>JADMIO011020035.1_pt1 | contig 30042 bp, 29 predicted proteins | sample 8958161 | NCBI WGS metagenome assembly JADMIO01 (sample SAMN16585339, study PRJNA669376) | soil metagenome | isolation source: Crop rotation soil | place: USA: Cullars Rotation, Alabama | collected 2011 | reverse complement strand
AAATATGTCCAGTATTGGAGGACCGCCAACATATAAAAGAAAGAATACAAAACGTCCTTACGCTCGGTGATCCATACAACGGATTCTACGTGCATCGGATGAATGCCGAACAATAAGGCGCCCAGAAACGCCGCGCGCTGCGGCAAGCCGATACGACAGCCGAAGATAAAAATCATGATCACAACCCCGATATGGAGCAGAATGTTATCAAGGATATAGAGAAAGGAATTGAGTTTAACAAAGTGGTATTCAATGGCGAACGTGATTAAGGTGAGCGGGACATACACGTCGGTGACCAGATTGGTGAACATGTCCTTAACATGCTGCGGCGTGAGGCCTTGAATGTCTTTATTATTGGTGACGTAATAACCGTCATCCCAATTGGTGAATTTATTATGAAGGGAAAATGAAAAGGTCAAAAAGATGAGGACCGCCAACATAATCGCCGGAAGGATAAGGCGTTTATAGTCGAGCGGCGGCTTGACCGGTTCTTTAGATTTCGGATTTTTCTTGGAGTCTTTACTAGGCATAGCGGAATTCTGCTGAATTTAGAGTTCGAATATAATACAAGAACAACAAAAAATCAATGCCAACTTTTTTTGCGCCTGACTATGTCATTTCTGCTAGCCGACGACAAATTAGTCTATAAAAAACTTCCGGAGGCAAAAAAAAGCGGGAGATTTATACAATCTCCCGCTCTCAAATAACGATTCAAAAACTATTTCATGCGTGTATAGGTGATTTCCATGGCCTTGAACTCCTTGCCATCTTTGTCCGTCATATACATCTCATAGGTATGTGAATCATCGCCGGTGATCTTAAGCACGCCCCGCGACGTTCTCGGTCCATTTTCGATCGGACAGGAGAATGTGCCTTTAAATGTCAGCGTCTTGTTGGCAGCGTCGTAACTTCCGTCGGAGATCATCATGCCGGTGCCCATATTATCCAGCCAAATGGAATCATATTTTTTCTTGAGGTTGTCATAACCAGTGACTCCCATGCCAGTAAAGGGTTGCCCCATCGACATACCGGTCACATCTTCTTGAAGAAAATGGCCATCCAAAATCCACTTGGCCTGACTTGAACCGGTTGATTCTTGAGGGGTTGCATCCGCCGTCATCCACCATTTCATCGCATATTGCCATTGTCCGACGAGAGGATCCAAAACGCGATGACCTTCTCCTGGCGTCGAAAATTCTTTCATCTTGGCCATCGTGGCCTCATCCATACCAGGCATGCTGCCTTTGTCCATCATCTTGTCGGAACCCTGCATCGCATTGTCCTTGCCGCCCTTGTCACTACCGTATTGCGCAAAGACCGGCGAGCTAAACGCGACCATACTGACCACAACTAAAACTGCCACTGCATTTTTCATAATTTCCATCCTACCCCTCCTTGTAATTGACAACTTGCACCTGACTTAAAAAAATGACCTGGCTATTCTCTTTAATTTTGTATAAAACGTCAAGTGATAACTTCAGAGCCCGACTTAAAAAATGCTAATATTCGATCCCCGGCTGCGCCTTAATGCCCTGCTTGTACGGATGTTTGATACATTTCATCTCTGTCACCAAATCCGCTAGGTCGATCAAATCTTCGGGCGCACCATTGCCGGTTAAGATCACGTGTTTGAACGCGGGTTTTCCCTTGAGCTCGATGATAATATCTTTAACGTCAAGGAAATTGTATTTGATCACATAGTTGATCTCATCAAAGATAACCAGCTGGTACGTCTTATCGTGAAGAACCTCGCAGCATTTCCTCCACGCATTCTGCGCCTTCTGGACATCCTGCGCAAAGTCCTGGGTGAGCCAGGTAAACCCTTCGCCCATCGGAAACATCTGGCATTGATCCGGAAATTTTTTAAAGAACTCGCCTTCGCCCGTCTTCCACTTTCCTTTAATAAACTGAACGATCGCGACCTTATATCCCCGGCCCATGGCACGCAGCGCCGTACCGAATGCCGCAGTCGATTTGCCCTTGCCGTTTCCGGTATGGACGATGATGAGCCCCTTCTTCACCGCTTTTTTAATATCTTTATGCGTTCGCGGCGCTTTATCTATACGTTTAGCCATAAAAATCTCCATCCGTAATGGATCAGCAAGCAACAGATAAGCGTCAGCCACGACGAGACTATCATCAAGCGAACACTCTCTTGGATCACGGCATTGGTCAATGGACGCTCAGCTTCTCCCAAAAAAGGCTTATCGACGATCTGACCGCCGTAATATTGATTACGGCCCCCCAATTGCACGCCCAATGCCCCGGCAAAGGCTGCTTCAGGAATCGCGCTGATTGTTCCCGATTGAATGCCGTGCTTCCATCCGATCGAAAAAGTCTTTCGCATCCTGCCCGTCGAGAAGGAGGCCAGACCGATCATCAAGTAACTTAACCTCGCCGGCAGCCAGTTGATGAGCGTGTCCTGCTTGGCGGCAAAAAAACCAAACTCGCGGTAACGTTCGTTCCAATGCCCGATCATCGAATCAAGCGTATTGACCGCCTTATAGGCCAACGCCAACGGCGCGCCGCCTATGGCCGCATAAAACAACGGTGCGATGACGCCATCGACCGTACTTTCCGCCACAGTTTCAACTGTCGCCCGTACGATTTCCCTTTCGTCCAAATGATCAGTATCGCGCCCGACGATGCCGGCCAAATCCTGTCTGGCTCTTTCTATATCTTTCTTCTTAAGATCTAAAAAAACTTTATCCGCCTCTTTTTTTAAATCATGGATAGAAATCGCGGTATAGATGCCAAAGATATTGAGCGCGGCAGCAAAAAGAAAATGGATCTTACCCGCCCAAAATAATAATAACCACGCGCAGAGGAAAACAATCAAAGGAATCAATAGCGCCAAACAAGTGCCAGCCAATTTTTCATACGGAACATTCCGTCTTAAGAATGTTTCGCCCCTCTCAATGGCTTTACCCATTAGACGGATGGGATGAAAGTCGTAGTGCGGATCGCCGAAACACAAATCGGCCAGGAAGGCTAGGAAGAGAGACATTGGTCTTTGATGAGCGCTTCTTTGAACGCTGCGATTAATTTAATATTTTCTCGTCGGTCTTTGAGGGCAATACGAAAGAAATGATTCTCCAATCCTTCGACGTCATTCATTTCCCTTATATACATTCCCTTGGATTTGATAGACGCGATAAGACTTTCTCTATTGTCTCTGTCGTGTAACTTAATCAGAAAAAAATTGGTCAGGCTCGGATAAACCTTGATTTCACGGACGTGCGATAGCATCTGATAAAATTCCACCGACTCTTCTCTAAACCACTGCAGGCTTTTCTTCTGAAATTCCAGATCTTCTAAGGCAGCAATCGATAAGCGCTGCGCCAACGCGTTACACGACCACGGCTCCTGGACAGAGCGCATCTTATGGATAATACGCGGCGAGGCCAGCGCAAATCCCGAACGGATCCCGGCGAGGCTAAAAAATTTTGTCAGCGAACGGATGACGATGAGTGTTGAACTCCGGTTGATCTCCTCATAAATCGAAGATTCCGGGGTCCAATCCATAAACGCCTCATCGACCACGAGAAAAATCCCGCGGCGCTCTGTTTCTTTGATGAGCGCTAACATCTCATCTCGCTTCAAAGCCGTTCCCGTCGGATTATTCGGGGAACCTAACAGGATCATGTCGATGCCGCTTAACTTCCTTACAATATCGTCATAAGAAAACTGAAAATCGTTTTCGTCTCTTAAAGAAATCTGGTCAACCGTGGCTCCCCAGAGATGGAGAATCCGTTTGTATTCATTGAAACACGGCTGAATAACCAGCGCCCTCTGCGGCCGGAGCGCGCGGACGGCTAAGTCGATTAAAGAAATCGCTCCGTTGCCGGTGATTACACACTCATTCCCGACGGAGAAATGTCCTGAGATCGCCTGACAAAATTCGCGGGCGTAAGTATCCGGATATTGGGAGATGCAACTCAAAGATTCTTCATAAACCTTTTTTACCTTTGGAGAAATGCCGAGCGGATTAATGTTGCTCGAGAAATCGATGATACTTTTTTTATCTTTCCCTATCTGCGCGGCAAACCCCTCCAGATCCCCTCCGTGTTTCAAATTTTTAACGGCGATCGCGTGAGTCGGAGCCGTCTCATATTTCTGCGTCAATTCTCGGGCAAACTCAAGCTCGTGAGAAAAAGATTCTTCCCGCTCCTTAGATAATTCCTGATCAAACCAGTCCAAGTCCCGACGGAGTTTATTGACTTCTCCGATGACGATGATTGCCGGCGATTCGATTCTCTGACCCTCCATCTTCTGCACAATATTTTTAAGCGTCCCTTCAATCAATCGCTGGCGCGGCAGTGTGCCGGCCTCAATGATCGAGACAAGCGTATCGGTGGGTTTACCGCCCTCTATCAGCCTTTTCACAATGAACGGAAAATTTTTGACACCCATATAAATGACCAGGCTTCCCTCAACACCCGCCAACTTTGCCCAATCGATCAATGACCCTTCCTTGTCCTCGCGTTCCTGTCCGGTCACAAAGATCACCGTCGAGGATAGATGTCGGTCGGTCACCGGGATCCCGGCATACGCCGGCACCGCATGCCCCGAGGTAATGCCCGGAACAATTTCAAAAGGAATATGATGTTCCTTAAGATATTGCGCCTCTTCACTGCCCCGCGCGAACACAATCGGATCTCCGCCCTTCAAGCGGGCGACCATCTTGCCTTCGCGAGCGAGATCGACGAGCAACTGATTGATTTCCTTTTGCGACTCGGCGCCTTTTTTTCTCTTACCAAAATAAATCTTTTGCGCCGTCGGAAAATATTGGAGCAGCGCATTATTGATCAGCCCATCGTAAACAATCACATCCGCTTTATGCAAAAGTGAAGCGGCCCGCAGCGTCAATAGACCAATGTCTCCCGGCCCAGCGCCGATCAGATAGACTGTTCCCTTTTTATAAAGATCTCGTGAATTCTTCATAAGATAACGTCATCGAAATATGGTTAAAGCGTCCTGGGTTAACGCGAATAATCGCCAATTCCTTCGACAGGTTCAGGATGCTTCGCTGAAGGATGCTGAGCGAAGTCGAAGCATGCACGCTAATCATCGCGAATGGAATTCGCGACCATCAGCGTTTGATTCGCGTAAATTTGCGTTTAATGGATTATTGAACTTTGATATTTTAATTTCACGATAAAAAGTGTCCGCGCATGAGAATAACGAATAAAAAATAGGTGAGAAGCTCGCTCATCTCACCCGTCGCACCGATCAAGTCTCCGGTGATCCCGCCGATCCTTCTTTGACAAAACTTGCCCATGAGAAAAACAAACACGCCGATCACAATAAACGCAATGACGCCCTTGATTCCTATCATCAGAGAGACGAGAATCGTGATGATGCCGGCGATCGCCAATTGAACGCCACCCACTTGCCCAGCCACGGATTCGCCAAGACCGCCTTCCCGTCGGGCGTAAGGCTGTAATGAACTTAAGAAAACCTGTGCCCAGCGCGACAATGTGATGGCGATCAAGAATATTTTTTCTTTAAACGGTACGATCATCAATAATTCCCATTTGAGCAATACAAAAAAAAGTATTCCCATGACTCCCCAAACGCCGATATGCGGATCTTTCATGACCGCCAGGATGTCTTCTTTATTCTTGCCTTGAAAGAACCCATCAAAAAAATCCGCGAGTCCGTCGGTATGCAGACATCCGCTGATCACAATAGGAAATAAAACCAACAAAAGATTGATCAGCCGTTCCGGGAAATACGGCTTAAGTACATGAGCAGCGCCTAGCGAAACCGCGGCGATGCCTAACCCGATCAAGGGAAAAAACATCATGGCCCGGGCCAGCGCATTTTTCTTATCCGAAACCTCGACGGAGATTGGCAGGACCGTTAGAAACGAAAGCGCCACCAAGAAATCATTGAGAAAGGCGGGCAGATTCTTTTTTGTTGGCAACTTGCGCCTCCTCAAATGTGGCCACCTCATTGTAGATACGCACACCCGCGTCCAATATATTAACGGCCAACGCCGCGCCGCTCGCCTCGCCCAATCGCATCGATAAACGCAGTAACGGCTGCTGATTGAATTTCTCCAGCACAAAACGGTGCGCGCGCTCCTCAGATTCGTGACCGACAAACATATAATCGGAAATAACCGGGTTTAACTCATACGCGCACAGCGCGGCCGCCGCCACCACTACACCGTCGACGACAACTGGCAAAGAATAATGACCGCAGGCCAAAATCGCACCGGTCATGGCCGCGATCTCGTAACCACCCAAACAACGCAAAATATTTAACGGCGAATCCAGTTGCGTCTTGTGTCGGAGAATCGCTTCTTCGATGACTTCAATTTTATGCTTAAGGCCTTCCTGATTCAGTCCTGTCCCGCGGCCAGTGACCAACGCCGGCTGAACATTTAAACACGCGGCGATGATTGCACTCGCGGAGGTGGTATTCCCAATCCCCATCTCGCCTAAGACCAAGATATCGATCTGATCCTTCTTTGCCTGTTCAACCATGGTCCAGCCAAGCTCGAGCGCTTGATGCAATTCCTCGACGGTCATGGCTGGTTCCAATTTAAAATTCCTTGTGCCGCGGCCGATCTTAGCCTGGGTCAAACCTTCGTGACGGTTAAAATCCCCGTCGACACCCGCATCGATGATCTTGACATCGGCGTTGATCTGTTTGGCCAAGGCACTGACCGTAGCGCCACCGGTCAAAAAATTCATGACCATGGCTCGCGTCACTTCTCGCGGATATAGACTCACCTCCTCGCGTTCGATGCCATGATCGCCGGCAAAAATCAAGATCCGTTTCTTATCCAATTGCGGCCGCGTCTTTTGCTGGATAGCGACGAGCTTTGCTATCACATCTTCCAAATATCCGAGGCTGCCCTGCGGCCGGGTCTGACTATCCAGGCGTTCGTGCGCTTTTTTGATCCACTCTTGACTAAGTGGCTGTATCTCTTGTGAACGAATAATCCATTGATTCATATGCCGAGACTCCTTTGATTGTTCCTTTGTTAGTGAAGTCGAAAGATCAAACGCGAATTATCGCGAATTCCATTCGCGAGGATTAGCGTTCGATTCGCGAAGATTCGCGTTTAAAGAATCCATTTCAATATTTCTTTTAATGTAGGAAGGTAAACCCGCTACCATTAAAATGACGTCGCTACTTATCTGTGCCACACGTTGATTCAAAATCCCTAACTCATCGGCGAATGTCCGGGCCAGCCGGTTCTCCGGCGTTATACCCAATCCGACCTCATTGGTCACCATGATCACTCGAGGAGTTTTAGCTAAAACTTCTAAGAACGAATCGAAATGCGAGCGGATCTGGGCGCAGTCTTCCTTACAGAAATAAAAAAGATTATTGACCCACAACGTCAGGCAATCGATGACCACAACACCGCTCTCGACCGGGACATTTTTTAAAACCGCACTTAAATTGATCGGCTCTTCGATCGTTGTAAAGGCATCGCCACGCTCTTCCCGATGTTTTCTTATCCTCTCGGTCATCGATGCATCGATGGACTCGGCGGTCGCGATAAATATTTTCTTCCCGACGGATTTCTCCGCCAGAGACAACGCGTAACGGCTCTTGCCGCTTTTGACCCCGCCGGTAATGAGGGTTATTTTTTGAGAATCCATTTTAATTCCTCACCTCGCGTGTTCAGACTCATCAGCTGGCCGGTTGTTCCGTAATCTTTGATCACCGTGACCGCGGCTGTATCGATATGAAAATGAAATAAATATTTTAACGGGAGCTTAAGCATAATCAGGATGATCATGCGCATGGTCCCGCCGTGCGACACAATGGCCACATTCTCGTCGCGGTTTTTTCGTAAACACTGTTTTAAAAATAGCTCCACCCTTTTTTTGAAACGCGCCGTCGATTCGCCTTTGGGGGCCGTCACCCAGTGGCCGTTCGCCCAACGCTGGTAGAACTTATCGCCCGTGTCGGCGAGCTCCTGAGCGGATTTTCCCTCCCATTGTCCAAAATTTATTTCATTGAGCCTGACGTCCGCGACGGGCGTGAGCTTCAAGGTCTTCGCGACGATCTCCGCCGATTCTATGGAACGGCCAAGTTGCGAACTATAGATTTTATCGACGGGAAGATTGTTAAAGGCCTTGGCCAGCGTACGCATCTGAGTCCTTCCATGAACGGAGAGCGGGATATCGGTGCTACCTTGATATCGCTTCTCGGCGGTCCACTTCGTGTCGCCGTGGCGGATTAAAATAAGAGAGGTCATACATGAAATCTCAAAATGACTTGTTTAACGCGGATGGTCGCTAATTGCACGCTAATGGTCGCCAATATCCATGATCGTCTATTCGCGATGATTCGCGTTAGATTAGCGTTCATTCGCGTTAAATTTCTACGATTCAATTTTCACTCCCTTGGCCTTACGGAATCGATGAGTAAACTCCGGATCATACAACGGATTAAGATAAGAGAGGTCATATATGAAATTTAATGACCTGTTTAACGCGAATGGTCGCGAATTGCACGCTAATGGTCGCCAATATCCATGATCGTCTATTCGCGATGATTCGCGTTAGATTAGCGTTCATTCGCGTTAAATTTCTACGATTCAATTTTCACTCCCTTGGCCTTACGGAATCGATGAGTAAACTCCGGATCATACAACGGATTAAGATAAGAGAGGTCATATATGAAATTTAATGACCTGTTTAACGCGAATGGTCGCGAATTGCACGCTAATGGTCGCCAATATCCATGATCGTCTATTCGCGATGATTCGCGTTGGATTAGCGTTCATTCGCGTTAGAATTTTACGATTCAATTTTAACCCCCTTGGCCTTACGGAACCGGTGCGTAAACTCCGGATCATAGAGCCGTGAGTTGGCAAAATCTTTGGAGGTCAGGACGCGCCCGACGATGATGATCGCGGTCTCAGTGATCTTGGCATCGCGGACTTTGTCAGCAATATCTGAAAGCGTACCTAAAACAATCTTCTGATCCGGCCACGTGGCTTTTTGTACGACGGCGACCGGACAATCCTCGCGGTAATGCGGGATCAGTTCCTTAACGATCTTACGGATCAGACTCGCACTCAAAAATAAAACGAGCGTGGCTTCATGCGTCGCCAGCATATGCAGCTTTTCTTTGTCCGGCATCAGCGTCCGCCCCTCGGCTCGGGTCACGATCACCGTCTGGGATAATTCCGGCAAGGTGAGTTCCTTCCCTAATACTGCGGCCGCGGCGGTAAATGAGGAAACGCCGGGAATGATTTCATAGGGAATCCCTAACTCTTCCATTTTTCGGATCTGTTCTGCGGTTGAACCAAAGATCGACGGATCACCAGTATGCACCCGTGCGACGTCCTGATTGTTCTTATGCGCTTCTTTTAAAATATCGACGATCTCATTTAAATCCATGCCCGAAGAATCAAGCACCTTCGCATCCGCCCTTGCCCGCGCCACCACTTCTTTGGGAACCAACGAGCCGGTATAAAACACAATCGGACACCGCTCGACGAGCTTCGCGCCCTTAACTGTTATTAAATCCGGATCACCTGGTCCGGCACCGATGATGTAGACTTTCATATTTATCTCAATTCTCTAATTTCAATTTTCATTACTGACAGTTTTGTGTCCAGGGAATTTCCATTCTTTAAGCGTCTTTTAAGGCCTATATTTCAATTTCCTAGATGTGATGAAATACTATTAATTACAACTCCATATTCATCAAACACTTATGAAATTAAATGTTTTCCAAATATTTATCTAGGAAGGCCGTCCTAGATAAGCTCCTTTTTTTATATCCTGGACGCTGGTAATATGTACTCCGTTTACTGTCCCCCTTTTTCTCCAAAAGCTGTTTGCTAACCCACTTCTTTAATAACTCTGAAGCCTCAGACATACCTAATCCCGTTATATTCCTAAACTCTTTATTCGAAACCCTTCCATTTTGATCCAAATATTTAGACACCATATCCCAATAGGTTGGTCTCTCCTCATTAAAAAGGATTACTTTTACCGAATGCGGAGAATACGAACGAGGTAAATAAAAAGGAGAAAAAAGGTGTTTTCGGTACATCTCTAGAAACATCCGATTAACTCCCTCACCGATATCGAGATTAGGAGGATCAGGAATCTTTTTTAAGGTTCTTTCGATGATAGGATTCCGAGCACATCGGCTATCGAGTATGTTTTCTGGATCAACTAACCCTGGAAACCAGCCAGGACTTTCAATCTCGATTCGATCATCAAAAATTCTAATTTGGATGTGATCTTGTATGCTGTAATCGCGATGTATTACAGCATTGGTAATAGCTTCTTGAATAGCAAATGGGGGAATTTTTTTTCTTTGAAAAGTTGCACCTTGCAGACGTACTGGCATTGAATGCTCCGAAACATAATCAAAAGCTTTACGAATTTGATCAATAAGCGATCCTTCTATAGTGAATGGTTGGCGAATAAAATTAGGTTTTTCAGAAGGAATACTTTTGACTCCGAAGTAATGCGCTATAGTTACCCCCACTTTCTTTTTTAACAAAATTGCGGGGTTTTCAGCAAAAAGCAAAACAGCAGCATGATTTATAATAAATTCGCTATTTTTTTTATTCGCTAAGCCATTATTGTAAAGAAACTTTAAAATATCTGCTTCTTGGCTTTGATTAAAATCCATAAACTCTTTAATTATTTTTAAATTAAGGTCATCAATACCTAAAAAAGAACAACCTTCGCTCTCAAATGAAATAGATCCTTTCTCATATTGCAATTGCAAAGATTGTTTATGAGTTAGCCGTACATTTTTCTTTCCAATGCGAAGATAAGTTTCTCCTGATTTTATAGAGTGCACATCTTTGGAAGGAAAAACATGGACGAGTAAAACACGATCTTCCTCACTCCTAATATTTTTACAATTTATCAAAGTTAAGCGACACGGAGTTAATGGCGGATCGAATTCTTTAGCGATTAAGGCTGCCAACTCATCTACATGATCATTTGCCTCCGAAACGCCAATAAGTCGTTCTTCTTCCTTGACCTTTTCTTTATCCGCTATTCCATAGACAAAAAAACCTCCTTCGGCGTTAGCAAATGCACAAATCGTTGGCAACACTTCTGCCGGTTTTTTCTTTGCTCGCTTACATTCAAAAGAAAGAGATTCTTCTCTACTGAGAAGTTGTTGAATCAATTCTTGTTCCGGATCATTCATCTTATTTTTTAAATTATATGATATCTCTGATAGTTCATATTTTCACCTACACTTCAACACACTCTCCCTCACCACCTCCCACACCTCATCCGGCATTTGTTCGAGCCAGCGGGCGTCGGTTTTTCCGTCTTCCTTCTTCTCAATCGTTACTACACGCCAGAGGCGGTCGCTGACGGAATAGTTTCGTAAGATCACAAAACGTTTAAACAGAAGCCCGGCCAATTCCTCACCCTGCGTTTCCATCTCCAGGCATTCTCCGTCGACAGATGAAACATCACCGCTCGTTTTTAATTTTTTATATTTCACGGGCTTCTCGGGATCGGATTCCGACGGTGTTTCAAATCCATAGTGTGAAAAATCACAAGGTTCCTTGAGTTCGCCGACCAAATAATATTCGCCATTGGTTTCAGCCAAAATCGCGCCGGCTAAGCGAGTGACTCTGGATATAGTTTTGACTGCTGTGTTCATAGTAAATCTGCTGCTATGATTTCAACGCGAATGGTCGCTAATTGCACGCTAATGGTCGCGAATTAAATTAACTGCGGCTACGCGATGACTGTTTTAATCTCGCATCCTCAAAAATCCGACGCCGAATATCTATGTGTTCATTCCCAAAATTTATAATGTAGCCGAGCTTATAGGCAGATCCTTTTAGATAATAATAAAGCTGGTTCTCAAAAACTTTGGGCATGTTTAAAACGGACTTAAGCTCAATAATAATCTTTTCTTCAATAACAAAATCAGGTTCATAAATACCGACGTGTTTCCCTTTGTACTTGATTGAAATTCTCTTCCTTGATTCATAACCAATATTCTCCTCGCCAAACGCAACGATCAAAGCCTCATGATATATCTGCTCCTTATGCGCGGGACCCAGCTCGTTATAAACGTCATAGAAGCAGCCCACTAGCCTGTATGACAATTCTTTATACAATAAATTCTCATTTATCTTTTTGTTCTCTATAAGCATTCTCCTCCTTTTTATTCGCGAACATTAGCGTTAGATTCGCGATGATTAGCGTTAGAATTAGTTAAGCTCTAGCTCTTTTAATGGTCTACCTTCTTCATCCAGACGCAGCGACCTCGCCGGTGTCTGCCCGGCAATCACATCGCCCTCCCACGTATATTTATTCGTGTATCCGCGCGGGGTGACCATGTAACCTTCGAAGACAAATGTATTACTGTTACCGATGATGACCGTCGTGAGCATGCCGATCTCATAATCCAAAAATTTTGTCAGATCCGTCAGAATGACTTTTTGCATATCGCGGTACGCGCTTTTAACCAGCGCGACGGGAGTATTGGGCGCTCGATACTTACTGATAATTTGTTGCGCGATCACGATCTGTTGCGTTCGCCGGCCGCTCTTAGGGTTATAAAGTCCGATCACAAAATCCGCCGACGCCGCGGCTTCGATCCGTTTTTCAATCAAGGGCCAAGGCGTTAACAAATCTGAGAGTGAAATGATACAGCAGTCGTGACCGAGTGGCGCACCGACGAGAGACGCGCATGAATTGATCGCGGTGATGCCGGGCACCATATGTAGCTCCGGTGAATCGCCTTTTTTCCAGCCCATATCTTTTAAAACTTCGAACACGAGACACCCCATCCCATAGACACCGGCGTCGCCGGAGGAAATGAGTGTCACGGTTTTCCCCGCCTTAGCGCATTCGACCGCGGCGCGCGCGCGGCCGATCTCCTCGGTCATGCCGGTACGCACGATCTCTTTACCGTCGATCAAATGTTTGACCAGCTTGATATAGGTCGTGTAGCCGACGATCAGATCCGCCTTCTTGATCGCCTCGAGCGCGGCGGGAGTCAGATGCAACTCACTGCCCGGTCCAATACCGACGATGTAGAGATGTCCTTTTGTTTTTTCCATCTGGTTGTTCCTTTTAACGAATTGACCGGAAGATACAATCACCAAGATACAATGACCAAAAAATATCCAAACTTCAAACCGGCAATAACCAAAACAAACCGTTTGAATATTTGGTATTTGCGATTTGGAATTTTTTTGTACCTTGTATCTTGGTCATTGTGTCTTCCTTGGATTTATTGCTTAACAAGTTCTTCCCGAGACACCCTAGCCTTAAAGGGTATTCTCGCCACCGCGACCGTCATCGACCGTGGAATCTCCGGTTCCTTATAAATCTGCTTCTCGACGAGCAATTCTTCGGCCCCTGACGCGAGTAAGGCGCTTGGTTCGGATACACCCTTGGTCCCGATAAATTTCTTGACCGTCTCCGACGGGTTAGGGATATTTTGCAGCGCGTCCAATTCTTCAGGCGTATAAATCTTAAACTCCCAACCGTATTTTTCTTTGAGCTTCAAGAAGGCGTCTTCCTGCGCTTTTTTATCGACGGACGCGATCGCTTTGACCGAACGGATATCCAGGCGATGCTTCTCTAAGACATGCATGATGCCGCGCTCGACTAATTCAAACGGCGTTTGGCTGTCACAGCCGAGTCCCAAAACCAAACTTTTCGGGCGATAGATGACGGACTTAGCATAAATATCCGGATATTCCTTTTGAATGTCGCGGTCCGTAACAACGAGGAACATCGAGTATTCATGGCTATCGATATCATTAAAATCCGGCCGGTACACAACTCCCGGCGGTAACGCCGAATCAAGCGGCCAGAAATTCGGTTCGCCGGTTTCTTGAATAATACAGACCGGCTGTTGATTGACAACCGCTGCGCAGCCCAACGTCACATTACGGTCAGGATCATCCAAGACCCAACCTAGCTCGCGCCCTAAAATGTCGACGGTGAGTGTGCCGCGCACATCGGAGGCGGTCGTGATGACTGGCAGCGCGTTTAAAATCTTGGCGACCCGGTGGGTGAACTCATTGCCGCGGCCGACGTGACCCGACAGAATCGGAATGACAAACTGCGCGTTATCATCCACACAGAGAATCGCGGGATCGACTTTCTTATTTTCAAATAACGGTGCGACCATGCGCACGACCGCGCCCACACTGATAATAAAGATATGCGCATCATAGGCCTTGAAATTCTTCTCCAGCGTCGGGCCCATGGGCAATCCCATGCAGTGCGCCTTCACCGGACATTGAGAGATCAATTTCTCGGAGACAAACAGATCCGCGCCAGGCAGCTGTTCAAAAAGCCTTTGGCCGATTTCAATGCCGTGCTTGGTGATCGCGTAAATGGCCCATGGTCGTCGTTGGTCTAACATAATTTTTTTACCTTATTTCAACGCGAATGATCGCGAATGGTTCGACCTTGCTCACCATCCTTCGAACCATCCTGAGCGAAGTCGAAGGATTGCACGCCAATCATCGCGAATCACATTCGCGACTATTAGCGTTCGATTAGCGACCATTAGCGTTAAAATTTATCCTATTTAAGAATTTCATATTTTAATTTACTCACATTCCCCTCCAGCACTCCGCTCCGATCTTTCTTCGACACAACGATCATCGAAAAATAATCGCAGCGGTCGTTCTTAATCGAGACAATATCACGGATAATTTTTTGCTGAGCCATCGTGGCTTTGGAGACATAGACGGCACGGTCCAGAAGACCTTCGGCTTCAATCGCCTCAATGACCTTCGGCATGACAGATGAAACTTTCATCAGAAGGATCGTATCGAACATTTTTAAAATGGTCCGCAAATCCTCCGTCCCATACGACGCCGGAATGACTGCGACCCGCTCTTCCCCGTCGGCAACCGGCATTCCCGCAACAACCGCGACAGCGGATAAGGAACTGACGGCCGGAACAACCTCAATCTCAACCTCCGACCAATTCTTGCGCGCATAATTATAGAGATAAATAAAGGTACTATAGACAAACGGATCGCCTTCGGTGATGAACGCCACATTTTTTCCAGCTTGAAGCCGTTTATAGATTTCGGCAAACGCAATGTCCCAGGCGGGTTTGAGTCTGATCGGGTCCTTGGTCATTGGAAATTCCAGATGAAATCGTTCTTGTCCATCAATAGCGCCCACACTTGGCTCGGCAATCGTCCAAGCCACCGACGGGCTGAACTTATCCTTGCGCGGGATCGCAATTGAATCCACGCTGCGTAAACAATTGACCGCACGCAGCGTCATCAAATCCGGCGCGCCAGGCCCGACACCGACGCCGTAAAGTTTTCCTTTTCTCATTTATTCTTTCCTTACAACATCATTTAAACGCGAATGGTCGCAGATCTAACGCAGATGGTCGCGAATGTGGAGTGAACTAAACCGACGTTTAGTTATTCCATTTATCCGCGTAAATCGGCGTTCGATTTGCGCAAATCGGCGTTAAAATTCCATTTCTCATGATTTCTTTTTAGTGACCGAAAAAATATGTATCGGATTGAGCGCCTCGTAACGGTAATATTTCGCCAATGGCACGCCGCGCGAGATGTTGAGTAACACAATCTCCGGCACCAATTCCTTTTCCTTAAAATACTGATACGCCTCCTGAACATTCTCGAGGGTGATCGCATTCACAACGAGCGCGCCATCCTCTTTGAGCTCGGTTAAACAGACATCGAGGATCTCGCGCATACTGCCTTTACTCCCGCCGACAAACACACTGTCCGGCGCCGGCAATCCCTTGAGTGCTTCGGGCGCGCGGCCTTCGATCACCTCCACATTATCCACTTTATGCGTGATCACATTCTGCTGACAGATCTCCACACTCTCGTGGTCGACTTCAATGGCGTACACCAAACCCTCCGTACAAATCTTCGCCGCTTCGATCGCCACCGATCCCGACGCTGTTCCAATATCCCAAACAACCGAATCTTTTTTCAAATGCATAAATCCTAACGACAGCAATCGCACCTCGCGCTTGGTGATGAGTCCCTTCTTCGGCATACGTTTTTCAAACTCATCTTCATGCAAGAATGAAATGACCGGCGATTCTTGATTGGTCTCACGGATCAGGATCAGGACATTCAAATCGCTCAAACCCTCTGTCTTTGCCAGCTCTTCGATGGCGAAACTCTGTACTTTTTCATCCACGCCACCCAAATGTTCGCACACCCACGCCTTCCACCCAGTTTCTTCATAACGCATCATGTATTCCGCAATGGCCTTCGGGTTATTCTCCCCGTCGGTAAAAACCGCGATCTTATGGTGCTTACGCAGCCGTGTAATAAAACCTTTACGCGGCCGGCCGTGCAAACTGATTGTGACCGCATCGTCCCAATTGACTCCGATTTTAGAAAAGGCCAACTGCACCGATCCGGGGTGTGCAATGATATCCACATTCTCTAATCCCAATTTCTTAACGAGCAATCCGCCGATCCCGAAATACAAAGGATCTCCCGACGATAAAACAACGATATGATTTTCGTGAGACAACTCTTCGATCTGTTTGATCACATCTGCGATCTTTCCCTTGATCGGGATCTTGATCCCTTCGAATTGCGGAAAGAATGTCAGATGCCGTTCTCCACCGACGAGGATTTGGGCGCGTGAGACGGCGTTCATCGCCAGGGCGGTCAAACTGCCGCAGCCGCAGTCGCTCATGCCGACAATCGTCACGGTTTTGGTCTTCGCCGGACGCACCGCCGACGGATCTAGTGTTTTTATGGAATTCATAATCATTTTCCCTTCGATAAAAGTAGTAACGCGTGGATGATGGCGACCGCAATCGGGCTGCCGCCTTTACGGCCACGGCTGACAATATAAGGTACGTCCAAAGGCACGATGACTTCCTTGGATTCCGCGGCCGAGACAAACCCGACGGGCACACCGATAATCAAGGCCGGCCGGATATTCTCTTCCTTAATTAACCGCGCGGTTTCAATCAAGGCGGTCGGCGCGTTGCCGATGGCGATGATTGACCCGTCGAGCATATTCAATCGTTTGGCCTTCTGCACCGCTACAATCGCGCGCGTCGAATTCTTGGCCTTGGCTTCTTCAATCACATCCGCATCGGAAATATAGGAATAAACCTTACAGCCGTACGCATTCAACCGGTCTTCATTTAATCCGGCGGTGATCATCTTCACATCCACGATGATATTGCAGCCGCCGACTAAGGCCTTGATGCCGGACTCGACCGCGCGGGGATGAAGTTTCATGAGGTCCTTGAATTCAAAATCGGCTGTGGCATGGATCACCCGACGGACGACTTCATATTCTCCGGGTGTAAAGCGATGCTCTCCGACCTCCTGGTCGATGATGGAAAAACTTTCGTCTTCGATACGCCGTCCCAACGTTGTCATCTGGCGCATATCTTGGTCGAGAATTTTTTCTGTCATACTATTTCCTCTCGTGTCGTTCCGACGTTACTTCGGGTACTGCGCTAAAAGTTTTCCATCAAAATCAAAAAGATAGGTATGAACCTTAGCGGCCGCGGCAATATGATCTTCCGCGACCCGGCACACATCGCGGCAGATGAGTGTAGTGAAATTCGTCAGATTTTCACTGGCCGCGAGTTCCAACGCGTGTCGCGCGGTATTAGCGACGAGGATCTGTTCAACCAATGCTTGACTGCCGCCCGCTTCTTTCGCGATACGTGCCAAAAGTTCGGTGTTCACCTGCGAGCCAGCCACATGCGTTTGCATCTTACCGTTCGCCATCTTTGAGAGTTTGCCCATCATGCCGACGATATGAACGCGTTTCATTTTATTTTTGACCGCGCTTTTAAGTCCAACGCCGATAAAATCTCCAACCTGGATAAAACTCTCCTCCCGGTTCCCGGGAAAAAGCTGCATGGCAAAGGCCTCGGACTTGCCCCCGGTTGTCATCACAACTTCGTTCACCCCCTGTGCGGCCGCTACATCGATTTCCTGCACGACACTCGCCTTGAACGCCGCGGTCGAATACGGCTGAACAATTCCGGTGGTTCCTAAAATCGAAATGCCGCCGATAATGCCTAAACGCGCGTTGGTTGTCTCCTTCGCCATTTCCTCGCCGCTGGGAACGCTGATCGTAACGCGGGCCCCTTTGAAATCTTTACTCTCTTTTAACTCTTCCAAAACCATTTCCGTGATATTCCGTCGAGGAATCGGTGTAATGGATGGCGCGCCGACATCGAGACCTAATCCCGGTTTCGTGATATGCCCAACGCCCTGGCCGTTGATTAACTCAATCCCGGATTCTTTCTTTAACGCGACCGTGGTGGTGATCTCCGCTCCGTGCGTACAATCCGGATCATCGCCAGCGTCTTTGATAATACTCGTCGTCACTTCGTTCCCATTTCGTTCACAACGTTTTAAAGAAAATGTCACCTTCTGTTTATTCGGTAAGGTGGTTTCGATTTTCTCGAGAGGCGCCCCGGAAACAAGATACCGTACCGCGGCCTTCGCCGCCGCTGCCGCACAGGCACCGGTCGTAAAACCAGTGCGGTGCCCTTTGGGATCTCGGGGTTTCAATTGTTCGGTTGTCGTCGACACTCAAATAATTCTCCTACACCGTCGCGGTCTTTAAGGATTCGTGATGAAAAAACGATTCCGTAAAAATCTGCTCCGGCTGATAGCCAACTTCCAAAAATCTTACTTTGAGATGCCGTATGATGAGTCCATCGCCGCTCAAATAAATTTTGGTCCACATCCCCTTCGAGACCGTTCCCGATATTTTTTCCTCAACAAAGGTCAGCCGCTGCGGATCCTTGATCTCCGGCGTCGAGGAAATGATCTCCGCTGAAACGGCTTGCGGCAATCGCGACCGGACCTCTTGAGGAGGCAAAAAATAATCAGAGGCCGAGACAAACCATACAAGCTTGGATCCATCGAGCCAAGGCTCGGCCGCTTTTCCTTTTAATAATCCCAGGGCCGCGGTGATGCCGGTGTCCGTCGCTATGCAAAGGATCCGTTCTGCGGAAGAATTTTCTGGGATCTGATACTTTCCCCACGGACCGCTGAATTCAAAGACATCATTTTCTTTGAGCTCATGCACAAAACCCGAGCCAACACCCGACGGGATTTCCTTTACGACCAACTCAAATCTTTCTTGTTCCTTATCCGACGAGAGGATCGAATACGCCCTTTTTCCCAATTTTCCATTCGGTAAAAGCCGGCCGCTGTTGATGATGATATATTGCCCGCCCTTGAAACCTAAAGCCAATGGCTCAACCATCTCACAGTTTAAATACACTGTATCCGCGTTGATCTTTGTGGCCTTAGCCACTCTTGCTTTTAGGACGGTCGCCATCGTTACCTCGGGAAAACTTCATGGATGAAGTCGTGCATCTCATCTAACTCTTTATAAAATTGATTCATGTCGCCTACCAGACGGTTGAGTTCGAGTTCCACTTTCTTCGTCGTGACCATGAGCGCGCGGTAATACCCGATCTTAGGATCGCTCTCTTTGGTCTTGGAAACTTTTTCCGCCAGATGGATCAACGACTGCGTATAAAGATTTTTAAGTTCAGCCAAATTTTGCGCCTTGAGCATGGGCGCGATCGGTCCCGGCGCTGTGGCGGCCTTGCCTAATTCCGCTAGCTCGTGTTTCTTTTCATTTTCGTCTTTAATCCCTAAGACGTTCATCAATCCCAATCTTAATCCTGCGATTTCGTGACAAGCCATCTTGTCTCCTTTTTTAGCAATATCCAATGACCAAGATACAAGGTACAAAAAATATTCAAATCGCCACCGTAAGTGGCGGGTATCTTGTTTCTTGTACTTTTCTGAATTTGTTTAAATCATTGCATAATCTGATCCACAATATCCGTGACCAGTTCATTGTTCATCAGATGCTTTTTAAATATCTCCTCCGCATACCGCTCCTCACACCGCCGATACCAAATACCGTCGGGATACACCGCGACGGTCGGCCCGTCTCCGCAACAACCCAAACACGAAGTCTTGGTGATCTTGATCTGTTTTTCCTGGCCGTGATCTTTGATCAACCGGCGCAATGTTTCCAAAAGCCGGATGCTTCCCTGATCCACGCAATCAACATTGCCGCAGACCAAAACATGTTTTTTGATCGGTGCATGCGCGTGCGTATGCGGCATGGCCTGCGTGTGCGTAAAACTGTGACGGATACTCCATAATAAGGAATTCAATCCGCCCACTTTTTCCTGCAGTTGGTTGATCGGCACACGATATTGACATGTATCGCACGGCAGGGGTTTTCCGCCGTAGACATCGTTGACCCGCTCTTTTAGTAATTCAAAAATGAGCGGATCTTCGCCCAATGTTTTGGAAACTTTAAATGAAATCCATGGATAGCGTTGCGCAAAAGGTGCGACCAATTCCTGGATCTGTTGGATGAGCCGTCCCGGGAATAAAAGATAGGGCTGTAAAATGATCGCCTCCGGCGCGTCGCGCACCAAACGATCGAGCGCGGTTTCGATCTTGGGTTTGACAATCGCCATAAAACTGTAATCAATCCGCGCGTACGGTGATGTCTCTTCGAGAAGCCGGACGAGTTTACAGAAATCGCTATTGGCATCCGGATCGCTCGACCCGCGGCCGATCATCAAGACAGCGATTTTCCCGTCGGGCTTATCTAAAGCGCGGGCCGTTTCTTCAAGCCTCATGCCGATCACGCGCACCATATTCGGATGTACGCCTAAGGACATCGCCACACGAAATCTGACTTGCGGAAAATTCCTTCTGGCTTCTGCGACCGCAAGCGGCAGATCATTCTTCACATGCCCGGCGGCAAAAAGAAAAAACGGCAGGACAATCACCTCGCTGTATGACGACGCAGTTTCATGGAGGACCGCCCGGACATCCGGCTGCGCTAATTCAACATAGGCAAAGAGGACATCATACCCTTCCAAATACGCCTTGGCCTGCTCGATAAATTTTTCAAATTCGATATTCGCCTGCCCGACACGGCTGCCATGCCCGACGATGATGACGGCTTTTTTATGATCAATCATATTTTCACCCTCAATGGTTCATGTTCTTGAGACGTTCTATTGGAAAAAGATTTCGCAGCTTCAATCAACGCAAAAGCGCGCTGCGGATAAGATAAAAAATGACAATGCACGTAACTGGCGAGGAGATTCTCTTTAAAGTACCCTTCGGGCCGCGATGTCTTTCTTCTCTTTTTATCGACGCGATGAATAGCATCAGTCCCTTCCTCGGCCCAGCGCGAATAATGGAATTCATGACCGCGGAAACGTTCGCCCTTGTTTCCCAGAAATGAATCTTTGAGCAATTCGTTTTCGCAATAACCGAAGTTGACCAATTTTTCCGTCATCTCAACTAAGCCGGGGATAGCACCGATCATCTGATAGACTTTTCCGTCGAGCGTTTTAATGCCTTCGGTTAAATACATAAGCCCGCCACACTCGGCATAGATCGGCAATCCCATAGCCATCGCGTCCTGCACTGAGGTTTTCATGGAGATATTTTTCTCGAGCACATCAGCATAAACCTCCGGGAACCCGCCGCCGAAATATAAAGCGTGTGTTTCCGACGGTATTTCTCTGTCATTGAGCGGACTAAAGGGAATCAATTGAGCGCCGCATAATTTTAAGAAATCGAGATTGGCCTGGTAATAGAAGTGAAACGCTTGGTCCTTGGCATAAGCAATGCGCACGCCACGACCAGTGGCTGGAATATTTTTTAGAAAAACAGGCTTACCGCTCAATAGTAAACTCTCCTGGCCTTGAGACTCCCGAGCCAGATCAAAAATCTTTTTAAGATCGATCGCCGGGGAACCCTCCGGCGGATGGATATCGGTCAATTTCAATAAGCCCGCCAAACTTTTTTTGAACTCTTCATTCTCCGACGCTGGTTTCAATCCCAAATGTCTCTGTGGAATGGCGATTGTCTCGTCACGAAAAACAGCACCTAAGACCGGACAGCGATTGTAATATTCGATCGATTCGCGCAGGATCTGCAGATGATTAGCACTCGCCACGCGGTTTAAAATCACACCAGCGATCTTAATATCTTTATCCAATTCCTGATAACCCTTGATGATGGCCGCCACCGAACGTGCCATACTCGATGCATCGACAACCAAAATGACCGGCGCTTTCAAGATCTTCGCGATATGCGCCGTGCTGCCCTCATCTCCCGTCGGATCAAACCCGTCGAAGAGGCCCATGACCCCTTCGATGACCGCGACGTCGCAATCCTTCGAAGTTTCACGAAACAACCACTCAACCGCCTCTTGCCCCATCATCCAGTCATCGAGATTATGTGACGGTCGTCCCGTCGCTATTTCGTGATAACTGGGATCGATATAATCCGGACCGACCTTATAGGCCTGCACGCGATACCCATGCTTTTTTAATCCAGCCATGACGGCCAAGGACATCGAGGTTTTCCCCACACCACTGTGAGTTCCGGCGATGATGACGCGTGGCACGCTCATACCAAACGTTCTCCCAGGACTTCTCCTAAAAGCTGCATATCGATGTGACTTTCCACTTGATCCGCCAAATAATCGTAATTCTCATAAGGCTTGAGAATTTTTTGTTCGCTTTGTTCCGCCAGATCACTCAAGCCGGCCGCACGACGCAATTGATTTAAGAAATACCGACGGAAATCTGCTGAATCAAATAACCCGTGGATATATGTGCCAATCACAAACGGCGAAGATGCCGAGGTTTTGTCTTGAAACAAACAATACCCATCCTGGGCCGTGACACTCTCATCCTGACGTTGCGTAATATTGGCAAACGGCGAAAGTCCATTCAAACTTTGCGTGCGTCCCATATGGATTTCATATCCCTCGACGGGAAGTTGACTCTCGACATGGATACCCTTCACCTGGACGGTTGTCTTGGTCGGCGAAAACACCGTGACCGTGGGCAGAAATCCAAGACCGGTCACCGAATCACGGGTCGATTCACTCTGGTGCGGATCTTCGATCCGCTTCCCTAACATTTGATAACCGCCACAGATCCCCAGGATCGAAGTCCCGGATTGATAACACCGACGGATATAGTCGGCAAATCCGGAATTGTTCACAAACTCCAGGTCCGCGACCGTACTTTTGGTTCCGGGAATAATCAACAGATCCGGAGAGCGATGACGGTTGGGTGTCGTCACATATTCCAAAATCACATCCGGCTCGCGGGCGAGCGGTTCAAAATCGGTGAAGTTGGAGATCCGCGGCAAACGGATGACTTGGATCAATAATTTTCCCGACGTGTCCGAATGCGCCGCGCCGCGCTTATGCGTCAGCGGACTTAAATCATCTAACACCACCGCGTCTTCTTCCTTAATCTGTAAATTCGCTATCATGGGTAATACCCCTAGCGACTTACGCTGGATCTTCTGCTCGATCCATTGAATGCCCGGCCATAAAATATCCTTGTCCCCGCGGAATTTATTGATCAAAAATGTCTTAACGAGACTCTTCTCTTCAGCGTCGAGAAGATCGAACGTCCCAGCGATCTGCGCAAACACACCGCCCTTATCGATATCAGCGACGAGGATAACCGGCGAAGACACGCGTTTGGCCACAAACATATTCACAATATCATTTCCCTTTAAATTGATTTCAGCCGGACTACCCGCGCCTTCGATGACCACGATATCAAATTCGCTGCGCAATCTTTCCAAAGCTTCATCCACATATTTAATGAGTTCCTTTTTCTTCTCCTGATATTCACGGGCATTCGTCATAGTAAAAACTTTTCCCAACACCACGACTTGCGATTTTGTATCGGAACTGGGTTTCAATAAAATCGGGTTCATCCATTGCGAGGGCTTAAGCCCGCACGCCTCGGCCTGAACCGCCTGCGCGGTCCCGATCTCGCCGCCCTCGACGGTGACGGAGGAATTATTCGCCATGTTCTGCGCCTTGAAAGGGGCGACGCGATAACCTTTGCGTTTGAGGATGCGGCATAACGCGGTTGTGACAATACTCTTACCGACATTCGACGCCGTGCCCTGGACCATAATCGTTTTAGCCGGCATAGGGCTCACCTTTTTTTTTATTCTTCCAGCGGGAGACGCCTAACTTCACCGCTTCATACACGCTGCTGCCAATCAGATGTCCGATGACCGTATGTTTGCCGGAATATTTCGATTCTGTTTCTCCGACGGGGGAAGCAATAACAATGCAATCGGTCCCTGTTCCGGTGGCCAGCTGTGCGCTACGTCGACTCAAAATATTCGATTCAAGGACAGCCTTGGTCCTGGCTTCAGTAGCAATCGAGACCGCTTCAATCAACGCTCCTTCAGATAAAGGAACGGAGATCCACGCCAATAAATTGATTGTTCCGACGGTATTGGGCGCGGTCGGCAAGTCCCCCACGCACAGAGCATTTCCCATACCAACGGTCGCGATCGATCGCGCACGATACGGCCCAAAAGATTTTTCGATATCCGCGTACAAATCCAGATCCGCGCTTGTCAAAAGCCCGACGGCATTGGTAATCTTTTCTTGATTCAATTTTTCTTGGAGAAATATTTCCGGATGCATGCACTGATCCAATTCAAGTTCCTGAACCCTTCGCCAAACAACTTTGCTCGCCTCAATCATTCCACCGCCGACAACCGCCCAGCTCAGCATCTGCTGGGGATGAGCAAATGTGGCGAGCAGCCATTTGTCCTGGCGTTTAAGTTCAATGTCCCGGTCCTCGTCGTGAAATGTCTGTGCCGATAAATTATTCATAAGAGGATTCTTTGATTTGTTCTTCAAGTGATTTCTTGATCGTCAGGGCCTTCGCGACGTGTTCGGCCTGCACCAAGGCTGCTCCTTCTGAAACCGCGAGATCGCCCGCGGCCCGGATGATCCCGCCTAACTCGCGCAGATGAAGACTTAAATATCCGTCGCGCTTGGCCATCTTCCTCGATTGATCGATCACACTCTCGACGGCGTCACGGGTGAAATGCGGGATCTTTCCGTCTTTCAAAACTTCCTGAGCGACAAAACGTTCGCAGGCGCGCCGGTTCTCTGCAGTATCCTTCATCATACTGGCGGTCACGATTTCGTACCCGAATCCTTGGATACGCGAACGGAAGGCCGGATGAAGTTTTTTTACGTCCCCCTGATTCCCGGCGAGAACTAACGTAAAATCACAGGGAATCGGTTCGCTTCGCACCATGCTGCCGCTACTGTTGGTTAAACGTCCGATGATCGGAAACTTTTTTTCCTGAATCGCGGTCAACAATTGCTGCTGGGCTTCCATGCTTAATGTACCGATCTCGTCGATAAATAGAACGCCTTTATGGGCCAGATGGATCGCACCCGGTTCCAGCAATTGGTGCGCCGGTGTTTCGCGACCGCCGCTTTGGAAAGGATCGTGACGCACATCCCCGAACAATGTGCCCGCGTGAAATCCGGTGGCGTCGATAAACGGCGTCGGCGATTCTGCTGCATGCGAAATGAGGAGTTTAGGAAGCGCGCTTAAGCCTATGGGACCAATTCTTTTTTTGAACCACAATAAAACAACAGCGATTAAACCAGCGACGATAGAAAAGATCCATGCTTTATAAATCTGACTCAAGACGATTCCGGTCGCGGCCACGCCGGCGAAAACTACCCACCATAAATATTGTAACGATTCTCCTACGTGGCGCTGCGCTTGCTTGATCTCTTCGATGCGGCGTAACGCGGTATGCGCCGGCAATGTTTGGATCAGAGGATTCATCGAATACCGCGGATTGGGCAAGGCGATGACATCTTCCGGATTCCCGTCGGATAACTCCTCAGCCATGGCCTTGGCCAACATACTTTTTCCGGTGCCGGGATCGCCCATCAGGAAAACAAAGCGCCGCTGTCTGGCCGCAATACGGATAATGTCCACGGCCTTGTCCTGACCGATCACCTGCGAAAGAATATTTTTAGAAACATTGATTTCCGATGTGTCAGACCAATGATCGGATGACGTCAAAGGCTCGGCAGCCGGCTTTTGTCCGTTGGCTCGTAAGGCATGATACTTCAGATTCACCTCCGACGAGAAAGACCATTCTTTCTTCAACGCTTCGGCGGTTTGCGGGTTGGATTTCATAAGCTCCACGGCTAAGAGATGAGAACCGATTGTTTGAAAACATCCTTTGGGCGGCTGCATTGCGGCGCGCGTCAATACTTCCACAGCCGTGTCGGTCTGTTCCGGAAATTTTCGCCACAATACAACAGCGCTATGTAAAAGCGCCTTACGTAATTTTTCCGATACATCCGGATCGGACAATTTGTCCTTATATCGCTCTTTGAGTTCCGGGCACCGCGCGAGTAGAAATCCAAATCCATGCGCGGCGCCTTCACGGACATTACGTTCGGAGTCCTCGGCCAATTGGCAGAGAAGCTGCCACGCCTCGTCGGAAGAAAACAACTGCGAGGCCTTCTGGGTCGCCACCCAACGGGCTTCCCACGCACAGGACTGAGAAAGAGAGAGCAAATTCTTAGGGTCGCGTCCCAGGCATTTTTTCAATACAGGAAGGATCGCCAAACTTACGCCCGGATGATTGATACGATGGATGAGTTTTAAAAATGGCGCGTCTCTGTATTCCATTGTTACCTTGCGAATAGAATTTCAAACTTATGCTGACATTAAACGCTAATGGTCGCAAATGGTTCGACGTTGCTCACCATCCTTCGAACCATCCTGAGCGAGGTCGAAGGATCTAACGCTAATTAACGCTAATAATGTGGAATAATCTGGATGGGCTTGCGTCTGGATTATTCCATCCCATTCGCGACCATCTGCGTTCGATTCGCGAAAATTCGCGTTAAAATTATTATTAATGTAACTCTCAAATATACTTTTACGCAGTTTTGGGCCGGTACGACTGGGTCTTCAATCCTAAAACAATTCCCACTAATACAATCAGCAGAAGCAGAATCTCCGTCCGGAATCTTATGGCAAATGGCGGATGCATTCTCTGAACCTCAAAGGATTTTTTAAGTTCGATCGTCCCTAGTGTGTTACGCGCCGTCAAACGCACCTCATGCGGCGCTCCGTCGGTGAATTGGTACTTAAAATTAAGGGCGCCATCAGGTGAATAAAAGCTGCCGACAAAAACCGGCGTATCTTCCTCCATGTGCCACAATTTGAGTTCATACGTCGTGTTAGGGATCAATCGCCCGTTTTTATCCTTAACGCTAAAATTCATCTCGTTTTGCATCCCGACTCGTCCTTCACCCGGATTCATCTTGAAATTCAAGACCATTTGCGAACCCGACGCTGTTTCTTCGATGGCCGGTACATTGTTGGTTGTCATCATCATATGATGATGATCGCCGCCATCGGCTGACGACATCTTGGTTGTAAGGCTCAAACACAAAAATAAAATCATACTTAACCCAACAGCGATCTTTTGGGCCCTGGCCCCGCGGCCGATCACCACCCCTGAAATCAAGCCGATGACAAAAAGGATGGCGATCAAGATATACAAATTTTTGCGTACGATTTTATTTTCGCTGATCGAAAGCATCGTCGATACCTTATCAGACAACGCATTGACATCGCGCCCGGCTTGAAGATCGAAGCGATATGTTCCACGAATGGGGAATCCGTAATCAAATTCCATTACTCCGGTGGGCAATGCCCCGACATATTCGATCAAGTGCGTGTCCTCGACCCAGGGGAAGTCCGTTGAGATCAGATGTTTTTTGGGGGCATGGATATGAACTTTGATAAAACTGTTGGGAACGACACGACCGTCTTTGTCGACGACGGTCAAGGTCACGTGCGCCAGTCGGCCTTCAGGCATGTTGTGGATCGGGCTGATCTCGGAAGCGGCTGGAGTGGTTTTCATCTGCACAGTTAAATCGTTGTTGGCGGAAGCCAAAGGAAGGAAGAGGATTTGAAACAACAGCATCAAACAGAAATTTCTTAGATTCATCGAGCCTCCTAAAAATATTTTGATAAATAAAAATTTCTCGAAGAAAAAATCAGTGACACGGAACAACATACAGCGAATGGCGCAAAGGATGAAAGAAATCATGGACCGGCATATAGGTTGTAAATAACACCGCCCACAACACCATCCCGACGATAAAAAGAACGATAGATATCTGCGCGATGACGCTGAAAGATACTCCGATTGTTCGATGGGTAAATTCATTGAGCATTTCGAACATTTCACTGGCCTCCTGTTTTGACATTGTTCGTTTATTATAATTTTTATAAAGCCATCTCGAAACGCATGCCGGCGACAAATGCATCCGGCACGCCTTCGAGCGCGCTGGGATTCATCACATACTGAAAATCAGGCTGAAGGCTGATGTTCTCGGTGACTTGCGCGCGATACGTGGCTTCAATAGTTGTTTCAAAATCGTCTCGACCGCCGGCATCGATGAGATCACCATTGATCTTCGTGTGGGCCACGGCAATCCCGATATCATCTCGATTGCGACGGGGGATCAATCCGCGATAATTCAAACCGCCACCGATATACATATTGACCTCATTGACATTTTCTCGGTTTCTTCCGAACTGCAGAAATGCGCCCAAGCCTTGCTCATCTTGTTCGCGATATAACATTTTATCGACCACCAGATACCCGCCGGTATTTCCGTCACGTTTGACCGGATCGCCGTTGCCGTCTAAGGCCATCATATCATCGAATTCTCCGGTATTGTGCCACGCGCCTACCTTAATAAAGCCGGGCAAGACATCGCCGGTCAAATGATACGCCGCTTCTGAAACAATAAATGCCCCACCTTCACGATCGAAATCACTGCGCGGCAAATGCGTCGACTCTTCCGGATCGCCTGGATCTCCGTCGTAAACTCCGACCAAAAATTGCCATTGTTCGTTGGGTGTGATCTTGACTCTGACCGCCGGCGCGGTTAATGGAAAGATCGACGGTCTCGCGCCGACTGAAATCTCGGGTCCAATACCAAAAGACCCGTTGACATACAAACTTCCATATTCGGAGACATCGAATTCGGAATTCAGATCGTGGATACCGACTAAGAGTGACAGCGCGTCTTCCATAAACATATGCTCGTACCACAATTCATACATCCATGTTTTTCTCGGGCCTTCGATACTGCTGACACTCTGGAGATCGCTGACAATTTCGCCGGTGAGCTTTCTTCCTCCTGAGTTATCGATCATATGTGCTTGAAAAGTTCCATGGTCCCAAAGACCGAGTTTGGAAGTGTTGATTGTTAGGATAAGGTCTAAATTTGTAAGGTAGGTGTCTTTTCTTTGAAGGCCGCCTTTGGTGTTGGCAAAATAATCGACGGTGATGCCTGGTTCAAACGTGATGCCTTTGTCACTCAATTGAGAACGAAAATTCCTTATATCTTCGAGTAACTCGGCTTCGACGGGAATTGGATTTACAGCGGAGAACGCTAACATACCTAAAACCAAAGCAAGCCTTTCTATGCTCTCTTTCATTTCTGTCCTTTCTGCGTTTGGGTTGTAGATTTCAAAATTCCCAACGCCTCCTGCGCAGAAAGAAAAAAAGAAAGGCTCCATAACACTCTCATTTCAACCTCTGCTCGGAGGCATGTATGCTAACGAGCAGAGTCCATCCAGAAAATAGGACGGAAATAAAAAACCCCTTCCATCCCCTGAAAACTGGGAACGAAAAGGGTTAACTCCTCATATTCTATGGCTTTTCGCCTCTGCTCGGAGACACATAATCTTACTTTTCAGTAAGACCAAACATTTGACAGGTAGTATTCTGACTAGGCAGGATATTATTCCTGCCGACAGTTGCGGCACAGTAGAGTTCTCCGCGTTCAAGCGAATCCTCTTTTCCTATGAGCCGATGGATCATCGGTTCCTGTTGAACACTATAAAGAACGAAATTGCGGGCTTATCTTATCAAAGACCTTTTTTTAGTCAAGATAAAGTTCGGAGGGACTTTGAAATGTTGCGAACGTTACGGATGTTACGAAGGTTTCGGAGGTAGAGGTTACTTAAGGTTGCGGAAAGTTGCCTGAGGTAACCGTAACGTCAAGTAACCTAAAAATGATCGTACGACTAGCGTAACATCCGCAACATTCGAAACCTTCGAAACATCCGCAACCTTACAATTAATTATCTATGACCTTCCCATCTTTTGCATCCGTCGCGACCGCGGCTCCA
>JADMIO012610724.1_pt1 | contig 30048 bp, 22 predicted proteins | sample 8958161 | NCBI WGS metagenome assembly JADMIO01 (sample SAMN16585339, study PRJNA669376) | soil metagenome | isolation source: Crop rotation soil | place: USA: Cullars Rotation, Alabama | collected 2011 | reverse complement strand
GGCGTCCTCGGGAATGGGCGAATCCATTTTGATGTGCCGGTAGCCGAGCACGCCGGTCGCGAGGATTTCCTGCGGCTCGGGCAATTTCACGATGTAATCGGGCGGGCCGAGAATCCACTCGGGGGCGTCGGCCTCGGCGACGGCGAGTGGGTCGTCACCTTCGCCGCGCGGGGCGCCCTGCTTGATCCAGCGGAGGAGGGTTTGCGTCTCGGCGGCGCTGAGGGCGTCGGCGTTGGCGAACTTGCCGAAGTGTGGATCGGCGTGCCACGGGGGCATGCGCTGGGTGAGGACCACTTCCTCGATCATGCGGGACTTGCGCCGGGCGGCTTCGTAAGTGGAGAAGGCGAACGGGCCGATCTCGCCCTTGCGATGACACGCGACGCAGTGCTCGCGGAGAATCGGCGCGACCTGGCGTGCGTAGTCCACGGGGGCATCGGCCGGGGCGTCAGCGGATTTGGCGGCGCCGAAGGTGATCAGGCAACCGTGCGCGGGGGTCTTCGCCACGGGCGGGGCTTCGCCCTTGAGATGCGCGGCGATCGCTTGTTGCGCGTAGCGCTGGGTCGGCTCGGGTTTTTCCGCGCCCTCGGTGAGCTGGTCGTCGAAGGCGCCGCGATAGACAATGCCCCAATCCTTGGTGTCGAGCACGATGGTCTCGGCGGTGCGCTGGACGCCGAGGGCGTGGGCGAGGGCTTGCTTTGAGTCAACGAGGACGGGGAGATCGCCGAGGGCGAGTTCCTCCGATTCCTTGCGGATCGCGGCGCGGTCCGCGTCGAGTTCGGAATCGACGAGCCAGACGGTGACGTCATCCTTGAACTGCTTTTTCAAGTCCACCAATTTGCCCGCGCTCTTGCGCGCGACGGGGCAGCCGACGCCGGTGAAGAAGAGGACGACGGCGCTGCCCCCGGCACGGTGCAGTTCGTGGTTGCGGCCTTGCGCATCGAGGAGGGCGAAGTTTGGGATTTCCTCCGCAGCGAAGGCGCTGGATGCGGTGACCAATGTGAGAGCGGTCGCGGCGATGTGGCGAAGGATGGGGTGGGTGCGGTTCATCGGTGAAGGTGCGCTGGATGTGAGCATGGATGCGGTTGGGGTGCGAGCGCGTAGAATGGGATGGGCTGCACGGGGTATTAACGTGTTTTTGTCCATGATGGTTTCAGTAAATGCGCGGCTGTGGCGGGCGAAATGGAGTTTCGCGGGCAAGTGCGTACGGGGAAGGGTTGAGTGATGAGAGTTGAGGGCTGAGTGATCTTAGCGAGGGGAGGTGCTGGGGTGGACGGGGCGGCCCATGTCGGAGGGGTCGGGTAAGGGGATGTGTTTGAAGACGTCGAGGCCGTATTTGGCGTAGGCACGGGGCCAGAGGGTGCGGGCGACGGCGATTTTGGCGTGGTCGGTGGGGGAGACGGTGGCAGGGGGGGATGGTTGATGGTTGATGGTTGATCGGAGGAAGAGGTGGCCGAGTGAGTGGGGTGACAAGCTGACGGGGTGGCATCGGGCTTGGGTGGGGCGGTGTAGAGTTCGCCGTGGGAATCGACCATGACGGCAGGATAGGCGGCTTTCTGTTCGGGGGTGCGGTCGTCGCGATGAGGGTAGTAGGGTAGACGGTTGGCTTGGGGTGGGACGGATGCGGGTGAGCTGTGGTCTTTGCGGGGGCTGGAAGCTGATGGCGCCGGGTTTGACGCGCCCGTCCGGGCGCGCCCTGCGGGCTGCTTGCAGCAGTCTGTCTCGCTCCGCTCGGCTTTCGACTGCGCTTCGCCCGCCGGACCGCCTGCGCTCCGCTCAGGATGACCAGGTGCGGAAGCTTCGTCTTGATGCGAGGCGGCAGACTCTTCGGTGGTGTCTTCCTGGTTGTCTTCGACGGTGTCTTCTTCGTAGTCGGTGTAGAGTTCGGGGTAGGCGGCGCGGCGGATATCGTAGAGGCGGTCCTGGTTTTCGGGGGCGAGGGCCCAGGCTTCGTGGTCGGATTGGTCCTTCTTTCGGAGGATCTCGGTTTTTTGGCGCGCTTGTTCGGTGCGTTCGGTGGCTTGGGTTTCGGTGAAGGCTTGGTGACGATCCTGGCGTTTTTCGCGGCGGGCGAGGGTGTCGGAGCGCTGGAGGAGGGCGACGTCGCGGGTCATGGAGCGCAGTAACTTGTAGGAGGCGTCGGGGTCGGTTTGGGCTAGCTGGACGATGCGGCGGGTGATGAGGGTATAGTGGGTGGCGACCCAGTGATTGAGGGCGCTAGGGAGGGGGGCGTTTTCGTTGTCCCAGGCGGTGTGGTCGCCGTTGACGGTGTGGGAGAGGTCGCAGGGGTTTTGCTGGAGGAGCCAGTCCTGGTAGCCGCCGTGGCGCCATTGGGAGAGGTTTTGTTCGCGGATGGGTTGGGCGTCGAAGTGTTGCTTCAAGATGGCTTTGACGTCGGTGCGGGCGTTGAGCCAGGCGATGAGGGTGCGGGCGCTTTCGCCGTTTTTTAGGCGGGTGTTGAGGCGGTCGCGCAGTTTGTGGGGTAGGCGGGCGATTTTTCCGGTGCGGGTGGGGGTGGTCATGGCGAGGTTTAATTTTGGAGTTTGGATTTTGAATTTTGAATGGAGCGGACTGGGAGTTAGTCGGAGTTAGTGGGAGTTACTCTGGTGGAGGTCTGGGGTTTGGGGTTCGAGGTCCAAAGTCCAAGGTCCAAGGTCTGAAGGTGCGTTTGCGGGGTCGTTGGGTTCTGGAGGATCGAGGGGTTCCGGCACCCGCTCCGGGGTGCTGATGCTGGTGGGTGGGAATCCGGGGGTGTTCGCTCGCGGGGCGAGCTCGACCCCCGGCTACTGTCCGGCATCCCTCCGGGATGTTCTGTGGGGCGGTTGTCAGCTGGGGGATGTTCTGCGGGGTGGTTGTCACCTCGGGGATGGGAGCGGGACTGATCAAGGGCGGCAAAAGTGTGAGGCCCCTCCCGTTCGACAGGCTCAGGGTCTGCGACGACTTCGCTCGGGGTGACCGCTTTTGATTCCCGCCGCGGGGTCCATTTCCAAAGGGGGCGTGTTCCATGCGGGACGGTGGCACACGGGTGGGCAAAAATGCAAACGCGTGGCGTAACTTACGTAACTTACGTAGTCAAAATTTTCAGGATGGGCTCGCGAGACGGAGTTTCGCTTCCATGGGCGCAATCTTTAATTTGGAGAGTGAAGGCACGAATCGTGCATAATGGGTTGCGATCAATTGCCAGAAAGTCAGTCTGTTCCCTCTGTTTCCTACGCATCCCGAGACCCGTGAAAACCCTTCTTCAAGCGTTGTTGACTGCATTTGGCTACCGTCCGCTGACACTGGCGGGAGTGGTTTCGGCTCTATGGGTGACTGCTGTCCCTAGCGGAGCCCAAACGATCACACAGATCATCGACTCGGGCGGACCGGGGGGACAGGTCGGCCAGGACAATTCGCAGGCGATTGTCGCGGGGAATCCGGCGATCGCCTACTATGATCGGACCGAAAGGTATCTCAAGTATGTGCGGGCGCTGGATGCGGGCGGCACGGTTTGGGGCACTCCGGTGGTGGTGGCCTTCAGTCCGTTCGACGGGAATGGTCTCTATGCGTCGATGACGGTGGTCGATGGCAAACCGGCCATCGCTTTCCATGATTCGGTCAATTACGATCTCAAATATGTGCGCGCCAGCGACGCTCTCGGCACCGCGTGGGACGCGCCGTTGACGGTGGACAGCGAAGGCTATCAAGGAGGATACCTTTCGCTGGCGGTGGTGAACGGGCACGCGGCTATCAGCTATGTGGGGACGGGTGCAGTTCTTCGATACGTGCAGGCCACGGATGCCGCCGGAACGGCCTGGGGAGCGCCCTTGACCCTGGATGACACCGCTCAGGTGGGGTATTATACGTCGCTGGCAGTAGTCAATGGCAACCCGGCCATCAGCTACGCGGATCATACCCATAACGATCTGCGCTATATTCGCGCGACGGATGCCAATGGGACGACATGGAGCAGTCCCGTGACCGTGGCGAGCACGGGGAGGGTGGGCGATCACACTTCCATGGTGGTGGTCAGCGGCAACCCCGCGATTAGTTACTTGGATGATACGAATGACAACCTCAAGTTTGTGCGAGCGATGGATCCGGACGGTTTGGCGTGGGCCGCGCCGGTGTCAGCAGACACCCGGTTCGCCAATGGGCGCGTGGGTCGAAATACGACGATGGCGATCGTCAATGGCAACCCGGCGATCGGCTATTTCAATGAGACCGCTTATCTCCTCGAGTATGTGCGGGCGAACGATGCCACCGGCACAACCTGGGGCACGCCGGTGATTTTAGCGAACGCGGGTTATGTGGACAACACCGCTTACAAATTCGCTTCGCTGGCCGTGGCCGATGGGCTCGCGACCATCAGCTTTTACGACGTGACCAACGGTGCCCTCAAGTATGTGCGGGCGAGCGATGCCGGCGGGACGGCTTGGGGCACGGCGGCGACGGTTGAGAACGGCGCCAAGTCGGGCAACACCGGCTATGCCGCTTCGCAGGTCATCGTCGATGGTTATCCCGCCGTTTGTTACGTGGACGAGACCGGCGGCAGCCTCAAGTACCTCCGCGCCACCAATGCCACTGGCACGAGCTGGGGCACGCCGGTGATTGTGGACCTGATCGGCGGAGTGGGGAGCTTTGTGACTACGATGGGTGTGATCAATGGCCGCCCCGCCATCGGCTACTACGATAACATCACCCATGCGATGCAGTATATCCGGGCCGATGATGCTCACGGCACGTCCTGGGGGACACCGGTGCAGCTGGATACCTACACGGGCACCACGATGTCATTGGCCGTGATCGGTGGCCGTCCGGCGATCACTTACAAGATAGGATTCTACGATGGCTCGTTGAGATACACGCGCGCGAACGACGCCGATGGGCTATCCTGGAGCCCGCCCGTGATCGTGGATGACTCCGGCAATGTCGGTCGCGACAGTTCGCTGGCGGAGATCAATGGGCGCCCCGCGATTAGCTATTACGACATCGCCAATGGCGATTTGCGATATGTGCGCGCCACCGATCCCGACGGCACGGCGTGGGGATCACCCTTGATCCTCGACGGCAGCGGAGGAGACGTGGGCTTTTGCAGCTCGCTGGCGGTGATCGACGGGTATCCGGCGGTCAGCTATTACGATGTCGCCAATCCCGGCCTGAAGTATGTGCGGGCGACCGACGCGAACGGCACGACCTGGGGCACACCCCTGACCCTCGACAGCGGAACCTACACCGGTTATTGCACGAACCTGAGGGTCGTCCATGGCCACGCGGCGATCGGCTATGTGTGCGAGGCGGTGAAGTATCTGGAGGCCAATGACGCCGGCGGGACGAGTTGGGGCACACCGCTGGTCTTTGAATATGGCTTTAACAGTGCATTGGCGGTGACCGAGGGAGGTATAGGGATCGGTTTCCTGGACCCCGTCCACAAAGACCTGAAATATGTCTCGGTCGTCTTTGCGCCGGAAATCGCGCTCGAGCAACACGCAGGAGTGGATCTGCCCAGCGGCACTGGGGGCGTCGACTACGGCGGGGTGGGTGTGGCCAGTAGCAGCGCGCAGAAGGTTTTCACCATCAAAAATACGGGCATGGCGGCGCTGGCGATCACGAGTGTGGAGATGGCCGGGGGAGATGTGAATGACTTCGCAGTGGACGCGCCCGGGTTCCCCACGAGCGTGCCCGCCGGCGGCAGTGCGACTTTTGGCGTGACCTTTGTGCCCATCGCCGCAGGTGCCCGCATGGGCACGTTGCGCATCTTGAGCGACGATGACGATGAGGCGATCTTCGAAATCACATTCACGGGCATCGGCTTGACCGCCCAGGAAGCGTGGCGGCAGCAATATTTTGGGACTTGGGCGAATGCCGGTGATTCCGCCGACGATGCCGATCCCGACGGAGATAGCCGCACGAACCTGTTTGAGTTTGTCGCGGGGCTGGTGCCGAACGATCCGGTGTCGCGCTTTGCCTTGCGGGTCGAGCCGGTGGTGGGTCAGCCGGGACAGGTGGCGGTCGTGTTTGGCCCGCTGGCAGCGGGACGGACGTATGTGGTGAAATACAAGACGGACTTGAGCGAGGCGACGTGGACGACCGCGGCGGACATCAGCACGATGGATAACGGCGCAGAACGGACGGTGACCGACCTGGGCGCGAGCGCGGGGTCGCGCTTCTACCAAGTGGAGATTACGCGGCAGTAGCGCTCCGAATGCCTAGAGGCTGCCGGCGGCGGGTGCGGATTCGACCCAGAAGAGGTCGCACATGCGTTTTTTGGCGGCTTCGTAGGTGAGGGTGTGTTCGCGGTTGCCGTTGGAGTCGCGGACGAGGAATTGGCCGCCGCCTTCGAGGGCGGGGTCGTCGGTGTAGCCGACGAAGAGGATGCTGTGGTAGGAACCGGCGGCGATGGGCCAGCCGGCGGCGAGGACTTCCTTGGCCTTGGCGATGTGGTCGTCGGTGATGCCCTTGGTGCCGTCGTTGGGGCGGAGCCAGTGGAACTCGAGGCCGGTTTTTTTCAGCTCTTGCGCGGCGGCGATGGCTTTTTCGGAGGGTTGATAGGTGGCGTCGAAGTTTTTCGAATACGGCATGTCTTCCTCGGCGCAGATGCCGTGGGCTTCGTAGCCGCGGATGACGCTGCTGAAGTAGTGGCCGTCCTGCGCGCGGCGGATGGCTTGATCGCCGGCCCAATTGGCGAACTCGGTGCTGAGGACGATGCCGCGGCCGAGTTTGCGGGCGAGGGCGTATTCCATGGCCTCGACGGTGGCGAAGACGGAGCAGGTGTTGCGGCGGCCTTGGGAGCGGAGGGGGAGCTGCCACTTCTCGAAGTTGGTGTTGAGGTCGATGGAGGCGGGGATGGCGGAGGCGTTGCCGGGGACTTTGGTGACCTTCGGCTGGGCTTTGTCATACTCTTCCTTGGAGACGGTTTTCTTTTCCTGCAGCTCGACGGTGGCGCCTTTTTTGTTGCCGACGACGACGTCGGGGAGGCCGTCGCCGTTGATGTCGCCAGCGACGACTTGCGTGCCGACGCCGCAGTTGTTGTCGATGAGGTAGGGGACGAAATCGACGGATTTGTCGGCGTTGCGGACGAGCTTGAACCAGTAGAGGACGGCGTCGTTGTTGCGGTCGGGGTCGCCGGTGCGGCCATGGGACCAGAAACGCTTGCCGGTGACGATGTCCTTGAGGCCGTCGCCGTCCATGTCGATGAGGTCGATGGCGTGGATTTCGGAGAATTTGATGCCGTATTTGCTCTCAGCGGGATCTTTGCCGACGAGGAGGTGCTCCTTGAATTTGATGTCGTTACCTTCGCGGACTTGCTCGAACCAGGAGAGGCCGTAGCCGTGGGCGGCGAGGCTGGTGATGACGTCGTTGAGGCCGTCGCCGTTGACGTCGTAGGCATACATCTGGGCGCCGCCGCCGCCGAAGGGCTGCTTGTGGAAGGTCCACATGGGGTCGTTGGCGAGGGAGGCGGGCTGCTCCCACCAGCCGTCTTTTTCGAGGAGGTCGAGGCGCTTGTCGCCATTGACGTCGCCGAGGCCCATGCCGTGGGTGAAGTTGCCGTATTTGTTGTTCGGCGAGAGGGGGTGGAAGACCCAGGGCATGGCGGGGTCTTTTTCGTCGAAGGTGGCGTAGCCGTACTGGCCCTGGGTGATGCAGACGAGCTCGGGTTTTCCGTCGCCGTTGATGTCGGCGAAGGTGGGGGATTCGTTGTCGGTCTGGTCGAAGATGACGTGGCGTTTCCAGTGGCCCTCGGCGCCTTTGGGGTTCTCAAACCACGAGGTGTCCTGGCCGGGGAAGCCGATGATGAGGATGTCGTTCCAGCCGTCCTTGTTGAAGTCGTAGGCCCAGGCGAAGAAGTTTTGGGAGTAGGTGTTCTGGCGGCCGAGGGCGCCCTCGAAGCCGGGGACTTTGACTTTGGTTTGCGGGCCGAGGGCGAGTTCGAAGGTTTGCTCGGCGGGGGCGTATTCGTGTCGCTTGGTGAAGTCGGGGCCTTCCCACCACCACGGGCCGGCGATGATGTCGTTTTTGCCGTCTTTGTTGAGGTCGCCGAAGTTGGCGCCTTCGCTCCAGAATTGGTCGTGGAGCTGGATGCGCTTGAAGGTGCGGATTTCCTCGGCGCGGGCGAGGGTGGCGGCGGCGAGGAGGGTGGCGAAGAGGAACGGGCGTGGGATGGGTGTCAGGTTCATGGTCTTAAGGAGATTTTGGGCAGGGGGCAGTCATCCGACCTGCGGGGCGTATCTTCATTAGGTGGCTTTGGACGGGCAAGGCTGGATTGCGGGGCAGATTGGCTGGGTGGAGCACGCGGGCCGCGTGCTCCACCCAAGGCACGCGGTTGCCGCGCGTATTGCGATTGCGGGGAATTACAGCATGCGAACGCCGTTGCCGTTTTCCTCGGGGAAGACGACGCGGCCTTTTTCCAGACGGACGCCGGTGGCGATGTCTTTGGCGATGAGGACGGCGCCGTCCATGTCGACGTAATCGAGCAACGGGAGGAGCTGGCCGATGGCGCTGATGCCGACGGAGCTTTCGTTCATGCAGCCGATCATGACTTTGAGGCCGAGCTCGCGGGCGCGGGCGATCATGCGGCGACCGGGGGTTTGGCCGCCGGCCTTGGTGAGCTTGATGTTGATGCCGTGGTAGAGGCCGGCGCAGCGGTCGACGTCTTCCTCGGTGAGGCAGCTTTCGTCGGCGATGACGGGGAGGGCGCTCTCGCGGAAGACGCGCTTCATGCCGTCCCAGTCGTCGCGCTTGAGCGGCTGCTCGAGGAATTCGACGCCGAGGGCTTTGAGCTCTGGGGCGTAGGCGATGGTTTGGTCGGCGGTCCAGGCGGTGTTGGCGTCGATGCGGAAGACGGCGTCGGTGTGCTTGCGGAGTTCGCGGACGATGGCGAGGTCGTTGTCGGTGCCGAGCTTGATTTTGTAAATCGGCCAGCCGTCGAATTCCTTCATTTTCATGACCATCTTTTCGATGGGATCGATGCCGATGGTGTAGTCGCTGTCGGGGAGATTCTCGAGTTTAAGGCCGAGGAGTTTCCAGACGGGGGCGCCGCGGAGTTTGCCCCAGAGGTCGTGGGCGGCTTCGTCGAGGGCGCAGAGGGCGAACCGGTTGTGGCCGAGGGTGGGGACGATTTGGTCCCAGAACTGCGCGGGGTCGTCGAGGCGGGCGGCTTCGATTTGCGGGCGCGCGGCTTCGAGGGCGGCGCGCATGGAGGCGGCGGTGAAGGTGTGGTAAGCGTGGGAGGAGGCGCCTTCGCCGTAGCCGCTGATGCCGTCCTGGCGCAGCTCGACGAGGAGGTTGTGCTGCACGGTGGTGGTGCCGAGCGCGATGGTGAAGGCGTGGCGCATCGGGAGGTGGATGTCGGTTAGGATGAGTTCCATGTTCAAAAGTGGTTTCGCTTTTCGAGGGAGGTCGCGTTCGCGCAAGGCGACCACATGCGATGGGTGGAGCACGCGGCTCGCGTGCGGTCTTCGGCGGCTCGCCGAAGACTTCCGCAGAGGCTTCTGCAATTCAAGGGTTGTGTGGCAAAAGGAGAGTCTTTCGGGTGCCCTCGGCGAGCCGCCGAGGGCTGCACGCGAGCCGCGTGCTCCACCCAGGCTTTGCTTCGCGTCGCGAACGCCTCTTTGCTCCATGCAGTTCTGCTGGGAGATGAATTCATTTGTAGCTTACGGTCGCCGCTGGAGCAACATGCTGGCGAAGTTGATGGCGTGGGGTTTGCCGTCGGCGTTCGTGAGGAAGACGAGGTGTTCGTCCACATACATGCCGGGGGGGAAGGCGCAGGTGTTTTTGTTGATGGGGGTGAGGCGGTAGTCGACCATGTTTTCGGTCATGGCGTAGAGGTGGCCGTGGCGTTCGCTGATGACGAGGGGGATGAAGTCGGGGCCGTAGCTGCCGAGGTAGGCGCGCCATTCGGCGGGAAGCGGCGTGGGGTTTGCGGGGGCGCGGGTGTATTTTTGCGGGTCTTTGGCGCCCATGGTGAAGCCGGATATTTTGCCTGCGGCGTCGCGCTCGAAGGCGATGGGGGTGGCGTCGTCGATGCGGCTGTCGGCGGTGAATTGGAGACCGGCGGCGACGGTGAATTTGGTGGGCTGGCCGGAGATGTCGCCGAGGAGTTTGCCGTCGCGGACTTCGAGGTGTGCCCAGTAGCTTTGGGATTCGTAGTCGCCGGCGAATTGGGCGAGGTCTTCGAGGGGTTGGTTGACTGGCGAGGGTGTGGGCGGCTTTTCGCCGAGTTTGGTTTCGAGGAGGAGGGAGAGGGCGGCGTTGTTGATGCGTTTGACGCGGCCGTTGGCGATGTCCTCGTTGGCGATGATGATGACGCCGAGTTTTTGCTCGGGCAGGACCATGAGCGAGGCGCTGTGGCCGTAGATGGCGCCGCCGTGGCTGATGGTGCGGTGCTCGCGGTATTTGCCGACGACGAAGGCGAGGCCGAAGCCGGCGTCGTCCTGCGTGAGTTGCGGGCGCCACATCTCGGTGAGCGATTCGGGTTTCACGAGGCCGCGGCCATTCGCGAGGAGCGCGGAGGCGAATTTGGCGAGGTCGTCGACGGTGGTGAAGAGGTTGCCGGCGGGGATGGTGCCGAGGTCGAAGAGCGGGGCATCGCGGCGGGTCCAGCCGCCGTGGCTGTCGGCGACGCGCATGTGGGAGACGACGATGCGGTCGCGTTTCGCGTGCGCGAGGGTCCAGGCGGAGTCCTTCATGCCGAGGGGATCGAGGAGGTGAGCGCGCTGGTAGTCCTCGAAGGATTGTTTGGTGACGCGCTCGACGACGTGGCCGGCGATGGTCGGGCCGAAATTCGAGTAGCGGGTTTTTTCGCCGGGTTTGGTCGCGAGGACGCCGGGGACGACGCTGGCGACGGTTGCGGCAATGCTGGGTTGCGTGGTGTCGAAGTAGCCTCCGACGGTCGCTTCACGCTGGAGGCCGCTGCGGTGGCAGAGGATTTGCCGGAGGGTGACGGTGGGGGTGCCGGGATACGGGTTGATCGGGAGGAGGCCGGGGCCGTAGGTCTGCAAGGGGGTGTCGAGGTCGAGTTTACCGGCTTCGACTTGCTGCATGACGGCGATGGCGTTGAAGAGTTTCGAGATGCTGCCGCAGCGGAAGATGGAGTCGCGTTTCGCTTCGCCGAAGCCGGCTGCGTAGGTGGTCTGCTGGTCATCGACGAGGGCGACGGCGATGCCGCCGATGGACCAGTCGCGCATTTCCTCCTTGATGATGCTTTCGAGTTTGGCGGAGGTGGCGGAGTAGTCGGCGGCGGACATCGGGAGTGTGGTGGAAAGCAGCGCGGCGAGCGCGAGCGCGCGGATATTCATAGGATTGCGCGGAGTTCGTCGAGCAGGCGATCGATCTGCTCTTGGGTATGATTCGCGAAGACGGCAAAGCGCAGGATGCCCTCGGGGGGGATGCCGCTGTAGGAGCCGACGTAGGGGAGCATGATCTGGCGGGACTTCAGCGTTTCGTGGATGCGGCGCATGTTGGCGGAGTCGCCGATGACGACGCCGAAGTTGGCGGTAGCACCGTCGGGCGGGGTAAGGCCGAGGGCGCGCAGGCCGGCGCGGAGGCGGAGGGTGTTTTCGCGGAGGCGGGCGCGGAGTTCGGGTTCGCGGAGGACGATCTCGAGGGCCTTGGCGGTGGCACCGGCGACGGCGGAGGCAGGGGCGCTGGCACCATCGAAGTAATGGGAGGCGCCGCGGACGTGGCGGACGAATTCCCACGTGCCGGGGATGATGCCGCCGAAGCCGCCGAGCGCCTTGGCGAGGGTGCCGCAGACGTGGAGGCCGGAGTTGCCGGTGTTGACGGAAGGCCAGAGGCGCAGTTCGTCGAGGAGGCCGCGGCCGTCTTCGCCGAGGACGCCGACGCCGTGCGCATCATCGAGGAGGAGGCGCGCGCCTTCGTGGCCCTGGAGGACGTTGAGGTATTCCATCACGGGGGCGGGGGCGCCGCTGGAGGGGCCGACGGCATCGGCCATGACGAGGAAGTGGCGCTTGCCCTTGGCGAGGCGGGCGAGGTCCTCAGGGTCGCGATGGCGGAAGGTGTGGATGGGGGCGCCGGCGAGGCGGGCGGCTTCGGCGACGCAGTAGTGGGCGGCGTCATCGAGGAGGACGGCCTCGGCATTTTGCGCGAGGGCGGCGACCATGATGTGGTTCGCGGCGTAACCGCTGCCGAAGTAGAAGGCGTCGTCGGTGCCGAAGAATTGCGCGGCGAGGCGTTCGACGTCGAGGAGCGGAGGATTCGTCCCGAAGCGGGCGCGGGTTGTCGCGGAATGGACGCCGTAGCGGCGCATCGCCTCGCAGCCGGCCTCGATGACTTCCGGGTGCGCGGCGAGGCCGAGATAGCTCGTGCCGGCGAAGTAGAGATACGGGACGCCGTCGATGACGGTCTCGGGACCGGGGGCGCTTTGCATGAGTGAGACGGACGGCATGGCGAAAGGCGGGGAGCATTTCGCAGCGGGGGCGGGGTGGCAAGCCGCGGGGGAAAATTCGCGGAGGGTACGTTTCACGGCGAATGACGGGTGTTTCCAAATCGGAGTGAAGTTTGGGCATCGCGGAAGCGATGCTCCAGGGGGCGCCCGCGGAAGCGACGGCGCGCTTCCCTCCAGGGTTTTCCGGTCGAGGCCCTGCATTGAGACTTGAAGGGTGGGAATGACGACGTAGCTTCCGCGCGCGTGAACGCAAAACTCATTCCCCTGCTCGCTGCTGCCGTCTTGATTGCCGGGTGCGAAACCGCCGACCGCGACCATGTGATGCGGGTGAGCGTGGCCGACCAGAAGATGTATGTCTTCAAGCAAGGCGCGCCAATCGCGAGCTACGATGTCTCGACCTCCAAGTTCGGGCTCGGGGACGGACGCGGGACGTATCGCACGCCGCTGGGGCAGATGGCGGTGGCGAAGAAAATCGGGGCGGGGGCGCCGGTCGGGATGAAATTCAAGAGCCGCCGTCCGACGGGCGAGATCGTGCCGATCGATGCGCCGGGGCGTGACCCAATCGTGACGCGGATCCTGTGGTTGCGCGGGCTGGAGAGCCAGAACCGGCAGGCTTACGATCGCGGCATTTATATTCACGGGACTGCGGCCGAGCACGACATTGGGAAGGCGTGCAGCTACGGTTGCATCCGCATGCGGTCGCGGGATGTGGTGCAGCTTTTCAATACCGTCGGAGTCGGCGCGCGCGTGGAAGTGGTGCCGGGTTCGCTGCAATCGGCCGTGGCGAAAACGGATGAAGCGCCGAAGACGGAGGCCGCGCAAAAGGCTGCCCCGGTGGAGAAATCCGAGGCGGTATCGAAGACGAGCCGGACGGCACGGAAGCCGCACATGACGAAGGCGGATCGCCGCTGAACGCGCGATGGCCGACGAAGCTGCGCTGCTCCTCCGGCGCATTCGCGTGGCCGCGGCGGTTTTCATCGTGGGGCTGGTGCTGAGCGGGCTGACGGCGTTTCCGCTGCGGCATGAACTCGATCTGCTGGCGACGTGGCTCGGCGCGGATGCGAACGCGCCGGCGGGCACGCTGCGCGGCTGGATTGCATTCATCCAGCGAGGGCTGGCGACGACGGAGAAGGAGTTTCCGTTTCTCGCTTACGGCACGGACTGGCTGGCATTCGGACATCTCGTGATCGCGGTGTTCTTCATCGGGATGTGGCGGGACCCGGTGCGCAATGTGTGGCTGTTGCATGCGGCGCTGATTGCGTGCGTGGGGGTGATTCCGATTGCGCTGATCTGCGGTGAGATCCGGGGAATTCCGATCTACTGGCGGCTGATCGACTGCTCGTTCGGGGTGTTTGGCGCGGTGCCGTTGCTTCTCGTGTTGCGCTGGACGCGGAGGCTGGAGAGACTTTCGTCATGAAGTCCGCCGCGCTGCTGCTCCTGCTGGTTTCGCTGGCGCATGGTGCGCCGCTGGCGCTCGAGGTGAAACCGAAGGCGGTGGAGTATTTCGAGGCGCCGCTCTCCGCGAAGGTGCAGAAGATGGCGGTGCCCGGTGGGAACACGCCGCCGGCGACGGCGCGTTGCGCGGTGGCGGTGCCGGAGGGTTTCACGCCGGCGCGCGCGTGGCCGATTTTGATTTGGAATGCGTCGCAAGGAGGCTCGGCGGTGGACTCGCTGGATGGCGCGGCCCCGGCGGCGAACGAGGCGGGCTGGATCGTGCTGGCGGCCGATGGCGCGACGCCGGCGAAGGTGGAGACGACGGAGTGGTGCACGGCGATGCTCGCGGCGGCATACGACCGGCTCGAACGGGCATGGCCGACGGTGCGGAGCTGGCCCATCGCGAGCGGCGGATTTTCCGGCGGGGCGAAGCGCGCGCCTTATGTGGGGGCGATGCTAATGGAGAATCGATTTCGACTCACGGGTCTGTTTCTCGGCGGGATCAATGAAGATCGCGCGACGGATGCGCTGAAGTGGCACAAGCCGGGCGAGGGATTCAAGGCAGTGCCGATCTATTTATCCACGGGGATGCAGGATAGCACGGCGACCGAGGAGCAGTTTGTGGCGGTGGCGGAGTCGCTGAAGAAGTCGGGGTTTACGCGGGTGCGGCGGGAGATTCATGGCGGGGATCATGCGTTGTATGGGAAGCATCTCGAGGAGGCGCTGCGGTGGTTTGCGCAGCCGGTGGCGGGGGGGCGGTAGCAACGCACAACGGAGGAACGCCCGGCGGTCGTTCCCTACCGCGCCTGCGGCGCATCCCCGGCTGCGCCTTAATGTGAAACTGCTCTAATTTGCCGCGGCCGGCTTCGGCGGTGGGGTGGGGTTTAGCTCTTCGACGGTCCAGGCTTTGGTGCGGTCGGCGGCGGAGGCGCGGATTTTGGCGACGTCGGTGGGGCTGACGGGAGAGGCGTCGTGTTCCCATTCGCGGCGGGCGTAGGTGAGGACGCCGGCGATGTCTTCGTCGGTGAGGGCGGCGAGGCCTGGCATCTCGAGCTGCCAGGTGGTGCCGTTGACGTTGATCGGGCCGGTGAGGCCGTGGAGGACGATGCGGATGGGGCGGTCGGGAGCGCCGAGGAGCCAATCGCTTTCGAGGAGCGGCGGGGCGAGGTTGGCGAGGCCGGCGCCGGTGGGTTGATGGCAGGCGGCGCAGACGGCGCCGTAGAGCGCTTTGCCTCGATCGAAGAGCGCCTGCTCATCCTTGGTGAGCGGCTTCGGTGGAGCTTTCTCGACGTAACCGGCTTTCCCGGGCCAGGCGATCTGGGCGTCGATGCGGGCGAGGAGAGGTTTGGTCTGAGCGTTGGAGGACTCGGTCATTGTGGCGAAAGCGGCTGGGGCGGAAGCGAGCTTGATGGGTTTGGGTTGGGCATTCTTTGCGGGCGGTTTGCCGGCGATGCCTTCGAGCAGGGCGAGTTGCACGGGTGTGGGGAAGGTGGGGATGAGTTCGATGAGGCGGGCGACGCGCGGGCCGCGGCGCTCGCGCATGACGCAGTTGCCGAGGGTGGGGAAGATGCCGGTGGCGGCGATCTTTTCCGCGTCGGCATCCTTGGAGAGCAACTCGAGGAATTCCAGCTCTCGCCCGAAAAGGCCGGTGGCAACGGCTTCGCCGAGGAAGGGGCTGCCGCCCTGCTTAAGCAGAGCGATGAGGGCGGGCTCGGTGCCGGGTTGGTCGCTGAGTTTGTAGGCGAGTTGCATGCGCACTTCGGCGCTGGGGTCGCTGGCGAGTTTTGCCAATTCGGGTGCGAGCGTTTTGTCGGCGGCGCGGATGGCGGCGATGCGGACCTTGGCGTCGGCGTCTTGCAGGGCGGTGGCGACGGCGTCGGGGGTGAGCGCGCCGAGGCCTTCCAAAGTCCAGAGGGCCTGGGCGCGGACCTGCGTCGTCGGACCGGTCCGGGCGATTGTTTTCACGGCGGGGACGATGGACGCATCGCCGCGCTCGACGAGCACGCGCTGGGCGGTGTCGCGCACCCAGCCATTGGCATGCGTGAGTAGCGGCACGATGGCGGCGGTGTCGCGCGGTAGTTTGACGGCTTGGGGTTTCGCGCCGTCGGGGACGATGCGGTAGATGCGGCCGAGGCTGGCGGGGGCTTCGAGTTTGCGGTCCTCGGTGTTGGCGGCGAGGTAGTAGGTGAGGAAGGCTTTGTGCTGGATGAGGCCGCGCGCGATGTCGCAGACGTAGAGTGCGCCATCGGGGCCGGTGTAGCAATTCACGGGGCGGAAGCGCTCGTCGGTGGAGGTGAGGAATTCGGTGCCCTCGTAGGCGTTCTTCGCGGTGAAGACGCCGTTGTCGTCATTTAGGATCAGTCGCTTGATAAGCAGGCCGCACGGCTCGGGGATGAAGACATTTCCGCGAAACTCCGGCGGGAATAAATCGCCGCGGTAGATGGCGGCGCCGCAGGTGCCGGTGGTGGACTTGAGCGTGCCATCGTCGCGGAGGGTTTTGCCGTCGTAGCCGCGGTTGACGCCGGGTGTGGGCACCGAGGGCCAGGTCGTGAGGTCTTTCATCGACTGGAAATTGATCGCGGTGCGCTCGGTGACGCGCGGGTTGCGCGTGTAGTAGGCGGGGGAGACGAGATCGCAGCGGAGGAAGTCGCTGTTGTAGTTGAAAAACTGGCGGCCCCAGTCGTCCTGCGTGCGGCCCCACTGGCCGAAGCCGTTGGTTACTTCCGTGAGGAAGACGCCGTTTTGCCAGCGGTAGCGGAAGCTGTGGCCGCTGGACCAAATCCAGTTGTCCATCATCCACGTGGGGCTGTTGGCCATGTGCTCGGGCTGGCCGCCGCGGGTGGCGTATTTGTCGCTCACGGGTTCGCTTTTGTCGGCGATGCCGTCGCCGTTGGTGTCGTGATAGAAGATGAGATTCGGCGGCTCGGCGATGAGTGCGCCGTCGCTGAGGGCCATGACGGCGCGGGGCATGACGAGCTTGTCCACGAAGACGGTGGATTTGTCGTAAATGCCGTCGCCGTTGGTGTCCTCGAGGCGGGAGACGCGGCCGAGCGGCTGGTCCTCGCCGGTGCCGTCCATGTCGAGCATGTAGCCGCGCATCTCGACGACGTAGAGGCGCGCCTGGTCGTCCCAGCTCATGGCGATGGGGGTTTCGATCATCGGTTCGCAGGCGACGAGTTCCGCGTGGAAGCCGGGGGGCAATTTGAGGGTCGCAAGTTCCTGCTGTGGGGTGAGGACGGGCGGGGGTGGCGGGCGGAATTTCAACTCGGGCTGCTCAGGGCCGCCGCCAGCGCGCTTATTCATCGCGGCCTTGGCAATCGCAACGGCGCTGCTCTTTTTTAATACGTCTTCGACCTTCAGGTTTTCGACATCTTCCTTCGTTGCCGCTGCGGCTGGTTTTCCTTTCTGCCCGGCATCGCCCGCTTCGCCTTGATTCCCGGGTTTGGGCGCATCTGCAGCTTTCGTTGGTTCCGCGGGCTTCGCCTCGCCGTTCTCTTGCGCGTCCGTCGATTTACCCGCTTCTGCGGGCTTCGTGGTGGTTTTCGGAACCGGGTCGTGCGCGCCCGCGTATTCGTTCCAAGCGTTTTGAATCGCCTCGGCCGAGAGCATTTCGCCCTCGGCGATGATGAAGCGGGCGCGGAATTCCTGCGATGCGCCGGCGGCGAGCGAGACTTTCCAAAAGACGCCGAAGCGCCCGTAGTCGCGATACGCGGAAATGCGGCCACCCTTGGGATTCGCGGGGTGATTGAGATAGACGACGCTGTATCTTTTCCCGCGCAGGGTGAAGGTCTCGCCGATCCACGGGTAATCGAGATCCTTGTGCGGCTGGGCGTTTTCGACGGGGTAGAAGTAAACGGTGCTCTTGTGTTCGACTTCATTCGCGGGGCGGAATTGCAGGCCGGAGTGCTCGGGGTCGCCGTCGAGTTCGGTGTCGCCGCCGACGGCACGCACGCGCGAGATGGCGTCGATGCAGGCGTAGGCGCCGGACGGCGGCTGCAGAAAAGTGAAGGTGCGCGCCTCTTCGAGGATGGGCTGTTCCGCGCCGCGGCCACTCCAGCGCACGAGCGAGGTGAAACTCGCGTTTTTGTCGGTCCCCGTGGCGATCATTCGGACGTGGACCTGCTCGCCGTCGGGCATGTGCCAGCGGTCGTATTTTTTGCCGTTCACGGTCATCTTGTTCCAGCCGATGAAGATGCCGCGATGATGCGGGAACTGGCCGCCGGAGCCCTTGGTGATCGGCTCCTTGCCCTCGGCGTCGAAGACATGCAGGAACGGCTTGTAGGTTTCCACGCGGCGCTCCTTGGTCGAGTTGTCGTGCGCGTGCATGTAGCGGGCGACGAGGCGGCCATCGCGCAATACGTCGAGGGAATCAACGGTGTCGTCCTGGAAAGTGTAGCCGGGTTCCGCGGCGCGGGCGGAGGCGGAGAGGCAGACGGCCAGTGCGGCGACGACGCGGAGGATGGAGGCGGGCGAGGGAGTCATGAGATCGGAGTGGGCGATGAACGTCGTCGAGAAACCGCCGGACGGCAGTCTTTTTTAGTGGCGAATCGTAATTCCCGCGGCCGTGCGCCGGTGGGTGCGTCGTTGCATTTTCGACGCGGGCAGGTAGGAGACGGGGATGATTCGCACGACTTTTCTCGCGTTGCTCGCCATCGCCGCCATCGCGCGCGGCGAACTTAAATTCGACAAACCGGTGCAGCAATTTCACCGGGTGCCGGCGGATGGGCATGTGGAGGCGCATTTCGCGTTCAAGAACACGGGGACGGAGCCGGTGACGGTGCGCCGGGTGAAGACTTCGTGCGGTTGCACCACGGCGTCGCTGGCCAAGAACACGATCGGGCCGGGGGAGACGGGGCAGATCGATGTGAAGTTCACCTTCGGCAGCCGCAAGGGGCCGTATCGCAAAATCATCGCGGTGACGCTGGAGGACAAGAGCGAGATTCCGCTCGATCTGCGGGTGTGGATTCACGAGCCGCTGACCGTGGCGCCGGCGCTGGTCTATTGGAAGGTGGGCGAAGACGGGGCGGCAAAGCCGGTGCAATTGAGCGTGGCCGATGGGCAGAAGGTCGTCGTGAAAAGTGTGACGTCGTCAAATCCACGGATCACCGCGACGATCGAGGCGGCGAAGCCGGGCGAGCAATATGTGGTGAATGTGAAGCCCGCGGATACGGCGCAGAAGGAGACGGCGGAGCTGACGGTGCAGACGGATTTTCCGCCGGATGCGCCGAGGGCTTATACGATTCATGCGCGGGTGAAGTGACCCCGGGTGGGGAATGAGTAATGAGGTAATGAGTGAATGAGTAAGGAATGAACTAATGACGAATGACGAAATTGCAGCCACGTGGGTGAGTTTTCGGTATTGAGCACGGCAATGCGTCGCGTTTTTCGAGAGTCCGTTTTCCTCGCTTTGCTCGCGCTTTTGCCGGCGCTGGTTTCGGGTGCGGTGCAGCTCCAGTGGCGCAGCGTGGCGGCGCCGAAGGAGGGGGAGGTGAGTGTGGCGCTGGCGAAGCAGTGGGGGGAGAAGGTGCTGTGGGTGGATGCGCGGTTGCGGGCGAAGTTTGAGCGGAAGAGCATCCCGGGGGCGCTGTTGCTGAACGGGGAGGAGTGGGAGGCGCTAGTGGCGAAGTTTCTCGATGAATGGGACCCGGAAAAGGCGATCGTGGTTTATGGCGATGGGACGGGGGATAACGCGACGGAGGTGGCGAACCGGCTGAAGGAGGAGTTGAAGCTCGAGGGTGTGTGGATTTTGCAAGGAGGGTGGGACGCATGGACGCAACAATGAAGCGCGCGCCTGCCACTCTCGCGGTCGAATGGCTGTCGCGGATCGGGCTGGGGGCGCTCTTCGTTGCTGCCGGGGTGGCGAAGGTGATCGACTGGGAGGATCTCTACAAATGGCATCGTCTCACCTCGGCGACGCAGCAATTCATGACCGATGTGCAGCATTACGAGATCACGACTTATTTCGATGCGTGGCGGCGCGGGCTGTCGTGGGATATCTCGGTGGCGATCGCGACATATCTGCCGTGGCTGGAGATTTTCGCGGGGCTGGCGCTTTGTTTTCGCCGGCTTTACGCGGGTGCGATTGCGATCTGCGGCGTGCTGGCGCTGGGTTTTCTCGGGGCGATCGGGAGCGCGTGGTGGCGCGGGCTGGATATCACGTGCGGTTGCTTCGGGCGGGAGGAAAACCGGACTCAGTTTGCGAGCCATATCGCGCTGAATCTGGGGATGTTGACCGCGGCCGCGATCCTTGCGGGTCTGGAGTGGCGTCGGACGCGAAACGAGGCCACATTAGGGGCGTGAACTTTCGCGCTGTCGCCTGCCTGCTGCTTGCCGCGCTGCCTGTCCAGGCTGCGGAGGCGCCGGCGATTCCGCTGCGCGAAGCGGGTGCACGAAAGAAGCTGGCGATCACGGTTCGTGGGAATGCGCGTGATCAACTCACGATTGCGGTGCGAAATACCGGATCGAAGGCGGTGGCGATTGCGATTCCCGCGGGGCTCGTCTGCACGGGTGAACCGGGAGCCGTGGTGGCGTTGCGCGGGGTTACGCTCGCGGTGCCGGCGCAGCAAAGCGCGGAGGCTGTGCTGCCGGTGGTGGCACGCTCCGCGAAGAATGGCTGTGCGGAGCAAGCGTTCACCCTCACGACCGAGACCGCGCCGTCGCTCGAGCCGCTGCTCAAATACGCGGCGACGCGGAACGATTTTCCCAAGGCGACCGCGCAACTAGTCGCGCTCGCCTTGAGTGAGGACATCGGATTTTCGGCGTGGCAGCAGTTTCTCACGCCGCAGCGTGCGCCGGATGCAGCGGCGGGGCCGGCGCCCGCGGAGATTGCCACGGCGATCGATGCCGCCGGGGTGTTGCGGGAGATTGCACCGGACCGGAAATTTGCGCTGGTGAACGATGAGGAACTCAAGCTCCGGGCGCTGCGCAATCCGCTGAGCCGCGCCAAGGCGATGCAGCTTTACGGGATGACGTTGCCGGACGGCATCGTGGTGCCGGATCTCCAGCAACTCCTCCATACCAAGCCCGGCGACAACTGCCCGGTCTGCCGCATGCGTGCGCAGATGCAGGATGCGGGGAACGGGTTATAGGCAGAGGCTTTTCGGTGCCACTCCCGGGCTTGGCACCTTGCGCGCCACGCGTTAGACCTTGCCGCCTTCCCCGATGAAGTTCCGCATCACCCTCCATTTTCTCTGCCTCGCTGCCAGTGTTCTCATAGGGCTCGCCATCGCCCGCCACGGTCTTCCCAAATCCTGGGGATTTTCCCGCGAAAGCAAGGATGCCGCGACCGGGGCTGACGAGCCCGCGCCGGAGTCCACGGGGGCGGCCCTCAAGCGCCCGAGGATCGGTCTGTCGCTCGATACGTTAAAGGAGGAACGCTGGCAGGGGGATCGCGACATGTTCGTGAAGCACGCCAACGAGCTTGGTGCCGACGTGGAGGTGCTCTCGGCGAACAGCGATGACAACCGGCAGATCAAGGATGTCGAGGCGTTGATCACGAAGAAGGTCGATGCGCTCGTGATCATTCCCCATGATGGCGCGGCGTGTGCGAAGGCGGTGGAACTTGCGCATCAGGCCGGCCTGCCGGTGCTCGCTTACGACCGGCTGATCACCGGGTGCGATCTCGATCTCTACATGACTTTCGACAATGTGAAGGTTGGGGAGTTGCAGGCGAAATCGGTCGCGGATGAATTTGCGAAGACGCCGGGGAAGAAGCGACTCGTGCGCATTTATGGATCGAAAACGGACAATAACGCGTTTCTGTTCAAGCAAGGGCAGGACAATATCATCGAGCCGCTGGTGAAATCGGGCGCGATCGAGATTGTGCATGAGGATTGGGCGCAGGATTGGAAGCCGGAGAACGCGAAAAAGATCGCGAATGCGGCGATCACGAAGGCGGCCGCGCCCGCGGGCGAGCGGCCCTTCGATGCGATTCTCGCGAGCAATGACGGCACCGCCGGCGGAGCGATCCAGGCGTTGATCGAGGAGGGGCTGGCGGGGAAGATTTTCGTGACGGGCCAGGATGCGGAACTGGCGGCGTGCCAGCGGATCGTGGCGGGATCGCAGAGCATGACGATCTACAAGCCGCTGAAGGAGCTGGCGAGCAAGGCCGCCGAGGCCGCGGTGAAGCTGGCGAAACGCCGGACGATTTTCGCACCGGCAGAGCTCGACAATCAAAAGACCAAGGTGCCGTGCATCTTTCTCGATGTCATCCCGGTGACGAAGGACAACCTGCGCGAGACGGTGATCGCAGACGGGTTTCGCAAGGCGGAGGACGTGTTTCAAGGGGTGGAGCAGAAATGAGTGCGGTTCTCTCCGCCCGCAATATCACGAAGACGTTTCCCGGTGTCATGGCGCTGCGGGATGTGTCGTTTGATTTGCAGCCGGGGGAAATTCACGCTTTGTGCGGGGAGAATGGGGCGGGGAAATCGACGCTGATCAAGTTGCTGAGCGGGATTCATCCGCATGGGAGCTACGATGGGGAGCTCGAAGTGGCGGGCAAAGTGGCGCGTTTTCGCGGGATTGCGGATGCGGAGCGGGCGGGGCTGGCGGTGATCTACCAGGAGCTGGCGCTCGTGGACGAACTGACGGTGGCAGAGAACATTTTTCTCGGCGCGGAGCCACGGCGATGGCCGTTCATCGACTGGAACCGCGTGCGGCGCGAAGCGGGTGAATTGCTGGCGAAATTCGGCGTGCAGCTCGATCCCGAGTTGCCGTGTTCGCGGCTGGGTGTGGGACAGAAGCAGCTCGTGGAGATCGTGAAGGCGCTGCGGAAGAACTCGCGCATTCTCATTCTCGATGAGCCGACGGCGGCGCTGGCGGAGCATGAGGTGCAGGTGTTGCTCAATATTGTGCGCGAGCTGCGCACGCGCGGGATTGCGTGCATCTACATCTCGCACAAGCTCGACGAGGTCTTCGCGATTGCCGACCGGATCACGGTGCTGCGCGACGGCGCGACGATTGTCACGCTGGACGCGGCGCGAACGAAACCCGCCGAGGTGATCCGCCACATGGTAGGGCGGGAACTCGGTGAGCTCTTTCCGCGCCGCACCGGCTCCGCGGCTGGGGTGCCGAGCCTGAGTGTCGAGAACCTCAGCGTGGGCGATCCGCACACCGGCGAGGTTTTCCTGCACGACATCACGTTTGCCGTTTCTCCCGGGGAAGTGCTGGGCATCGGCGGACTCATGGGGGCGGGCGGACGGAGCTGTTGATGCATTTGTTCGGGGCATGGGGGACGCGTTACACGGGATACGTGGAACTGGAGGGCCGTCCACTGCCGCCGCTGCCGCCCGCGCGGGTGCTGCGCCGCGGGCTGGCGCTGGTGAGCGAGGATCGGCGGCGCCACGGTCTCGTGCTGGAGCAAAGTGTCGCTTTCAATCTCTCGCTCAGTTCGCTGCGGAGCCTGACGAGCGCGGGGTTCATCAATGCCAGCCGCGAGTTCATGCGGAACGAGGAACTCTTCCGCTCGCTGCGCGTGAAGGCGCCGGGACTCGACGCGCCCGTGGGCAAGCTCTCCGGGGGCAACCAGCAAAAGGTCGTGCTCGGCAAGGCGCTGATGACCGAGCCGCGGGTGATCTTTCTCGACGAGCCGACGCGTGGGATCGATGTCGGCGCGAAGCGGGAGATCTATGGGATCATCAACCAGCTCACCGATGCGGGGAAAGCGGTGGTGCTGGTGTCGAGCGAACTGCCGGAGCTGATCGGCATGAGCGACCGCATCATCATGCTGCACGAGGGGCGCGTCGGAGGTGAGTTTACCCGCACGGAGGCGACGCAGGAGCGCCTGATGCAAGCCGCGATGGGCGCCGCACACTCTCCATGAACAACCGACTGATCGCACTCCTGCTCGCGCTGCTTGGCATCGCCTTGTTTTTTGTCTTCCGGGTGCCGGACTTCGCCTTCATCAGCGCGCGGAACCTGTCCATCCTGATGGTCGATTTTGCGATCACCGCGACGCTGGCGGTGGGGATGCTGGTGGTGATCCTGCCCGGGCACATCGATCTCAGCGCGGGCAGTGGGGTGGGGTTGACGGGTGGCATCGCCGCGGTCACGGCGGCGCAGCCGCTGGGTATCGGTTCGTGGTGCACGATGCCGCTGGCGTGGCTGACGAAATGGGCGTTTGCCTGGGGCTTGAATGATGCCGGGACGTGGCTCGACGCGCGCGCGGTGCAGGTCACGGAGTTTTTCACCACACTCGAGGCGACGCGGCCATGGCTGCATGTGCCGCTGGCGATGGCCGGCGCGCTGCTGGTCGCGCTCATCCTGTGGCGGATGATGGGGACGTTGATCGTGCGGCAGCGCATCCCGGCGTTCATCATCACACTGGGCGGATTGCTGGTGTTCAAGGGGCTGTTCTGGCTGGTCATCGAGAACCATACCGTGCCGGTTTCGGTGGCGGGAGGCGGGGGCGAGGTGGTGGCGCATTGGGCGTGGCTGAAGGAGCTGGCGGGCCTCGATCAGCTTCTCATCTTCACCTACTCGGGCAACGCCTACTCGATGCTCACCACCGGCTACCTCGGGCCGCTCGTCGGCTACGCGCTGGCGGCGCTCGTGATTTTCGTGCTCGCCATCGTTTTGCTGCGGGCGCGCGATGCGCGGCGCGCGCACGGGCTGCATGCGGATGACGGGGAAGTGGCTTTCCTGAAGATCTTCCTTGCGGCGCAACTCATCGTGCTCTTCGTGATTATCACGAACCAATTTCGCGGGGTGCCGCTGCCGGCGATCATCCTGGGAGTCGTGGCGCTCGGGGTGTGGCTGCTCACGCAGCACACGCCATGGGGGCGATACCTCTATGCCATCGGGGGGAACGAGGAGGCGGCGCTGATCAGCGGCATTCCGATTGCGCGGGTGACGATCGGCGCGTTCACGTTGATGGGGGCGATCGTGGCGCTGACCGGGTTGATGCAGACGGCGTATGGCGGATCGAGCACGACCACGGTGGGCGACCTGATGGAGCTCGACGCGGTGGCGGCGTGCGTGATCGGCGGGACGTCGTTGAAGGGCGGGCGCGGGACGGTGCTGGGCGTGCTCTTCGGCGCGCTGATCATGGCGGCGCTGATCAACGGTCTCACGCTGCTCGCGGTGAACCCGGAGATCAAGTTCATCGCGCGCGGTGGGGTGCTCATTGCGGCGGTGTGGATGGATACGCGGCTCTCGCGGCAGGTGGCGGTGTGATGGCGCAGGGCTGCGGGAGCGTGATGCGAAATCCCTTTCTGAATTCGCAACCGAGGTGGAAGTCCGAGGCCTTTTGACTATTTCGTAAACGAGAAGATTCCATACCGCATGGCGCCGGTGCGGTAAGCGAACATGATGCGGAAGATGGTGAGGGCGAAGACGCGGTTGCGGGCGTGGCGGTTGAAGAGGAAGCGCAGGTAGCCGGGACGGGTGAGGAGACGGGTGAGGAAGCGGCGGACGATGGCGGGCCAGGTGGGAGCGACCCGGCGGGTGAGGTCCTCGAAGCGGTCGCTGGTGAAGCCGGCGCTCTGGGCGAGGCGTTGGTAGTCGGCGACGGTGCCCATTTGGGGCATGCGGCCTTCGCGGCAGATGGGTTCGAGGAGGTGGCGGCGAGCGCGAGGAGAGGGGGAATCGGCGGAGAGCCAGGCGCAGACGATGAGGCGGCCGCCGGGGCGGAGGATGCGGTGGGCTTGCGCGAAGAAGGCGGTGAGGTCGGGCATGTGCTCGGAGCTTTCGATGGCGATGGCGGCATCGAAGGAGGCGGGGGGGAGGTCGTTGGTGAGCCAATCGCCGAGGAGGTAGGTGGGGATTGCGGCTGGGTCGCTCGAGACTTCCACGGGGTCCCTCGACTGCGTTGCGCCCGCTTTTTCGCCTGCACTACGCTCAGGATGACGCGCTTGTGGAGTCTTTTCCGGGTTGGCGATTGGGGATTTCGCAAGGTTCACGTTGTGCGCCTTGGCGAAGGCGTGCTGGGCGGGGGAGATGGTGATGGCGGTGACGGTGGCGGCAAACTCTGCGGCAAGCATGCGGGCGGTGGCGCCGTAGCCGCAACCGATGTCGCAGACGCGGGTGCCGGGGGCGATGCGGGCTTCACGGGCGACGAGGTGGACGAGCTGGTGGACAGCTTGTTCGCGGGATTCGTCGCCGCGGAGCCAGAGGCCGTGGTGGACGTGATCGCCCCAGATCTCGCGGTAGAAGCGGTCGAGTTCGTCGTAGTGGGAGGCGACGGCTTCGGGGGGAATTTCCTGCGGGGAGGAGATCATGCTGTAGGACGAAGAGCGAAGCCGGGGGGCGGTGGCGAATTCGCGCGGTGGACCGACTGAAGTCGGTGATTACATTGCGTGGGCGGCGGCTGTGCACCGATCGTCACTCCCCTTTATCCGATCACCGTTCACCGTGGGCCACGGCGGGTGCAGCGGGTGTGGGTAGCGGGGCAGGTGCAGTGGGTGTGGCGTTCGCGGAAGCCGATGGGGCTGGCTCGAAGAGGCGGCGAACGACCCAGCTGGGGGTGACGTTTTTCACCACCATTTGCAAGTCGGTCTGCCGGCGCTTGCCGTCGTCGTCGTAATAAATGGACTCGGTGTTGTTGACCACGCCGACGACGGCGCCGCTTTCGTCGAAGACGGGGCAGCCGCTGGAGCCCTTGGCGAAATCGGCGTTGATCGACATGAAATGGGACTCGCCCTTGGGGTCGTGCCAGAGGGTGTGGCGGCCAACGATGCCGGTGGTGAGCAGGAAAAAATGTTCCTCAGGATGGCTCAGGACGCCGATGGCGGTGCCGATGGGCGCGGGCTCGGCGGCGAGGGGCAGGATGGGCAGCTTGGTGCCCTCGGGGACATCGAGCTGGAGGACGGCGAGGTCCTCGACCTCGTCCACGGCGAGAGTCTCGCGCACGGCGAAAACGCGGCCGTCGCGGAGCAAGGCGACGAAGCCGCGGGAGTCTTTTTCGGCGATGACATGGCGGGAGGTGACGAGGACGCCGCCTTCGGTGACGAAGAAGCCGCCGGCGGCGCTGCTGAAACCAACGGTTTTCTTGTCCTTGTAAAACTCGCCGAGGATGACCGTGGCGGCCTCGGCGCGTTTGGCGCTCTCGGTGAGCGGGAGCTTTTCCGTGGGAGTGTCCGCGAGGCGCATGGAGCATTTGCGCGCGTTGGTGGTGGCGAGGGGTTTGACTTTGCCAGCGATGTAAAGTTTGCGGCCCTCGATTTCGAGGTAGCGGAGGATTTCGTTGTCGTCGAAGGGCTGGCCTGTGACCGGCGCGCGGGGCTCGGCCGTTTTTTCCACGTGGGTGCGGGGCGCGACCGGGGGTTTTTTCGGCTCCGCGAGGGCGGTGGTGATGAAGAGGACGAGGATGAGGAAGCGCTGGATCATTGGGTCATTGCCGCGAACGGAGTGATATCATGCGGCAGATGGCGGATGGCAAATGGATGATGGCAGATGGTGGATTTTAATGGCCCGGCAACGAGATGCCGCGGACTTTCTTGTAGAGCGAAACGGCGTAGCTGTCGGTCATGCCAGAGACAAAATCGAGCATCTTCATTAGGCGGAAATAGGGATCGGGGTCGGGGACGTGGCCCGGGCCGAGGGTTTCGGGGGGAACGAGTTCGAGGAGTTTGCGGCTGCGGGGGGAGCCCTTGCGCGAGGTGGCGAGGTCGTTCAAGGCGGAGACGAAGACATCGAGGAGGCCGCCGAGGACCTCGAAGCCGGCGGCCTCGATCTCGACGCCGCGGGGGGAGTTGTAAACGCGTTCGCGGGAGACGCGGATGATCTTTTTCCACGCTCGTGAAGACTCGATGGCGTCGATCAGCGGCTTATCAAAGGTGCCGGCGAGCAGTTCGTTTTCACGGGCCAGAAATAACTCCGCGCATTCTTCGATCGCGCAGCCGATGGCGATGTCTCGCAGGAGTTGCACGCGTCGATTGTCACTTTGCGCGTCCTTCAAACGTCGCGGATGCCTCGCCTCGGGAATGAGCGCGAGGAAGTGATTGCGCACTTCCTTGAAGGTGAGGTGCTTCAAACGGAAGCCGTCCTCGAAGTCGATAAGATGGTAGCAAATATCGTCGGCCGCCTCGACGAGAAACGCCAGAGGATGCCGCGCCCACCACGCCGCCTCTGGCGTGCGGCGCAGCAGCCCGCAATGTTTCGCCACGTCCGAGAACTGTTCAAGTTCGCTCTGGTAGAAGCCGAACTTCTTCCCGCTGGCTCCTCGTGTCACTCCCTCCGGTACAAGCGATTCCCGGGGATATTTCGTGAACGCTCCCAGCGTTGCGTGCGTAAGTTGCAGACCCGGATTATCCGGCATCTGCAATTTTGTGATGAGCCGGAACCCCTGGGCGTTGCCTTCATACCGTTCAATGTCGGCGCGCTCCGCCGGTTTCAAGCCAGCGCCCGCCACTTCCGCCACCGGCGACGTGACAAACCAATGCCGGATGGCGTCCTCTCCGGAGTGTCCAAAGGGCGGATTTCCCAAATCATGTGCCAAGGCTGCCGCGGCCACGATGTCTCCGAAATCCGAGCTGTGAACCCTTTTCAGCCTGTGCCGTTTGCACACAGCTTCCCCCACCCGTGCGCCCAGCGAACGCGCCACGCTTGCGACTTCCAGCGAATGAGTGAGGCGCGTGCGGACGTAATCGTTGTCCGCGAGCGGAAATACCTGCGTCTTATCCTGCATCCTGCGGAACGCCGTCGAAAAGGTGATGCGGTCTCCATCGCGCCGGTATTCCGAGCGGGGCGCGGAGCCCCGCGCCGGGAGCTTCTTTTTGCGCCCGAGGCGATCTGCGCAGAGCAGTTGCGGCCAGTGCATGGTCATCGGGCGCGGACTGTGGCGGGTCGCCTTCCGACGCGCAAGGATGGGGTGAAACTTCAAGGCGCGCTTGCCAGTGCGAGTGGGCGCGCCGACTCTGGACGCGCGAATGCCCGCCGATCCTTCACCCGCCGCCGATCCCTACGCGGCGTTTCGTGTACCGGCGTATCGGCGGTATTCGGTGGGGTATTTCATCGCGGTGCTGGGGCGGCAGGCGGTGAGCGTGGCGGTGACGTATGAGCTTTTCCAGCGGACGCATTCGGCGACGGCGCTGGGGCTGATCGGGCTGGTCGGGGCGTTGCCGGTGATCCTGATGGCGCTGCCGGCGGGGCATCTCGCGGATCGCTACAATCGGAAGATCATCCTGCTCATCACCACGGCGGTGAGCGTGCTTTCGTCGCTGGGGCTGGCCTGGCTCTCGGTGGCGCATGAGCGGGTGCCGGCGTGGCCGGTGCTGACGGGCGCGGCGCGCGGGATGGTCTGGCTGGCCGGGGTGTTTCACGAAAAGCACGGGGTGGCGTTCGAGCCGGCGGTGCCGCTGATGCTGGCGCTGCTCTTCATCACCGGTTGCGCGCGGGCCTATGGCTGGGCAGCGCGCGGGGCGTTCCTGGCGAATATCGTGCCGCGGGATGTGCTGGCGAGTGCGATCACCTGGAATAGCAGCAATTTTCAAATTTCCTCGATGGTTGGGCCGGTGATTGGCGGGATGTTGATCGCGCGGCAGGGTGCGGCGTGGGCGTATCTGCTGGATGTAGTCTGCGGGCTGGTGTTCCTGGCCACGCTCGCGGTGGTGCGGCATGCGCAGGAGCCGGCGCGTTTTCACGACAGCTCGCTGCGCGAATTATTCTCCGGGCTGCACTTCGTCTTTCGCAACAAGGTGATCCTGGCGACGATCACGCTCGATTTGTTTGCGGTGCTGTTTGGCGGGGCGATGGTACTGCTGCCGATTTTCACCGAGCAGATCCTGCATGTGGATGCGACCGGGCTCGGCTGGTTGCGCACGGCGCCCTCGTGCGGGGCGATGCTGATGGGGCTGGCCCTGGCGTATCTGCCGCCGATGCGGCGCGCGGGCTTGGCACTGCTCTGGGCGGTCGCGGGGTTCGGGGTGACGTGGATTGTCTTCGGGCTGTCGCGTTCGTTTGCGTTGTCGTTTGCGATGCTGGCATGCGGTGGGGCGCTCGACAATGTGAGCGTGATCGTGCGCAATACGCTGGTGCAATTGCTGACGCCGGACTCGATGCGGGGGCGCGTGTCGGCGGTGAACAATGTGTTCATCGGGTCGTCGAATGAACTGGGTGATTTGGAGTCGGGGCTGACGGCGGCGCGGCTGGGGGCGGTGGTTTCGGTGGTGGTGGGTGGAATTGGGACGATCGCGGTGGTGGGATTGGTGGCGCTGGTTTGGCCGCAAATCAGGCGGATTGGGGCGTTGCGGGATTTGCGACCGGAGGAACCGCAGCGGTGAGATTCAGGTGCAGGC
>JADMIO010932638.1_pt1 | contig 30051 bp, 24 predicted proteins | sample 8958161 | NCBI WGS metagenome assembly JADMIO01 (sample SAMN16585339, study PRJNA669376) | soil metagenome | isolation source: Crop rotation soil | place: USA: Cullars Rotation, Alabama | collected 2011 | reverse complement strand
CGCGACAACTTGTCCACGTGGAATTCTAAGCTTAGGATCCCAATGTGCTGGAAAGCTTCTTCGAGCGGGTGGAGCTCTCCGACGCGGAAGGCAACCTCACGGTGGCAGTCGGGTCGGAGATCGCTGCGGTGGTCGCCGGGGTCGACAAGGGGACCGGGCAGGTGCGGCTGTCGCCGGTGTTCGTGCGCGCTCCGAGCGAGGGCGCGGGCGGGCAACAAGGGGATCGCGAGCGCACGGGCGCGGGCGCGGTGCAGCCGAAGGGTGGGCCGCTCCTGGTCGAGGGCGCGCGGGTGCGCGGGAAGGTCACCGGGATCGAGCGCTACGGCGTGTTCGTGCAGATCGACGGGACGAGCGGGCGCTCCGGGCGCGGGCTCGTGCCGACGCCGGAGACGGGGACGCCGCGCGGGGCCGATCTGAAGAAGATCTTCGTGGTCGGGCAGGACATCGACACGAAGATCCTCAACATCGACGAGACGGGGAAGATCCGGCTCTCGATCACCGCGCTGAAGGCGGACGAGGAGCGCAGCGCGTACGAGGCGTTCGTCGCCGGCACGGGTGTCGGTGCCGGCGTGGTGGGCGAGGGCGAAGCTGCAGCGCCCGCCGAATCGGGTGCGAAGGGCGCGCGAAAGGGCCCGCGCGGGCCGAAGAAGCAGGAGCCGCGGAACTTCGGAACGCTCGGCGATCTGCTGAAGCGCGAGCCGAGGCGCTGAGCGTCCGGCGACGCTAGCCGGCGAAGCCCGTCGAGCCGTAGCCGCCGGAGCCGCGTTTCGTGGTGTCGAGCGCCTCCACGCGCACGAGCTCGGCGCGCGCCACCGGACAGATGACGAGCTGCGCGATGCGATCGCCGGGCTGCACGAGGTAGTCCTCGTCGCCGTGGTTGACGAGCAGCACCTTCAGCTCGCCGCGGTAGTCGGGATCGATGGTGCCGGGCGCGTTCAGCACGGTCACGCCGTGGGCGTGCGCGAGGCCCGAGCGCGGACGCACCTGGCCCTCGTAGCCCTCCGGGATCGCGACCGCCCAGCCCGTCGGGACGAGGCGGCGCTTGCCGCGCGGGATCGTGAGCGGCTCGGCGAGCGCCGCGCAGAGGTCGAGGCCGACGGCGCCTTCGGTTCGGTATTCGGGCGCGGGGGCGGCGACGTCGCCGGCGCGGACGATCGGGATCGAAATGAGGGTGCGCACGGCGATGAAGTAAGTCAGGCCTTTTCCGGCCGCGGAACGATGGCGTCGAGCTCGCGGGCCGCGCGCAGCGGCTCGAGGGCCGCGTCGGACCAGGCGCGGGCCGCGTCGGTGAATCCCGCCGCGACGGCGCGCCGCAAGAGCTCCGCGGCGCGATCGTTCTCGCCGGCCTTCGCGTGCGCGCGCGCCGCGTCGTAGGCGTCCTCCGGCTCGTTGTCGCGGGCGAAGACGGCCTCGTAGAGCCGGCCCGACCACTCGAACGAACCGCCCTCGTACGCGAGCGAAGCCATCTTGCGCGCGTCCTCCTCCGAGAGCTGGTCCACGATGTCGAGCGCCGTCGCCGCCGCGCGCGCGACCTCGCCCTGCGCGAGGAGGATCTGGATGAGCGGGCCCGCGACCTCCTTACGCCCGTCGCCCTTCGAGCGCGCTCCCTCGAGCACGCCGCGCGCCTTCTGCGTGTCGCCTCGCGCGAGCAGCACCGCGCCGAGCAGCGCCGGATCGGGCTCGCCCATCTTGCGCGCGCGTCCGAGCGCCTCGTGCGCCTGATCGACGCGTCCCGCGAGCAGGTGCGACCACGCCACGATCTCGTGCGCCACGCGTGCCGCCTCGGGGGCCGGACCCTCGGGCGGCGCCTCGCCACCGAGCTCGTGCCCGCTGCCCTCGCCCGCGAGCACCTGCTCGGCGAGCGCGCGCGCCCGATCACCGTCCTCCTCCGCGAGGGCGGAACGCGCCTGCTTGAGCAGGGCCACCACGCCCGGCGGGAGCGGGCGCTCGTCGAGCGTGCTCGGACGCGGCGGGGCGCTCGGCCGCACGGCCGGCGCGGGACCCTCCGCGCGCAGCCGCTGGAAGTTCTGCACGGCGGCCATGCCGAAGATGAAGACGCCCCAGTACTCGTGGCGGCGCAGGAAGTAGACGATCAAGAGGCCGGCCAGACCGAGCGAGATCCCGGCCGAGATGCGGATGCGGCGAGGCCCGAGCGCGTGCTCGAGGATGTGCCCGCCGTCGAGCGGCATCACCGGAATGAGGTTGAAGATGCTCCAGACCTTGTTGACCCACTCGAGGTAGACCAGCGCCATCCCGACCGGGCCCGGGAGCGCGTAGTAGACGCCCGGCGCGAGCTCGCGGAAGCCGCGGATGAGGGCGAAGAGGAGAAGGCCTGCCAGCGGGCCGGCGGCGCTGATCAGCACCTGATCGCGGCGCCGCAGGGGCAGCGTGGGGTTCCACCGCGTGTGGCCGCCCATGCCGTGGAGCGTGATTTCCGGCTCGATCTTGTGGCGGAGGATGGCGAGCGCGTGGCCCATCTCGTGGGCCAGCACCGACAGGAACACGACGGCCACCCAGATGACGACGCCCTGGTGGATCCCGTTCTGGAACTCGGGCCAGAAAAGGACCGCCATGATCCAGAAGCTGATCTGGATCTCGACGTTCACACCGAACAACCGGAAGCTCATTCGACGTCGATCCTAGTACGCAGAGGGGGCCTGCGCTTCAAGGAAGCGCCCGGCGCGCCGTGCGGGGAGGCTCGGTTTGCCGTCCGCTCCGCGACGCGCGCGAAGCGGTGCTAACGTGCCGGCGCCGGGCTCGGCGGAGGTCGATCCCGACGGCGGTGAATGGCCTCGGAGGAGCACTTGATTCACGGGTCCGGGGAGCTTTCGAGCGGGCGGGCGCGTCGCTTCGTCGCGGCGGCGGCGATGTCGCTCGGTGCGGTCACGTTCGGCGGAATGGCGTGCGGCGGCGCGGGGAACGCGGGCCGGGAGGCGGCCGCGCCGGGCCCGGCCCCCGCGAGAACCAGCGCGAGCACCGGCACAAGCGCGAGCGCGCCCGCGGCGAGCGACAAGGCGCCCGAGGCGCCCGCGAAGCAGCCCGAGCGGGAAGCCACCGCCACGCCCGTCCACGACGCCCCTGCACCCGCCGCCCCGCCACCGATCCCGCCGCGGACCGTCGTGCTCCACATCGGCGACTCGTTCCTCCTCTCGGGCTTCGCCCAGGCGCTGAAGCCGCGCTTCGTGGGCGTGGGGGCGAAGTACGAGGTGCGCTCGGAGCAGAGCTCGTTCACCACCACCTGGTCGGCGAAGCTCGGCCCGATCGTCACCGCGACACAGCCCGATCTCGTGCTCATCACGCTCGGAGCGAACGAGGTCGCCAACGTCGATCCGCCGGCGCACGCGCCCGCCGTGCGGAACATCGTGCGGCAGATCGGCGGCCGCCCGTGCGTGTGGGTCTCGCCGCCGCTGTGGGCGAAGGAGACGGGCATCCTCGACGTGCTCCGCGAGCACTCGGCGCCCTGTCGCTTCTTCGACTCGGACGTGCTCGTCACCGCGCCCATTCCGCGCCGCAGCGACAAGATCCACCCGACGACGGAGGGCGGTGCGGTGTGGGCCGAGGCGTTCTGGACCTGGCTTCACGCCGAGCGCGCCGCAGAAGGAGCGCCGACCGCGAGCGACGAGGCCGAGCTCCTCCCGCTCCCCTCGGGCAAGCGCCCGCAGCCGCCGAAGCGAAGCCCGTGGGCGCTCCGTCCGGCGCCCGCCGACGAGCACGTCCCGAAGCGCGCGCAGCCCGCGAGCTCGGCGGCGCCGCGAACGCGCTGATCAGCTCATCGCATTCGCGATCGCCGCGCGCACGTCCTCCATCAGTCGCTTGCGACCCTCGAGGCCGTAGGGGCGCGGGTCGATGCGCGGCAGGATCGTGACGACGACGCGCTTGCCGGTCTGCACGACGAGCGAGTGCGGCGGCAGGATCTCGCGCGTGCCGCGGATCGCGACCGGCAGGATCGCCGTTCCCGTGTCGATCGCCATGCGGAACCCGCCGCTCTTGAAGGGCCCGAGCTCGCCGGTCGGGCTGCGCGTGCCCTCGGGCGCGATCCAGAGGCGCGTTCCGTCGGAGAGCATCTCGGTCGCCGCACGGAGACTCTCCACGGCCTGCGCGCGGTCGGTGCGATCGACGCGCACGAATCCGGCGGCGTGCATCGCGTGGCCCCACACCGGGATCTTGAAGAGCTCGGCCTTCGCGACCATGCGCAGGCGTCCCGGAATCGAGGCGTAGAGCATCGGGACGTCGTAGTGGCTCTGGTGGTTCGACATCACGATGAGCGGATCCGAGCCCGCCGCGTGCTCGGCGCCGCGGATCACGAGATCGATGCGTGCGTCGCGAACCGTGTCCCGCGCCCACGCCGCGAGGCGCTCGTCGCAGTACTCGGGTGTCAGACGGCCGCGCGCGCTGCGGCTGAGCGCCGCCACGCTGATCCTCGCGACGCCCCCGACGACCCTGGCGGTCTGGACCAGGCTCACCGCTTCGAAACTAGCAGGTCGCGCGAGCGAGCGCGTCGCTACCCCGCGCGGTTGCCCTGCACCGTGACCACGAGCCGGCGCGCGTGCGGAGCGCTGCGGTGCTCCCACACGTAGAGACCTTGCCACGTCCCGAGCGCGAGCCGCCCGCCGCTGACCGGGATGGTCTCGCCCGTTCGCGTGACGGCCGAGCGCAGGTGGCTCGGCATGTCGTCGGGGCCCTCGGCGTCGTGCTCCCACTCGGCGCTCTCCGGCGCGAGCCGCGCCATCCAGCGATCGAGATCGCGCAGCACTGCCGGGTCGGCGTTCTCCTGGATGACGAGGCTCGCGGACGTGTGCTGGATGAAGACCGAGCAGAGCCCGACGTCGATGTGTGCCTCGGCGACGACGGCGACGATCTCCTTCGTCACGTCGAGCAGGCCGCGGCCGCGGGTCCGCACGGTGATCGTGCGCTGGTGCGTGTGCGTCATCATGGCCTTGATTCTGCGCCCCGGTCGCAAGGCTACACCGCGAAATCAAGGCCGATGCCAAATCCCGCGACGCTCATGCCGGAGGAGGGTGGGTCGCGGGGAGTGGGCCCCCGCCGGATTCACTCCGGCGGGGCGAGGGGTCGCGAGACCCCTCGCGGGGACGAGTTCACGTCGGCGAGCCAGCCGAGCGACGTCCAGCGCTGGAACCACGGGCCGATCTGCTCCGCCAGGCGGGCCGCCTCGTCCTCCGGGAGCCGCGCCGCGATGGCGTCGCACGCGACCGCGAGCGGCTCGCCACGACCGAGCGCGTCGAGCAGCTCGAACGCATGGGCCGGCACCTCCTCGTAGTGGATGCGGAGCTCCTTGCGGAAGAGCACGAGGTGAATGGGCGCGGCCGCCGCCGGGAGCTCCGGCGTCTCGCCCGCGCGCACGGCATTGCGGATCGTGTGAACGGGGTAGTCGAACGCGAGCCGCGCGAGCAGCGGGTGCAGGACGACGCGCGCCGTGTCCCACGCTTCCTCGGGGATGCTCGCGAGCCGCGCGGCGTCGAGCGGGGGCACGTCGGCGCCGTCGAAGAGGTCCACGAACGCGAGCTCGTAGCGCGCCATGTCGCGGGCGAGCGCGGCGCGCTCCGGCGGGAATCCCTCGTACCGCCCCGCGAACGCAGCGAGCTCGTTGCCGAGGTTGCGCAGCGACCACGATCGCGAGGGGCTCGCCTCGAGGTACGCCCGTGCGAACGCGTCGAACCCGTCGTCGCCGAGGATGTAGACCAGGCCCGGGTAGTCCTCGATCAGCGAGTCGACGTGCCGCATCCAGAACTGGCGCCGGTAGATGTCGACCTGCTCCGCGGGCGTCAGCCGATCGTTGCCCGCGACGTGCTCGCGCGACGCTTCGGTGAGCACCGCATCGTCCACGATCGGCTCCGGCCGGCGGAACGCGCTGCCGAGGAACCCCATCACGTCCCCGAGATCCCCGCGCCCGATGGTCGGTGCCGCCCCCGCGCTCGAGGAGGCCACCACGCCCGCCGCGCGGCCGCGCGCGACCTCCTCGCGGATCACCCGCGCCTTCTCGGCCTCGGCGAGGAGCGTCTCGAACGGCGGGATGTCGTCGTCCCACTCGACCAGCGTCGACACGTCGCCGCACCGCTCGCACGCGCGCCGGTACAGCTCCCACACCGGATCGATCACGTGGTCGCTGTGCGTGTCGATGATGTACTTGCCCTTGTTCGTGTGCCCCGCGAGGTGCATCTGCACGACGCGGTGGTGCGGCACGCCGTCGACGTACGCCCGCGCGTCGAACCCGTGGTTGTACGAGGACACGTAGATGTTGTTCACGTCGAGGAGCAGCCCGCAGTCGGCCTCCTCGCAGACGGCGGTCAGGAACTCCCACTCGGTCATCGCGCTCGACGTGTAGGTCAGGTAGCTCGACACGTTCTCGATCGCGAACCGCACGCCGAGGAAGTCCTGCACGGCGCGCGCGCGAGCGGCCACGTGCTTCACCGCCTCCTCGGTGTAGGGCAGGGGACACAGGTCGTGCAGGTTCACCCCGCCCACGCCCGTCCAGCAGAGGTGATCGCTCACCCACGGCGTCCCCGTCCGCCGCACGAGGTCGCGCAGCTTGCGCAGGTACTCGCGATCGAGCGGATCCTTGGTGCCGATCGACATCGACACGCCGTGCTGCGCCACGCGGTAGCGGGAGAGCACGCGCTCGAGGTTCGCGCGCGGCATCCCGCCGTCGACCATGAAGTTCTCGCTGATGATCTCGAACCAGTCGACCGCCGGGTGCTTCGTGAAGACGTGCTCGTAGTGGGGCACGCGCAGGCCGACGCCGACCCCGAGGTCCGGCAGGCCGAGTCGAACGCGGTCGGTCGGGGTCATGTGCTGCTGGTCTCGTTCCCACCCGAAACGGAACGCCTCACTCCGCGCCCACCGCCGATGCGCGTGGATGCGGAGTGAGGCCTGCCGGTGATGCGATGAAGCTTCAGACGCGAGCTACTTGGCGCAGTCGGGGTTCTTGCAGCCGCCCTTGGCCTTGCACTCGTTCTTGCCCTTGCAGTCGTGGTCGGCCGTCTTGCAGAAGCCCTTGCCCTTGCACTCGTTCTTGCCCTTGCAGCAGTCCTTCGCGCCCGCCGCGGGCATGGCCGCCTCGGGCGATGCGCTCGGAGCCGCCGGGACCTCGGGGGCCGACGGAACCGCGGGAGCCGCGCCACAGCCGGCGATGCCCGCCACCATTCCACCAACTGCCGAAAGCGCCATCGCCCTGCCCATTCGAATTGCCATCGATACCTCCACGTGGTTGGTACTGCTCGAGCGCGCGCCGCGGATCCGACGCCGGTTCGATGTCGCCGCAAACCTCGCGATGAACGAAGACTCGCGATGCGACCTTGGAAGGCGCGGATTCAATCACCCTCCGGGTTCGGTCCGCCAGTCTTCGACCCTTTTCGCCCCGTGCTGTCAGACGCGCGACCGCCGCCCGACGGCTCACCGAGGTAGTCCCGCGCCGGGGGGCGCCGCAAGCGAAACCGCCTCGTGCCGGCCCGAGGCGTGCCGTCGCGTACCTTCGCGGGCGCATCGGCGGGTGCTACGCGCCGGCGGGCGATCGGTTTCTGCGGGTTGGCGCGATCCCGCGATCCTCGGGCTTCTCTCGCTCGCGTGCGCGATCGGTTGCGGGCCGCTCTCGTCCCCACCGGCACCGGCGCGCTCCTCCGCACCCGATCGCACGGGAGGCCCGGTCGCCTTCGCTCCGCTCGACGCGGTCGCCGGGGAGCTCGAGGCCATGGCCGGCGCCGCCGTGCCCGCGCACAAGGAGACCTTCCGGGCGATCCTCGGCGACGCGCTCGCGAAGGACGCCTTCGTGTGCAGACCGCTCCCGCACGAGGTCTTCTTCGGCGACGCGCCCGAGGGCGAGCGCGTCATCGACGGGCTGATGCCGCACTACGGCTTCTTCTTCGGACCGATGCGCTACGTCGTGCGGCGCTTCGAGGCGCGCGACGGCCGCCCGGCGGAGTGGCGCGTCTCGGTGCGCGTCGCGATCGACATGCCGCGCGGCGGCACGCTCGATCTGCCCGACTGCACCCTGCGCGGCGCGCTGGAGGGCCCAGTCACGTGCAGCGGCACGCCGAGCTCCGCGTCGCCGTCGACGGATGCGTGCCCCGCGAGCGGCGAGTTCACCGCGCGCGCCACGCCACGCAACGTTCGCGCGCTGCTCGCCCAGTGGTCGCGCGAGGCCGAGCGCTACTGGACGCGCGACGCGGCCACCTTCCACCTGCCCGTCTCCTACGACTTCGAGATCGCGGCCGCCGACGAAGCGCGTGCGGACGGTCGCGGCGACATCTCGCTGCCGCTCTGGAGCACGTGCGGGCGCACGCCGTATTTCGCCGCGCTCCGCAGCGGCTGGTCGCTTCCCGTCGTCGCGCACGAGATCGGCCATTTCCTCGGCCTCCTCGACGAATACGAGACGTTCTCGGGGATCGCGCCCTTCTACCCGAAAACGCCGTTCCCGGGCGCCGAGGTCAGCCGGATGGGCCTGTCGATGCGCGAGGGCACGCGCGTCTTGCCGCTGCACCACTACCTCGTGCTCCGCCGCTACTTCTGCGCCGAGCCGCCGACGCACGACCCGTACGCCTACGCGCTTCCGTGACGCGCGCGCTCGACCACGATGACCGCACCGATCCGGGCGACCCCGTGCACGCCGGCGCTGCTGCTGTCCGGCGCGCTCGCGCTCGGCGGTTGCAATTCGTGCGGCCGCGCCGGGACGTCCGCCGACGGCGGCGAGGGCGCGATCGACGCGCGCCCGCCCGTGGATCTCCTCGAAGAAGGCGGCGCGCGCGAAGAACCTCGGCCCGACGCCGCGCTCGCGCCGCCCGACGCCGCGCTCGCCCCTCCCGATGCGGCGCCTTCCACGCGCGCGTGCCCACCCGAGATGGTGCGCGTCGCCGGCCGCTTCTGCGTCGACCGCTACGAAGCGACCGTCGTCGACGCCGCGACCGGCAAGCCCGCCTCGCCGTATTACCCGCCCTCGCGCAAGCTCGCCTCGTCACTCCGCAAGATCTGGGACGAGCAGCGCCTCGTGATGGGCGACGCCGACGCGCAGATCACGCCCTTGCCCCCGCTCCCCCTGTGGGAAGCCGCGCGCGACTTCGAGCCGAAGGCCGTCTCGAAGAGGGGCGACGTCCCGCAGGGCTACACGAGCGGCGAGCTCGCCGCGCGCGCGTGCGAGAACGCCGGCAAGCGCCTCTGCAAGCTCGACGAGTGGCGCACCGCCTGCCGCGGCGACGAGGACCGCCCCTTCCCGTACGGCGACACGTACGTCGACGGCCGTTGCAACGTCTTCCGCGACGCGCACCCCGCGAAGGTCCTGCACGACGACCCGAGCATCGGCCACAGCGATCCGCGCCTCAACCAGGTCAAATCGAAGGGCCGCACGCTCCTCCGCCGCACCGGCGAGACGGCCACCTGCTACAGCCGCTGGGGCGACGACGCCATCGCCGACATGGTCGGCAACCTCGACGAGTGGATCGACGACCCGGAGGGCACCTTCGTCGGCGGCTTCTACTCGCGCGCGAAGAAGGACGGCTGCGCGTCCACGGTCGCGAACCACGCGTACGACTACTTCGACTACTCCACGGGCATTCGCTGCTGCGCGGACCTGCCGCCATGAGGGCGGCGAACGCCGACCCTCACTTCGGGACTGAGCCCTACTTGGGCACGGGCTCGTTCAGCACGAGCCAGTACATCCCGAGCTGCCGCACCGCCTCGCTGAACTCCTCGAAGTTGACGGGCTTGCAGACGTAGCTGTTCGCCCCGAGCGAGAAGCCGCGCGCGATGTCCTTCTCCTCGGCCGACGACGTCAGGATCACGATCGGCAGCGCGCGCGTCCGCTCGTCGTCGCGCACGCGGCGCAGCACCTCGAGCCCGTCGACCTTCGGCAGCTTCAGGTCGAGCAGGACGACCGTCGGCTGATCGCGCGTGTCGCGCCCCTCGTACGCGCCGGTGCCGAAGAGGAAGTCGAGCGCTTCGGCGCCGTCGCGAATGACCATGACGTCGTTGGCGATGTGCGCCTTCTCGAGGGCCCTCAGTGTCAGGGCCTCGTCATCCGCGTTGTCCTCGACGAGAAGGATCGATTTGCTCATGACCTCGCACCGGCAATCGCGCCGCGAGAGCCTACCACCGCGTCGCGCGCGCGTGGCCTACGGCGTGGCCGCGTGACCGGGCGTCGGCGTCTCGACGTTGCCGCGGCGCACGCGCTTCCGGTCGAGCCAGAGCAGGCCGGCGGGCAGGACCAGCACCGCGGCGAGCAGGCACGACACCTCGCCGATGACGGCCGCGACACCGAGGCTCCGCACCGCGAAGTTCATCGAGCGCACGAGGGCGAGGTAGCCGAGGGTGGTGGTGAGGCTGCACAGGATGACCGCACCGCCCGTCTCGCGGACGGCCGTGAGCGCGCCGCCTGCCCCTTCGCGCGTGTACCGCTGGACGATGTTCACGGCGTAGTCGACGCCGATTCCGAACGTGATGGGGAGCGCGATGAAGTTCAGGAAGTTCAGCTTGATCCCGAGGAGCACCAGAAAGCCCGCCATCCAACCGATGCCGACCAGCAGCGCGGCCAGCACGGCGATCGCGGCGCGGCCCGCGCGGAACGCGATCACGACGACGAGCACGGTGGCGCCGAGCGAAAACGCGACCGCCGTCGGCACGTCGGCGACGATCGCCGTCCACATGTCGGCGTAGATCACCGCGCGTCCGGACCCGCGCACGAGGCTCCCGTCCGGCAGCTTCGTCTCGCGGTACGAGTCCGCCCAGCGGAAGAGGTAGTGCGCGTCGTCGACCGCCTCCATGCTGATCGGGCTGATGTAGACGATGCGCCCGCGCGTCCCGTCCGTCTCCGAGAACGGCCGCGCCACGCCCTGCGGCAGCTCGGCCATGCCGAACGGCTTGAGATCGTCGGGTGGCAGGACGCGCTGGATCTTCTTCCAGTCCTCCTCCTGGATCACGCCGCGCTTGTGCGCGCGCACGACGCGGTCCTTGATCTCGAGAAGGAGGGGGATCTTCTCCGTCTGCTGCGCCGGCACGAAGTCCTGGAGCGCGTGCACGCCGAGGAACGGCTTCGCACCCTTCGGCGCCGCGTCGCGCCGCGCCTCGAGCTCCTTGCGCAGCGGCTCGACCTGCTCCGGCCTATCGACGAGGATCGCCATCCCGTCGGCGCCGACGTAGCCGGTGATCTCGTCGGCGAGCCGGGAGAGGCGGATCTCCGCCGCCCGCGCGCTCTGGTCGGTGCGCAGGTTCTTGAGGTCGTACTCCATCGGGTCGGCGTGGATGTAGTGCACGGTCCCGGCGAGCCCGGCCGCCGCGAGCGCGATGCCGCCGATGAGGATCGGCACCGGCGCGCGCTCGACCGCGAAGGCGAACGGCTTGCCGAACCCGACGCCGCCCTGCGTGAGCTTGCGGACGCGCGCGATGGGCCCGCGGCTCTCGCGATCGAGCGGCGCGAAGCGCTCGATGACGGTCAGGATGCTGGGCAGCGCGAGGTAGGTCGCGCTCCAGCAGAGCAGCATGCCCACGCCGCCGATCATCCCGAAGTCGCGGAAGCCGCGGAACTCGGTGGCCATCAGCGAGCCGTACGAGGCCGACGCCGCGGCCGCCGCCGTGAGCGTGGCGAGCCACGTCTCGCGGTGCGCGATGCGAACGCCGTCGGCGAGCGGAGTCCCGCGCCGCCGCGCCTCGAGGTACCGCGCCATCCAGATGATGCCGAAGTTGATGCCGTTGCCCGCGATGATCGTGAAGAGGAAGCCCGTGGCCATGTTCAGATGGCCGATCGCGAGCTGCGTCATCCCGAACGTCCACGCGACGCCGATGCCGGCGGTCAGGACCATCGTGAAGAGCGTGCGGATGCGGAGGTAGTAGAGGAAGACGATGCCGGTGATCATCGCCGCGCCGAAGTAGCCGACGTCGGTGAGGTCCTTGTTGATCGCGTTGTATTCGGAGATGCCCGTCGCGAGGTCGCCCGCGAAGCCGTAGGTGATCGCGGGATGGTACGAGCGCGGGCTGACGCGCTCGACGACCTGCCGGATGCGCCCGAGCGCCTCGTTGCCCTCGTCGAAGTCGCTGCCGAGCACCTTCGAGCGCACGGCCACGACGACCGCGTTGCCGTCGCGGGACTGGTAGTAGCCGTCGGGGTAGCGCTCGAGCTCGCGGTCGGAGAGACCGAAGGTCTTCTTGAGCGACGCGGAGTCGATGACGGGCGGCGGCTCGTCGTCGTCGATGTTCGTGCCCGCCGCCTTGCCGACCTCGTAGGCGAAGCGCGCCTCGACGTCGTCGCGGAGCTTCTGCAGCTTGTCGAGCGGCGCGTAGAGGCCTGCGCGCGGGCCGAGGAAGCGATAGGCCTGGTGGACGCCGCTCTCCGCCGCGCCGACCCACGGCGGGCCGAGCTTCTCGAGCTCCGGCACGAGCGCGTCGGCCGCCTTGCGGAGCGCCGACGAGGGCGCGCTGCCGTGGCCCTCGAGCACGATGAACACCGTCGACACGCCGGACGTCTTCGACGCCACGCGGTCGAGCTCGATGACGCTCGCCCGCGTCTCGGGAAGCAGCGACGCGAACCCGGTGCGGAGCTCGAGCTTCGTCGCGAGCGCGATCGCGACGAGCGTGATGAGCCCCGCGACGAGCAGCGGGATCGACGGGCGATTGACCTGCAGGTGAGCCAGCCAGTACGCGAACGCGGTCGACTTGCGCGACGGCGGGGGCGGCGTCGACGGCCGGCCGCCCACGCGGGGGGCCGACGGCGTGGGCGTCGGGATCGGGGGCGTGGAGGGCGAGCTCAGGGCGGGCCTCGTCTCGTGCGCGTCGTTCGCGCGAGCGCGTCGTGCGCGCGGGGCACGTTCGTCGTGCATAACACGCCCTCCACGGGCCGGGTCGGCCCGCGGACGCGAAAGATCACGGGCCTGCGGCCGAGGTAGGCGATTCCTGTGTTTTCCTGACGGCGTTCTGCCGCTCGCTCGCCGACGCGGTCGCGCCTTCATCGATGGCCGTCGCGCGCGGGTCCGCCTTCCAGTGCCCGCGGAGCTCCGCGCGGCTCGGCGGGCGGACGGCGTCGCGGAGCGCGGTGCCGGCCGGCTGCACGAGGAGGAAGTACGCGAGGCCGAGCGCGCCGCCGATCGTGCTCACGAGGCCGAAGGGCGGCGACCACAGCGCGAGGGCGGTGCAGATCGCGGCGGCTGCGAGCACCCCGATGCACCCCGCGGCGAGCAGGGCCATCGCACGCGAGCAGACGGCGCGCGGATCGATCGACGCGACGAGCAGCGCGGCCGTGTCCGGTGGGGCGCCGGGCGCGGGGCGGATCGATCGGGAGCCGGCGCCGTCGACGAGCTCGCCGAAGATCCAGACGGGCTCGCCCTCTTCGATCGGCGTGGCGACCGTGCGTGCGAAGCCGCGGGCCTTGCGCGCGTCGCCGTAGGCTTCGCTGAAGCGAGCGGATGAAGGGCAGGCAGCGGCAGCCCGGACGGCCTCGGCCCTCGGCCAGATCTCGACCGTGCCCGCACGTCCGGGCACCGCCGGCGCGGCGCGCTCGACCGCTTCGATCGCGATCGTCTCCTCGCCCACCTGGACGGAGCCGCCGAGGACTTCTCCCTCGTAGCTGCGGTCGGTGAAGGCGATCGCGCGCGCGTCGTCGTCGTCCGCCGCGTAGCGACCGACCTGATCGACGAGGTGCCGCGCGAGCGCCCCTCCGGGCCCGTCCCCTCGGCCGACGCGCCCCTCCACGAGCCCGACGCCCGCGCGCCGATCGCCGAGCGGCGCATACCGCCGACGCCGCCGGGCGATCGCCGCGAGCTCCTGGAGCGCCGCTCCGATGACGAGCAGCGTGTTCACCCAGAGGATCGCCAGAGCGAGGATCCCCATCACCTCGCGCGACAGCACGCCCGTCCCTCGCTCCGCGCGCGCGTCACGCGCTCGCCGCTTCGGCTTCCGCTCGCCGCATCTCGCGCGGCGCGAGCGCGAGCGGCGTCGCGGTCTGCTCGGCCTTCGCCACGTCGCGCGTCGCCGGCCGCCGGGGACGCAGGAGGTACGTGCGCGCGAGGTACCAGACCATGCTGCGCTCGTTGAGGCTCGGGTCGATGCGCGGCACCACCTCGCGCTCGTGCGCCTCCGCCAGCACCCACCACGGCAGCCCCGCGCGGTTGTGATGGATCGTGTGGTAGCCGTTGTTGCACATGATCCAGTTGAACGCGCGCCCGACGAAGTTCCGCGAGTGATTCCACTCGCTCGCCGTGTCGCATCCGTCGTGCTGGATGAGGTTGATGCGCAGGATGCATCGCGCGCCGTAGAGCTGCGGGATCACGACGAAGAAGAGCGTCGTCCAGAAGTCGAAGGCGAGCAGCACGCCCGTCAGCCCGAACGCGACGACCTGCTCGAGCACGTATTGCCGCGTGAACTCCTTGCGGTTGCACACGGCCTTCCACCGCTGCACGCCCGCGAACGTGTTCGGCCCGGCGACGTTCGGGAAGTGGACCAGGTTGAGCAGGTTCCACCCGAAGCGCACGTGCTCGGGCGCGGCCCAGTCGGGCTGCCCCTCGTCGTCGAAGTGGTGGTGGACGAGGTTGTGCGACGGGATGTTCGCCGACGCGGGGTAGAGCGAGCCGAAGCTCAGCACGCACCGCCACGCCATGTTGAGCCGCCGGCTCCGGAAGATGCCCTGGTGCAGGTGGTTGTGGACGACGACCGCGTTGAGGAAGCTGAAGTAGCAAGCCGCGCCGAGGAAGAAGACGTTGCGGCACGCCGGCACGAAGACCATCGCCCCGAGCAGGCCGAGGTAGACCGCGACGATGCCGATCTGCCGCCACTCCGCCGGGTGCTTCACCAGCCAGGGGGTGGCGCCGGCGGTGGGGGTGGCGAGCGGATTGCCTTCCACGGCCCGCTCATATCACCAGCGTCGAGACTCCTCAACGTCCAGCACGATCGCGGTGCGAAGTTGAATTCGCGGCGTCGAATCCTAGACGGTCTTCGACAACTCGGCTATCGGTCGGGATCGTTCGTTCGAGCCTCGTTCGCACCTCGTTCGCTACGGACCGAGAGGGCCTCGTGACCGCGATCGTTTCCACGCTGACGTCGCTGCCGTTCACGCAGCTCCGGCGCAACCGCTACTTCTACCTCTGGTACGACGGCTTCTACGCGGCCATCTGCGCGACGCTGCTGCTCGCGATGCACTTCGCGCGTCACCAGCCGCTCATCGCGGCCTGGGACGATCGCTTCTGGCTGCTGCTGCCGCTCGCGTGCCACGCGCAGATCCTCTGCAGCGTCTTCATCCACAACTGCACGCACAACAACTTCCCGCGCGCCATCAACCGGATCGTCGGCGAGCTCTGCGGCCTCGTGGTGCTCACGCGCTTCGCGTCGTGGGAGGTCATCCACCAGCGGCACCACCGCTTCTCGGACGACGTCGAGGCCGACCCGCACCCGGTCGTGCCGAGCTACTGGACGTTCCTCGTCAAGACGGTGATCGGGGTCGAGCGGCAGCTGCAGCGCATCTACTTCGAGCTCTACGGCGACACGCCCGAGAACCGGCGCTACGAGCAGATCCGCGCGTACGTCAGCTACGCGACGAACATCCTCCTCATCGCGACCTGGTACACGTTCCTGGGGCCGCTCGCGTTCTGGGCCTTCTTCGTGCCGTCGTCGATCGTGGGCTTCCTGCACCTGGTCCACTTCAACTGGTCCACGCACAACGCCTTCTCGCCCGAGAAGGACTTCAAGCCGGTGAACCTCGATCACGGCTACTACAAGCTCGGCAACCTCATCTGGTTCGGCATCTACATGCACGCGAACCACCACAAGCGCGCGAACCTCTTCAACCCCGCGAAGATGACGCCGAGCCTGCCGATCACGCCGCCGCCCGGTTCCTGAAGCGCTCGCCGCGGGGCCCGCCGCCTCGGGACATCCCGAAGGCGAAGGCACCCATGGTGTAGCCGTCGTAACGGGATTGCCTTACTGTTCCGCCCCTACATCTTGAAGAAGGGAGGAGCAGATGAGGGCTCCTGCTGGGGCGCATGGTGAGCTGCGGTTCGCGTTGGTCGATGACATCCGCGAGCTCCGGCTCCCGCGGAGCCCATCGCTCCAGGGCAACTTCGCCCCTTATCGCAACGACGCGGGCGACGAGGAAGACCTCGAGCTGAGCGTCACGAGCGGGGCCATCCCCGACGAGCTGGTCGGCGGGAAGCTCATCCGGATCGGCCCGAACCCGCACTTCGAGCCCGTCGTCGCTGCGGCGTACGCGTCGTTCGACGGCGACGGCATGATGAACGCCTTCACGTTCGTCGCGGCCGACAGGGTCGACTTCCGAAGCCGCTACGTCAGGACGGCGCGCTTCGAGAAGGAGTCGGCCGCGGGCCACGCGATTTTCGCCGGCGTCGCGGGTCCGTTCTTCCTCACGCCTTCCGAGGGCTGGCGCGCCGCCGGGTACAACCTGTTCGAAGAGGCCGCGACGCGGGCCCGCGCCTTTGCCTTCGGAGCGGAGCGGGCCGATTGGGATGTGTTCGCCTCGTTCCTGACGGGCGCGAACACGAACCTCGCGCTGAACGGCGGGTTGCTCCTCGCTCTCGAGGAGGAGTGGAAGCCGTACATCATCGACCCCGACACGCTCGCCACGCAGCCCGGCGTCCACACGTACGGCGGCGCCTTGCACGGCGCGCTCATCGCTCACCCGCTCGTCGATCCCGACTCGAAGCAGACGTACACGATCGGCTGCTCGCCGTTCGACCCGTACGTCTACTACTACGTCATCGACGAGAGCGGGCTGATCGTGCGGCAGAAGGCGGTCGATCCTTCGCCGCCGTTCCCGGCGTTGATGCACAGCTTCGCCATCACGGAGACGCGCGCCGTGCTGCCGCACTTCCCGGTCACGGTGCGCCCGGAGAACCTGGGCGCCCTGCTCGGCATCCGGTGGGAGCCAGAGGAGGGGGCGCGCATCGGCGTGATGCCGCGCTCGGGCGATTCCGCCGACCTCGTGACCTGGTACGATCTCGCGGAGCCGATCGACGGCGAGAGCCACTTCGCGTTCCACCTGATGAACGCGTACGACCTCGACGACGGCGGCATCGTCGTCTACGCGACGCGCTACGCCGGCTCGCCGCTCGGCATCCCCTTCGAAGCGCCGGTGCCGAAGCCGCTTCTCGCGCGGTGGACGCTCGACCCGCGGCGCGCCGTGTTCACCGAGGAGATCTTCCCGAAGCACGTCGGGGCCGAGTTCCCCATCATCGACGAGCGCGTGCGGGGCCGGAAGAACCGCTACGGGTGGTTCCACTACCGCGACGGCGAGCCGGCGCTCGACGTCGCGAATGCCATCGCGTGCGTGGACTTCGACACGGGCCTCGACACGTCGATCTCCTTCGGGGCGAACGCGGGGGTCGGCGAGCCCGTCTTCGTGCCGCGCCGCGCGAGCTGCACGGAGGGCGACGGGTGGATCCTGCTCCTGGTTTACGAGGGCGAGGCGGGCGAGGACGAGGAGGCGAAGGGCAAGACGAAGCTCGTCGTGCTGAAGGCGCTGACGCTCGAGGTCGTCGCCACGGTGCAGATGGATCGGCGGATCCCGTTCGACTTCCACGGCATCTGGCTGCCGGCGGAAAGCCTCGCCGAAGCCCCCACGCGGCGGGCGCGGCCCGGGCGCGTCACGGGCGGCACGGACGCGACGAGGAAGAAGATCGCGATCATCGGCGGCGGCGCGGCGGGGCTCGGGGCAGCGCGATCGCTGTACGTGGACCACGACGTCACCATCTTCGAGGCCGAGCCCGAGCTCGGCGGGCACGCCCACACCGTTCCGGTGACGACTGCGAACGGGACGAACGTGCACGTCGACATGGGGTTCATCCTCTTCAACCCGGCCGCCTACCCGAACTTCCAGGCGATGCTCGACGAGCTCGTCATCGGCAAGAAGCCGGTCTCGCTCTCGATGGGAGCGACCTTCGTGGACTTCGGCCTGACGACGTCGTGGCGGACGGACGACGTCGGTTGGTACGCCCTGCATTTCGCCGAGCTGGGCTTGCTGCTCCTGACGATCCCCGACGACGAGCTCGCGCCGCTCGAGGAGATCGTCGCGCGGCTCGGCGGCGGCGCGTTCCACCGCCAGGTCGTCACGCGCGTGATCGAGCCGCTCCTGTCGTGCTTCATGGTGACGAGGGCGAGCCTGATGCGGCAGCCCGCGGGCCAGGCTGCGAGCATGATGCGCGCGCTGTGGGGGTCCTTCCTCGCGGACGATCTGAAGATGGGCACGATCGCGGGCTGGGCGATGGTCGAGGGTGGCTCGCGGACGTACGTCGAGGGTCTGAAGGCGAAGATCGGCGCCGCGAATTTCCGGACGGGGACGCGGATCCAATCGGTCCGGCGCGCGGGTGGACAGGTGATCGTGACGCCCGAAGGGCAGGCGCCGATCACGTTCGATCACGTGATCTTCGCGACGGACGCGGCGGCGGCGCTCGCGATGCTGGAGGACCCGCGGCCGCGCGAGAACGAGCTGCTCGGCGCGTTCTCGTACCAGTCGTCGACGGTGTACCTGCACCAGGACCCGGACTTCCTGAAGCTGAAAACCGATCCGCCGATGATGGAGTACCGCGGCGACCCCGGCGACGACGCGACGACGGGCCTGAAGGGCACGATGACGCTGAACCTCGGCCGCGCGCTCGAGGTCGACGGACCTCTCGTCACGATCGGCGACGGCCAGTCGGTGCCGGCCAACATCGTCGCCACGAAGGAGTGGCGGCACATCGTCGTCACGCGCGAGAGCTACATCGCGGGGCGCCAGCTCGAGCAGATCCAGGGAAAGGACCCCGCCGACGGATCGGACACGAACACCTGGTTCTGCGGGACGTACACGACCGCGGCGCTCCACGAGGGCGCCTTCGTCTCCGGCCTCGTCATCGGCGAGCGGATCGGCGGCGTCTATCCGTACGCGAGCGATCCGAAAGCGCAGGCGGGGTTCGATGGCTTCCGGGCGCTCATGTTCCCGTCGGACAACCCCGCCGTCGGCACGGTCGTCGGGGTGTTCGGCTCGCTGGGGCAACCGCCCGGTCCATGACCTCCGTCGCCGGGTACCGGATCGTCGAGCGGCTCCAGGCGACGTCGCGGGCAACGATCTACCGCGCGCTCCGCGAGGCGGACGGCGCGCGCGTGGTGCTGAAGGTGCTGCAGGGCGAGGACCGGGATCCGGGGCGGATCGCGCGGTTCCGGCGCGAGTTCGAGGTCACGTGCCAGGTCGAGGGCGGCGGCGTGGTCGCGGCGTACGAGCTCGTCGACGGGCCGCTCGAGCATGCGATGGCGCTCGAGGACATCGGCGGCGACTCGCTGGTGCGGCAGCTGGAGCACGAGCGGCTCGACGTGGGCGCGGTGCTGCGCATCGGGGTGCGGCTCGCGGAGATCCTCGGGCACGTGCACGGGCGAGGCGTCGTCCACAAGGACGTGAACCCGTCGAACGTCGTCTGGAACCCGAGGACGGACGAGCTCCGGCTCATCGACTTCGGGATCGCGATGTCGCTCCCGCGCGAGACCGCCGAGCTGAAGAGCCCCGAGGTGCTGGAGGGGACGCTCGCGTACATGTCCCCGGAGCAGACCGGGTGGATGAACCGCGGCGTCGACTACCGCACGGACTTCTACTCGCTCGGCGCGACGCTCTATCACCTCGCGGCGCGGCGCCCGCCGTTCACGTCGGCGCACCCGCTCGGGCTGATCGAGGCGCACGTCGCGCAGGCGCCCGAGCCGCTCGACCGCGTGGATCCGCGCGTGCCGCGGACGTTCTCGGCGATCGTGCTGCGGCTGCTCGCGAAGTCTCCGGAGGACCGCTACCAGAGCGCGAGGGCGCTGCGCAGCGATCTCGCGCGGTCCCTCGATGCGCACGAGCGCCAGGTCGACGATCCGTTCCTCCCCGGCTTGCACGACGTCTCGGATCGGTTCCAGGTGCCCGAGAAGCTGTATGGCAGGGAGGCGGAGATCGGCGCGCTGCTCGAGGCGTTCGAGCGGGTCGCGGGCGGGGCGACGGAGCTCGTGCTCGTGCCGGGGCCGGCGGGGGTCGGGAAGTCGTCGCTGGTGCGCGAGGTGCACGGGCCGATCGCGGCGCGGCGCGGGCTTTTCGGATCGGGCAAGTTCGATCAGTTCCGGCGGGACGCGCCGTACGCGGCGCTCGGGCAGGCGCTGGCGTCGATCCTCCGGCAGATCCTCGCGTCGTCGGAGCCGGAGTCGGAGTCGGAGGACGCCGAGGTGTCCGCGTGGAGGGACGGCATCCTCGCCGCGCTGGGGCCGAACGCGGCGGTGGTCGCGGAGGTCGTGCCGGAGGTGACGCGCCTGCTCGGCGAGCTGCCGGAGGTGCCGAGCCTGCCGCTGGCGGAGGCGCAGAACCGGTTCCACCTTACACTTCGTAACTTCGTGGGAGCGCTCGCCAGCCGCGGGCGGCCGCTGGTCCTCGCCCTCGACGACCTGCAGTGGGCGGACGGCGCGTCGATCGAGCTGCTCCAGCTCCTGGCGAGCGATCCGGAGCTGCGATCGACGCTCATCGTGGCGGCGTACCGCGACGGGCAGGTCGACGAATCGCACCCGCTCCGGGTCGCGCTGCGGGCCGTCGAGGAGCGCGGGGCGCGCGTGTCGGTCGTGACGCCGCATCCGCTGGATCGCCGGAGCGTGACGCTGCTCCTCGCCGACATGCTGCGGGCGGCGCCGGATCACGTGGAGGCGCTCGCGACCGCGTGCCTCGCGATGACGGGGGGCAATCCCTTCTTCCTGCGCGAGCTGCTGCGCGCGGTGCACGACCGCGGGCACCTCTGGTTCGAGCCGTTCGAGCAGCGCTGGCGCTGGGACATCGAGGCGATCCGCGGGATGGACGTGGCGGGCGACGTGGTCGATCTGATCTCGGGCCGGATGCGGCGGCTCGAGGAGCCGGCGCGGCGGGCGCTGCGGATGGCGGCCTGTCTCGGCAGCGTGTTCGACCTCGCCAAGCTCGCGTGCGTCGCGCAGGGGACCGGCGTCGAGACGGCGAAGGACCTCTGGCCCGCGCTGGAGGAGGGGTGGATCGCGCCCATCGGATCGGCCTACCGGCTCGCGGAGCACGCGGAGGGCTTCACGGCGTTCTATCGGTTCGTGCACGACCGCGTGCGGCAGGCGGCGTATTCGCTGCCCGCGGAGGAGACGATCGGCGCGACGCACCTCGACATCGCGCGGCGGCTGCTCGAGCGGGGCGGCGATGCGACTGCGGACGCAGAGCGGCTGTTCGAGATCGCCAACCACGTGGAGCTCGGCGCGTCGCTCGTCACCGGCGAGGAGGAGCGGCTGCGGTTCGCGGAGCTCGACCTCGCGGCCGGCGAGCGCGCGATGGCCGCGGTCGCCCACGAGCCGGCGCTGCGGTACTTCCTGGCGGGGATCGACCTGCTCGGCGAAGACGGCTGGAGGCGGCGCTACGGGCTCGCGCTCGCGCTGTGCTCGGGCGCGGCGGAGGCGGCGCAGCTCGCCGGGCGGTCCGCGGACATGGAGCGCGTCGTGGAGCGCGTGCTCGCGGAGGCGCACGGGCTCCTCGACACGGTGCGCGCGCACGAGGCGCGGATTCGCGCGTACATCGTGTCGGGAAGGCTCGTCGACGGCGCGGGGGTGGGGCTCGCGCTGCTGGCGCGGCTCGGCCTCGCGTTCCCGGCGAAGGTCCGCCAGACCGCCGTGGTGAGGCGGATCCTCGGGGTGAAGCTCGCGCTGGCGCGCAAGTCGATCGAGGACCTCGAGTCGCTGCCGGCGATGCGCCATCCGGAGAAGCTCGCCGCGATGCGCGTCATGATGGGGATCTCGTCGGGCGTGTACGTCGCGATGCCGGACCTCGTGCCGCTCGTGGCGCTCGCGTTCGTCGAGCTGACGGTCCGGCACGGCACCGCGCCCGAGTCGCCGTACGGGTACGCCACGTACGGGCTCATCCTGTGCGGCTTCCTGAACGAGCACGCGGCGGGCTGGCGCTTCGGGCGGCTCGCGATGCGGCTCGTGACCCGGCCCGAGTCGAGGAAGCTGCGCGCGCGGACGGCGTTCCTCGTCGGTACCTTCGTGGATCACTGGACGGTGCCGCTGCGCGAGACACTCGCCGGGCTCGAGGAGGGGTACCGCGTCGGGCTCGACGTGGGCGACGTCGAGTACGCGTTCTACGCGGCGAACTTCCACGTGGTGCACTCGTACTTCGCGGGCAGGCCGCTCGGCGAGGTCGCGGCCGAGGCGTCCGCGTTCGCCGAGGGCGCGCGGCGCGTGCGGCACGAGGCGGCGGGCCGGCGGCTCGCACTGTCCCGCCAGGCGATCGAGAACCTCCTCGGGCGCTCGGCGGATCCGCGCCGGCTCGAGGGATCCGTCTGCGATGGGGCGGAGCTGCGCGCCCTGTTCGAGACGACGCAGGATCAGTTCGCGCTGGGCGCATTGCACGTGAACGAAGCGCTGCTCTGCTCGCTCTTCGGCGACGCGCGGGGCGTGCTCGAGCACGCGGCGGCGGCCGAGCTCTCGATGCGCAACATGGTCGGCACGATCCACGTGCCGGTGCTCCATCAGCACGCGTGCATCGCGGAGCTCGCGCTGCTGCCGTCGCGCGAGCCGCTCGGGCGGGTGCGCGCGTGGGGGCGCGTGGCGTGGCGGCTGCGGCAGCTCCGCGGGTGGGCCAGGCACGCGCCCGCGGCGCACCGGCACCGCGCGCGCATGGTGGAGGCGGAGGTCGCGCGCGTGCTCGGGCACCACGCCCGCGCCGTGAAGGCGTACGAGGAGGCGATCGCGCTCGCCGCGCACGAGGGCTATTCGAACGATCAGGGGCTGGCGAACGAGCTCGCGGCCGCGTACTTCGCGGGCAGGAAGAACGCCAGTCGCGCGGAGACGCACCTCCGGGAAGCGCGCACGGCGTACGGCGGGTGGGGGGCGCTCGCCAAGGTGCGCGACATCGAGGCGAGGCACCCTGAGCTCTGGCGTGCCAGCGCGCCGACGCCCGTGAGCGGAGTCCCCCGCGCGGTGTCCGGGCCGCGGCGCGATGCGGACGATCGATCGCTCACCGGCCCGCCGAGCGCGCTGGCGCACACGCTCGATCCCGGCACGCCCGTCGTTTCGGTGGCACCGGCCTCCTTTGCGCCGAACGCGACCACGACCCCTCCGCGCCAACGCTGACGCGGGACGACTCGGGCGTCAGCGCCTCGGGCTTGCGGCGGTCGCCGATGCGGAGCCCGCTGCGGCGCTTCCGCTCGCCTTCGGTGACGCGCTCGGTGCGAGGCCGGCGCTCGAGCTCGCGCTCGGCGAGGGGACCTCGGGCGTGGTCGTGACGGAGGGCGAGGCCGAGGGCGTCGCACTCGGCGTCGTCGTGGGTGCGGCGGGTGCGCCGGGCGATCCGCTCGGCATCGCGGGCGTCGCGGGCGCCTCGCTGGCCCAGCACTCGGCCTTCGGCGGCGCCGGGAACTTCAGCGCGTGCGACGCCGGGTCGTGCTTCTTCGTCGCGAGCGAATCCGTCTTGTAGACGGCCGCGTTGCCGCACTCGTAGTGCGCGGCCTCGCCCCCGCGATCGCCGCCCTTCTTCTTGTTGCCGTCACCGCCGCCCGCGGGCCGCGGCGCCTGCTCGTTCTCGCACTGCGCCCACTCGACCGCGTACTCCTCGTTGCCGTCGGGCAGGAGGATCTGCGACTTGCGCTCGCCCTCGGTGCGCAGGCCCTGGAGGGTGGTCTTGAAGACGACCGTCTTGCCCTGCTTGATGGTCAGCGACACGGGGAACTTCAGCCCGCCGCGCATCTTGGTCCGGGCGTTCGCGGCGCCCACCTCGACGTCGTGACAGACGGGCTCGCCGTCGATGGGCGTCGGGACCGGCGGGCCGGAGCAGCCGGGCGCGGCGAGCGCTGCCACGAGCGGGAGAGCGACGACGGCGGTGAGCATCGAAGCGCGACGAGTCGGCCGATCCACGGCGCGAAGGGTCGTTACCTCCGAACGGCGCGTCAAGCGATCTTCGTCTTCCCGAGCGCGAGGATGCGATCGAAGTGCGCCTTCGAGAGCGGGACGACGCTGAGGCGCGATCGCTTCAGGAGCATGATGTCGGCGAGCGACGGGTCGCTGCGGATGGCGTCGAGCGAGACGGGCTCGCGGAGGGGCACGAGGGGCTCGATGTCGACGACGCTCCAGTCCTCGTCGGGCGCGGTCGGATCGGCGTAGGCATCGCGCTTGATGCGCGCCACGCCGACGACCTCCTTGCCGTCGCTCGAGTGATAAAAGAGGACGAGGTCGCCCTTCGCCATCGCGCGCAGGTTGTTCCGCGCCTCGAAGTTCCGGACGCCGTCCCACATCGTGGAGCCATCCCGCACGAGCTTCTGGAATGGGTATTTCGACGGCTCGCTCTTCACGAGCCAGTGCTGGCGGGGCATTCGCGGCTCCTCCCTCCCGGAGGCCGCGGACGATAGCATTTCGCCCCGCGTCGCTGCGTCAATCGACGATCACGACCCTCGTGCCGTCGCGGACCAGCGTGGAGAGCTCGTCGATCTCGGCGTCGTCGAGGGCGATGCAGCCGGCGGTCCAGTCGGTCTGCTTGTGCACGCCGGAGAGCTCCTTGTCGCCGACGCCGTGGATTCCGATGCCGTTGCCGACGCCGCGGCCCGGCGGCACGGCGCCCTTTCGGCGCAGCTCCTCGTAGCGCAGCCGGTCCGCGTCGTTGGGGTAGCTCACCGTGAGGAACTGGTGGAACAGGCCCTTCCACCGGCCCTGGATGCGGTAGGTGCCGACGGGCGTCGTCATGTCGCCCTCGAAGCGCTTGGGGCCGGGGCCGCCCGCGCCGATGGCGACGCCGTACGTCTTGACGACCTCGTCCCCGGCGACGAGCTGGAGGCGGTGATCGCTCTTGTCGATGCGCACCTCGGTGACGACCGGGCGTCGCGGTTTCGCCGTCGGGTTGGAGAACGCGAGCACGAACGGGAGCAGGGCGAGAAGGGGTGTCTTCATGACCCGGCGTCGCGGATGGCGCGCGGATCGTGACGCGATCGAGGACGCAGATTTTTTTTGCAGGTCGCGCGTCACACTCCGAGCGCGCCGTCCGATACCCTTGCGATGAGCGCCGCAATGCCCTTCATGGAGAGCGACGACACGAGCCAAACCGGCGACGCCACCGAGCCCGGCCGCCAGAAGGACGCGCTCGCCGACCCCGAGCTGAGGCGCGTGGTCGCGGAGTTCGTGCGGCGGCGGGTGCGCGCGGAGGACGTCGAGGACGTCGTGCAGACGGTGCTCTGCGAGGCGCTGGCGGCGGCGGAGCGCCCGGCGGACCGGAGCGAGCTGCGGCAGTGGCTCATCGGCGTGGCGCGGCACAAGGTCGCGGACGTCCACCGCAAGGCGTCGCGCGAGCCGCTCGCCGAGCCGGCGGACATCGAGGCGAGCCCGGCGCCGATCGAGGCGCGCGCGCTCGCGCACTGGGCCGAGAAGCAGGCGGCGAGCGTGCGCGATGCGCAGGAGACCCTGCGGTGGATGGCGCGGGAAGGGGAGGGCGAGAAGCTGGAGAGCATCGCCGCGGAGGCGAATCTCCCTCCGACGCGCGTGCGGCAGCGCGTGTCGCGGATGCGCCGCTGGATGAAGGAGCGCTGGCTGCAGGAGCTCGCGCTCGTGGCGGCGATCGCGGTGGCAGCGTTCGTGGCCTACCGGCTGCTGCGCGGGCCGAAGGAGGTGCCGGAGGCCGTGGTGCCGGAGGCGCCGCCCGTGCCGAGCGCCGTGCCGGAAGCGCCCCCGGAGCTCGAGCGCGCGCGGGCGCTGCGCGCGGAGGCCTTCCAGAAGTGCGACCACGAGGACTGGCGCGGCTGCCTCGACGGGCTCGATCGGGCGGCGGAGCTCGATCCGGCCGGCGACGGCGATGAGGCCGTGAGGGCGGCGCGCGACCGCGCCAAGGTGGAGCTCGACAAGATCGAGCGGGACAGGAAGCTCGAGCTCGAGAAGAAGCGGAAGGTGGCGCCGCCGCCGAAGACGCAGGCGCCGCCTACCCTCGGGCCCGAGCCGACGAAGCAGGCGCCTCTCCCGAAGGGCAAGGCGCCGGCGAAGCCCGCGCCGAACGGCCTCGATCCCAAGCTGAAGAAGAGCATGCTCGACCAGCTCGAAGGCTTCGACCCCAAGAAGCAGGGAGCCATCGACGCCAAGAAGGGCGAGCGCGTCACGAAGTAGGCCGTACGGCGGCCGCTCGCTTCGGCTATACAGGTGGGCCCTTGAGGCTCGCGGCGCGCAGGCGGTCGAACTCGGGTACCGCATGCGCCGCGGCGGTCCTCGCTTCGGCCCTCGCGTCGGTCCCCGCGTCGGCGGACGAGCCGGTCGAGGCCACGGTCTCTGCCGAGGGCGAGCGCGCCCCGGCGTCGACCGCGGCGCACGTGTACGTCGAGCCCTGGTCCGATCCGGATCCACCGGCGCTACCTCGCCGCTACGCGCTCGGCGATTTCGGCTTCCGCGGGGGCGCCGAGTACCGGGCGCAGGGCGTGTACGTCGATCCGATCGCGCTCAACAGCATCAGCGCGCGCCGCGTCGGGTGGATCGAGCACCGCCTCCGCCTCGACGCGACCGTCGACTACCTCGACAAGATCCGCATCGTCGGCTCGGTCGACGTCCTCGACGGCGCGCTGTGGGGCGACAACGGCACGCTCGGCAAGACGCCCGCGCCGAACGCCGGCACGAACGTCAGCGTCCGCAGCCCGAACCTCACGCGCGCCTGCATCGGCTACCGCGGCGGCGATCCGCTCACGCCCGACGCGTACGGCTACGTCCTCTGCGACGCGCAGCCGATCTTCGTCCGCAAGCTCTACGGCGAGGTGGTGCTGCCGTTCGGCCTGCTCCGCATCGGGCGGCAGCCGGTCAACGCGGGCGTCGGCGTGCAGGCCTCGGACGGCGACGGGCGCCCGAACCGCTTCGGCGTCAGCCGCACCGGCAACCTCGCCGACCGCGTGCTCTTCGCGACGAAGCCGCTCGAGGCGTTCAAGCCGAAGGAGGACCGCAACAAGTCCGAGACCGAGGGCATGTTCCTCGGTGTCGGCTACGACCGGCTCGTCACCGACGATCCGCAGCTCTTCGCCGACGACGTCCACCAGTTCAACGCGGGCCTGCGCTACCTCGCGCCGCGCCACGCGCTCGGCTCGGACCTCTGGCTCGCCGCGTATTACGTGCACCGCTGGGACGGCCAGTACGGCACGGCGATCAACAGCCTCGGCGCGCGCGCCTACTCGCGCTTCGGGCCGTTCGCGGCGGGCGTCGACTTCGCGTTCAACGTCGGCACGACGCGCGAGATCGCCGAGGCGTACAAGGTCATCACGAACGATCCCGTCGAGGACCAGGCCGTGCGGCAGGTCGGCACGCGCGCGGTCGTGCGCTTCGATCAGCCGATGTGGACGGCGTACCTCGAGGCCGACTACGCGTCGGGCGACGGCGATCCGCAGGTGCGCACGCCGCTCACGCAGTTCGTGTTCGCGGAGGACTCGAACGTCGGGCTGCTGCTGTTCAAGCACGTGCTCGCGTTCCAGTCGGCGCGGGCGTCGGCGGCGGCGGTGGAGATCACGCGGCGGCTCGGCGCGGTGAGCTTCCCGGCCGAGGCGATCGCCACGCGCGGCGCGTTCACGAACGCGTTCGCGCTGTTCCCGCAGGCCGATTTCCGGCCGCACAAGGACGTGCTCATCCGGGGCGGCGTCCTCTTCGCGTGGGCGCCGGCGTCGGTGATCGATCAGGTCGCCTCGCTCCAGCGGCGCGACGGGCTCACAATCGACGACGACCTCGTGAACTTCGTCGGCGGAAAGCCCGGGACCTACTACGGCACGGAGCTCGACGGGCGCGTCCAGTGGCGCTTCCTCGATCACTTCGCGTTCGATCTCGAGGGCGCCGTGCTCTTTCCGGGCGAGGCGCTCCGCGACGAGGACGGCAACGCCGTGCGCAGCGTGCTCGTGCAGGGCCGCACCACGTTCTTCTTCTGACTCCGAGACGAGCACCCCGATGCGCCTCCACACACTGCTCGCCCTCGCGCTCTCCAGCCTCGCCGGGTGCGCCACCTACGACGGTCCGCCGCGCGTCACGCTCGACGACCTCGAGGACGGCGTCCTTTCCGACGCGAAGGTGCCGGTGGTGGTGCGTTTCTCGGAGCCGATCGACACGGCGACGCTCCACGTGAAGCTCGTGAAGGTCACCACGGATCCCGAGGGCAACCTGGGCGACGAGGACGACGACCCCGCGACCGAGCTCTCGCCCATCTTTTCGCACGATCCGGGCGAGGAAGAAGTCGGCGGCGACGGAACGCTGGGCGAGGACGACCAGACCTTCACGATCCGGCCGTACGTGCCGCTCCCCGTCGGGCCGAAGCTCGCGGTCCTGCTCGAGCCGGGCCTCTCCGATCGCGACGGCCACGCCACCACCGCGCGGCGGCGCATCTCGTTCGCGTACCAGTCCAAGCTCGACTGCAACGCGCCCACGAAGCTCTTCCCGTCCGGCAACTACTTCTTCCTCGTCGACGTGAAGAAGCCGCTGCCGGCGCAGGTTCAGCTCTTCGCCGCCGTCGCCGTCGACCTGGAGACGGGACGGACGCGCGCGCAGTTCACGAACGCCGATCGCATCACGACGCCCGGCCGATGCCCGACGGAGTGCAAGACGACGGAGGCGTGCCGGCTCGTCCCGAGCCCCGCGTGCGTGCCTCCCTCCGAGAAGGCCGCGACGGCCGAGGAGTTCTCGGATTACGTGCCGAACTTCTCACCGCCCCTCGGCTACAGCTTCTCGACCACCGGCTGCGTGCAGGATCAGCCCGACGGGACCGTCGTCTTCGCGAACGCGCCGGCCGACGTCGAGGTGATGAGCCCGCACGTGACGCTCCGCAACGCGCGGCTGACGACGTCCTTCACGAAGGAGGGCGACGTGCTGCGCGGGCAGGGCTCGTTCACCGTCGACGCCGTGCTCCTCGGAACGACCGCGAGCGGCTCCGGCGAGGGGGGCCTCTCCGCGCGCTCGATCCCCGAGGGCGCCATCGCCGGCATCCCGCCGGCACCGTCCGCGGCTCCGTGACGATCGGCGCCGGCGGTGCTACACGGCACGCTTCCCTGCCATGACCACGAGCACCGTCGTCGACACCACGCCGAGCACGACCCCGTCCCCCTTCGGTAGCCCGCCCGAGGCGCTACCCGAGGCGAACCGCCGCATCCAGATGCCGCGCTTCGAGCTCGGCGAGCGCTTCACGCGCGAACAGCTCGATTTCCTGGACACCTACGGCTTCATCCGCTTCCGCGGGTTCCTCCCGAAGGCGAGCGTGCGGAAGCTCGTCGAGGAGGTCGAGGCCATCGACCGGCTCCTCATCGAGACCGAGCGCACGATCGTGAACGGCGTGCCGCTCATCATCGGCAAGAAGAAGGACGGCACGAAGTACGTGCAGCGGATGGTGTTCTCGTCGCTGCTCGGCGACCGGCTGCACCGCTTCCTCCAGGACCCGCGCTTCCAGGGCATCCTCGAGGTGGCCGGTCCCGGCTACCGGATCGCGGAGCGCGAGCGCGACGGGCTGGTGGTCAATCACTTCCGCCACGAGGAGGGCTCGTCGTACAGCCGCCTGGGCTGGCACACGGACAGCCTGCGGGACCTCGCGTACCTCGAGAAGCCGCGGCGCTACCTCAACGTCGGGTTCTACCTCGACGATTCGCCCATCACGAAGGGCGGCGTGCGCGTGATCCCGTTCTCGCAGAACCAGGGCATCTGGCCGATGCTCACGCGCAAGCGCTACTTCCAGGACGTGGCGGCCGATCCGGAGGAGTACGCGATCGAGGCCGAGGCCGGCGATCTCACGATCCACGACGGGCGCATCTGGCACCGCGTGGCGCTCGCGACCGCGATGGGCGAGGCGAGCCGGCGGCGCGTGATGTACATGCCGCTCATGGAAGGGCCGCTGAAGGTGAAGAGCGCGACGAGCGCCACGCCCTTCTACTTCCGGCTGAAGAAGCTCGCGCGGCTCTGAGGTTCGCTCACCGGAGCGATCGTCGACGAGCACACTGCGTCGGGGCGAGGGGTCGCGAGACCCCTTGCGTGGACTAGGCCGTGTCTACAATTGATGCACTGCCGAGTGGGATGACGTTCGAGAGCGGGAGTGCGGTGCGCGGGGTGGGGGGCCCCGACGAGCTTCGCTCGGCGGGGGCGGGGTCGCGT
>JADMIO011638376.1_pt1 | contig 30052 bp, 31 predicted proteins | sample 8958161 | NCBI WGS metagenome assembly JADMIO01 (sample SAMN16585339, study PRJNA669376) | soil metagenome | isolation source: Crop rotation soil | place: USA: Cullars Rotation, Alabama | collected 2011 | reverse complement strand
CCGGCGGGCCGGCGCCGCCGACGCCTCGACGGGCGTCGGCTCCGCGGCTGCCGGCTCGGAGGCCGGCGCTGCGACGTACTCTTCGGCGGGCTCTTCGTCGGCGGGCTGCTCCTGCCGAGTGTCGGCGTGCGGCGGCGCGGCCTCGGCCGGAGGCGGCGGCTCGGGCTCGCTCACCGGCGCCTCGACCGCCGGCGTCCAATGCACGTGGCTGCTCTCCGACTCGGGCATCTCGAAGGGCGCCAGCGTCGCGGCGACGTCGGGCAGCGGCGGCGGGGGAATCTCCTCGCGTTTCAACACCTCGACGCGCTGAGTGCGGCGGCGAATGACGTTGGTGCCGACGCGGTTCTCGACGACCTGCTCGCGCGAGGTCACCATCTGATCCTCGGCGGCGTCCTTCTCGGTCACGACGCGTTCGGCGACGACGCGTTCCGCGCCGATCGTCACCGACGCTTTGTCACGCAGCCCGAGCGCCTCGCGCACGCGCAACACTTGGTCGTCGTTGAGCGAGCTCTGCGACTTCTTGTTTCGAATCCCGAGCCGCTCCATCTTGGCAAGCACGTCCTTCACAGGGACGTCCCAATCCTTCGCAAGCTCGTGGATACGCTTCGACTTCCCGCTCAAACATGCACCTCCGGGAAATGAACGCGAAGCATTTCGCGCTCGGGCTTAGCTACCACGCAACGCAACGAGCGCACAAACCCGCCTCGGCGCGCGAACGTCGCGACGCACGTCGCGCGCGCATGCAGATACGCGCCGCGACCGCCCAAACGTCCAGCGCGATCGATCGCGAGCGCGCCGTCGCGCGCGACGACCCGCATGAGCGCCGAACGCACGTCGCGTGCGCGGCATCCGATACACGTGCGCACTGGCTCGCGGCGGTCGATCACGCGTTCTCGTCACTCCCGGCGTTGGCCTCCGACTCGGCTGCGGTCGCGGTCGCGTCGCCGCTCGCCGCGAAGGCCGCAGCGGCCTCGGCCGCCGCCGCCTCGGCCGCGGCCGCATCCTCGACGGCGCGCGCCTCGGCCTCGACGCGCTTCTGCTCGACGTGGATCTGCGCCGACTTGACGATGCCCGCGGCCTTTTCGGCGCTCACGCCTTCGACTTGCGTGACACGCTCGAGGTCCGCGCCGGCGAGCTCCTCGGCCGACTTGAACCCGTCCTGATAGAGCAGCTCTGCGGTCACGTCGCCGATGCCGGGGATCGCCATCAGCGACTGGCGTGCGTTTCGCGCCTCTTCCTCGGCTTCCGCCTCGCCCTTCACGTCGAGCCGCCAACCGGTCAGTCGCGACGCGAGCCGGACGTTCTGACCCTTCTTGCCGATCGCCAGCGACAGTTGATCGTCCGGAACGATCACCTCCATGGCGCGCTCGTCCTCGTCCATGATGATCTTCGAGACCTTGGCCGGCGACAACGCGCGGCACACGTATTCGGGTTGGTCCTGGATCCACGGCACGATGTCGATCTTCTCGCCGCGCAGCTCCTGCACGACGGACTGGACGCGCGTTCCCCGCATGCCGACGCACGCCCCCACGGGGTCGACATCGTGGTCGTTCGAGTACACCGCGATCTTGGCGCGGCCGCCGGGCTCGCGCGCCGCGCCCTTCACCTCGACGATGCCTTCGTAGATCTCGGGAACTTCCTGCTCGAAGAGCTTGATGAGCAGACCGGGGTGCGTCCGCGACAGAACGATTTGTGGACCCTTGCTGGTGAGCTCGACGTCGAGAATGAAGGCCCGAATGCGATCGCCCTGCCGATAGCGCTCGCGCGGGATCTGCTCCTTCTCGGGCAGGATCGCGTCGGTGCGGCCGAGGTTGACGATGATGTTCTTGCGCTCGAAGCGCTGCACGATGCCCGAGAAGAGCTCGCCCTTCCGATCCTTGAACTCGTTGAAGATGATCGTGCGCTCGGCCTCGCGGACCTTCTGGATGATGTTCTGCTTCGCGGCTTGCGCGGCGATGCGGCCGAACTTGTCCTGGGCGAGCTTGGACAGCAGCTCGTCACCGACCTCCGCCTCGGGGTCGAGGGTGGCTTTCGCGTCCTTCACCGTGACCTGGTTGGTCGGATCGGTGATCTCGTCGACGACGGTCTTGATCTCGAACAGCTCGACCTCGCCGATGTCCGAATTGAACTTGGCTTCGATCTGATGCTCGAGACCGAACGTGCGTCGCGCCGCCGACAACATCGCCTCTTCGAGGGCGGCGACGATGATACCCTTGTCGATACCTTTCTCTTTGCTGACTTGCTCGATGACGCGATTCAGATCGGGTAGCATGTCGTCTCCTTCCCGTTCACCGGGCAGCCTGGCGCGCGGCCGGGCGCTGCGAACCGCGGCCTGGACCGCGTCGCTTCCCGACCGGTGGGAATTCGTGCTGGTAGTTGGCGCGTGCAATCGCTTCGAACGGGATGTCGTGAGCCTGGTTGTCATCGCCCGTGATCGTGATGCCCTCGGCGCTCGCCGCGGTCAGCACACCCCGAAACGAATGCCGATCGCCGATCGGCCGTCGGGTCTTCACCTGGACCTTCTTGCCGACGAACGGCGGGAAGTGCTTCGGCCGCGTGAGCGGCCGATTGATGCCGGGCGACGACACCTCGAGCGTGTAGGCGCCGGGGACCGCGTCCTCGCGCACGTCGAGCACGTCGGAAACCTGGCGGCTGACGGCGGTGAGCTCCTCGAGCGTCACCCCGCCGCCGGTGCGATCCACGAGCAAGCGGAGCACCGCGCCCCGCCCTTCCCGGCGGTGCTCGACGTCGACCAGCTCGAGGCCGAGCTCGAGCGCGATCGGTTCCGCGATGTCCCAGATCCGTGCGGTCGTTTGGTTGGTTTCCACTTTTCGTTTTTTCGGACGTACGAAACCGCTCCGCCGAGTCTCCGCGACCGGGGCTGAAACACTGATTCGACTGCGTTAGGGAACCCCGGCGTGCGGAAGGCTAAGCCGAGAAGTTGGTGCGCCTTCCAAATAAAAAAAGCGGGCGCGGGCCCACTTTTCGAAGCAATTCGGGCAATAACACGAGCCTTGCGGAGGCGCAAGCCGAGGACGCAGTGCGGCACGGCAGCGGCGCACCCGGCGGCCGGCACACCCATAGAAGCGATTCGGCGGCTTAGCCGGAATACATCTCGTCGATGACCTCGCGATATCGCTCGGTCACGACCTTGCGCTTCACCTTCAAGCTCGGGGTGAGCTCGCCCGTCTCCTGGGAGAAGTCGCGCGGCAGGACGCGGTAGTACTTGACGCTCTCGTAGGAGGCGAGGTGCTTGTTGGCGGCCTGCACCTCCGACTCGATGAGGGCCGCGATCTTCGGATCGCGGATCAGGTCTTCCGTCGACCCTACGGAGATGCCCTCGGCGTCGGCGTACCGTCGGATCTCGTCCAAATCGAGCGTGAGCAGCGCGACGCAGTACTTGCGATTGTCCCCGATCACCACGGCCTGGCTGATGTGGACCTGCGTCTTCAGGAGGTTCTCGATGTTCTGAGGGGCGACGTACTTCCCGCCGGAGGTCTTGATCAAGTCCTTCTTCCGGTCGGTGATGCGGAGAAAACCGTCGGCGTCGATCTCGCCGATGTCGCCGGTGTGGAACCAGCCCTCGCGATCCCACGACTCGGCCGTCGCCTCCGGCCGCTTGTAGTAACCCTGTGCGATGTTCGGGCCCTTGGCGAGGATTTCGCCGTCCGCGGCGATGCGCAGCACTATATTTGGCAGCGCCGGGCCCACCGTTCCGAACTTGAAACGGTCGGGGCGGTTGCAGGTGAGAATCGGGGTCGTCTCGGTGAGGCCATAGCCTTCGACGATCAACAGGCCGATCGCGTGGAAGAACTCCATGATCTCACGCGACAGCGGCGCGCCACCCGACACCATCAGTCGCACACGCCCGCCCAAGAGCTTCTGGATACGCGCGAACACCAATTGATCGGCGAGCGCGGCCTGCAGCGCGAGCCACCACGGCAGCGCGACCCCTCGCTGCGCATGATCGCTGCGCTGACGACCGACGCCGACGGCCCAATCGAAGATGGCGCCCTGCAGGAAACCGCTGCTCTGCCGCGTGCCCATGATCCGCCCGTAGATCTTCTCGTAGATGCGCGGCACCGACGGAATGAGGTGCGGCTCGGTCTCGACGATCTCTTGCGAGAGCGTGTCGATCGAGGTGGCGTACGCGGTGACCGTCCCGACGCGCAATCCGAAGTACTCGATCATGCGCGCGAACGAGTGCGCCAACGGGAGGAAGAAGAAGTCGACCTCGCCTTCGTGCGCCAAGCCGAGGCCGACGACTGCTTCGAGCGCCGAAAGATGATTGCCGTGCGTCTGCATCACGCCCTTCGGCGGACCGGTCGTGCCGGACGTGTACACGATCGTCGCCAGGTCGTCGCGGCCGACCGCCGCGATCGTGCGGTCGAGCGCCGACTGCAGTCGCCCCAGCGCGGCCCGGCCGCGGGCACGTAGATCGGCGAGCGTGATGACGTCGTCGCCGTCGGGATCGCCCTCCATCAGGATCATGCGCGACAACGGCACCGACGTCCGTTGGCCGTCGAGCTCGAAGCCGTCGCGCTGCACGGCGCGCAGCTTCGCGAGCTGTTTGCCGTTTTCGACGAAGCACAGGCGCGATTCGGAATTCGTGAGGATGTAGCCGCACTCGTGCGGCAGATTGGATTGATAGATCGGAACCGTACGCCGCCGCAGCTGTAGATGGCGAGGTCGGCCTCCACCCATTCCGGTCGCGTCGAGGCCAGCACGGCGACCTTGTCGCCCGCGGACAAGCCGCCCTCCATGAGGCCCGCTGCCATCTCGCGCACGGCGGTCGCCACGTCACGCCACGTCGCCTCCTGCCAGGCGCCGTCGCGCTTGGCACGGTAGCGCGGTCGGTCCGCCAACGTCGCAGCCCGATCGAAGAACATCTCCGCGAGATTGCGATACGTCATGACGGCCTCCTGGCGAGCCCGCGACGCAGCGCGCCTATCGTTCGTCGTTCGCTGCCGTCGCCTCGTGCAGCGTCACGAGACCGACGATCTGGTAGCTGCGCTTGCCACCCGGCGCCTGCACCTCGACCTCGTCGCCCACCGTTTTGTTGAGCAACGCACGGCCGATCGGTGAGCTCAACGAGATCGCGCCGCTCGCGGCGTCGACCTCCTCGGGAAAGACGATGCGATATTCGGAGGTCACGCCCTCCTCGCCGTCCATTACTTTCACACGGCTGCCGTATGCGACGACGTCGTGTGGAATGGACGCCAGCGTGTACATCGAGAGCTCGCGGATGCGGTTTTGGATCTGCCCGACGCGCGCCTTCAGGAACTCCTGGCGCGCTTTCGCGGCGTCGTATTCCGCGTTCTCGGAAAGGTCGCCGTGGGCGGCGGCCTCTTGCAGCTCCTTGGGCACCTTCACGGTGAGCTCGTGCTTCAGCTCCACGAGCTCTTTCTTGAGACGCGTGACGACGGGTAACTCCATGCAAACCTCCGCGGGCGAGGATGCTAGCCGCATCCCTTCGAGCAAGTCAAAACACGGCGTTCGAAGACGAGATGACGACCGGTCGGGCGCCGTGCGGCTCAGGCCGCGAGCAACGCGCGCACGATCTCGCTCGCGCGCTTTCCATCGTATTGACCCGGATGCCGCTCTTTGAGCCGAGCCATCAGTGCGCCCATGCCCGTGACGCCCTCGGCGATCCATCCCTGCAGCAACGTCGTCAACTGATCGGCATCGAGCATCGCGGGCAGGTAGCGGGCGAGGATCGCTCGCTCGGCGACGTTCTGCTCGACCAGCTCGCTGCGACCCGCTTGACGGGCGAAGGACTCGGCCTCCTCGCGCTTCTTCGCTTCGCGCTGGACGATCGCGAGGATCTCGCCGGGGGGAAGCTCGCCGGCACCGATCTCGATCCGCCGGTTGGCGACCGCCGCGAGCAATCCGCGCAGCACGTAGACGACCGCCATGGTGCGGCTCTTCATGGCGTCTTGCAGCTCTTGGCGGAGTCGCGCTTCGGAGAGAGTAGGATCGCTCACGACGCCGTCTCTATCAGCTCGTCGCGCTCAACGCTTCCGGCTGATCATCTTGTCCATGTTCGCTTTCGCGTTGGGGTCGGCGGATGCCTGCGCGAACCAGTCGCCCACCGCCTCGAAAAACGTGTCCTTCTGGTACGCGTACCAGTACATCGACGCGAGCCCGAGCAACAGGCCAGCCACGAATCGCCGCATGTGTGAAACCCTTTCGGCCCCTCCGAAAGTGCAGCCGACCAAAAGTGTATCGGCCACGTCGCGCGGCTGTCCATACGAGTTCGCTCGTCGGTGCGCGGCATGCCACTCGTCATGCCACCAGTCATGCGATGGCGCGACGCTACCCGTCGTCTGTCGACGACGCCGGTCTGATCCATACCCTGGACGCGCATCTGGCCATGACGCTCGATCCGTTGCCGCCGTCCCTTCTCGCCCTCGCGGACCTGCTCTGCCCGGAGCGTTGCGCCGCCTGCCCGGCACTGGTCGCGGCGCTCGAGCTGTTCTGCGCGAGCTGCCGCATCCGCGTCCACGCGCTCGGCCCTCCGGAGTGCGAGCCCTGCGGTTGCCCGCTCGTCTCCGCATCGCGGTGCCCCGAATGCACCGGGCGAGCATCCCCGATCCGCACGGCGCGGTCATGGGCGGCGTACCATCATCCCACTGGACAGAGCCCCGTCGCCGCCGCCATCGCGGCGTTCAAATACGGCGGCGCCCGCCGGCTCGGACGTCGCCTCGCGTCCGTCATGGCGGCGCGCGTCCCGGACGTCGGTATCGCGCTCGTGGTCCCTGTGCCGCTTCATCCGCGCCGATTGCGACAGCGCGGCTTCAATCAAAGCGCCGTGCTTGCACGCCGTCTGGCGGGCCGACTCGGGTGCCCGTGGGATGCGACATTGCTCGTGCGCACGCGCGATACGCCGTCGCAGACCGCGCTGACACCGGCGGAGCGCGTGCGCAACGTCGCCGACGCCTTCACGGTCCGCGATCCAGCGCCGATCTGCGCCCGGACCGTCCTATTGATCGACGACGTCTGGACGTCGGGCGCGACCGCCCGCGCTGCCGCAACCGTGCTGCGCGATGCCGGTGCCGCGGCAGTCGACGTGCTGACGATCGCACGGGTGCTGTGAGCGCCGGCAGCCGCGGGCTATACGCGAAAGCCGACCGTGAGCGACGAGCGCCGACAGACGTGGAGCGACCGGCATCGCACCGAAGCACCGGTCGCGGCGCCCTCCGTCTTCGTCGAGCGGGCGCTCGATCTACTCGGCCAGCCAGAGCAACGCCGCGCCCTCGACGTCGCCTGCGGTCGCGGGCGTCATGCGCTCCTGCTCGCCGCGCGCGGCTACCGAGTCGACGCCGTCGACTACGCCGTGCCGGCGTTGCAGGCAGTGCAACGGGCGGCACGCGAACGGCGGCTCGACGTCCGATGTCTCGCCTCCGACGTCGGCGCTTGGCCGCTGCCGCGCGCGCGTTACGATCTCGTCGTGGTGGTGAGCTTCCTCGATCGCGGACTCTGGCCGGCGTTGCGCGCCGCCGTCGTCCCTGGCGGTGCCTTGTTGATCGAGACGTTCGCGTCCGACGCGAGCCGCGAGCCGCCGCCGATGAATCCCGATTTCCTGCTCGCCCCGGGCGAGCTCGACGAGGTGTGTCGCGGGTGGGCGATCGTCGCCCGTCATGCCGCGACCGCGATGCACCACGGCGTGACGATGCCGCGAGCGGGTGTGCTCGCCCGCCGGCCGCGCTGACGTCGCCCGCGCATTTGAGCCGCCCGCCTGCGAGTGCTATCCGGCCCCATGCCGAGTCGCGCGCGTGCCCTGACGTATGCCGCCGCCGGCGTGGACATCGCGGCCGGCGATCGACTCGTGCACCGTATCGGGAAGCTGGCGCGCGCGACGCGGCGTCCCGAGATCGTCGCGGGAGTCGGCGGCTTCGCCGCGTTGGCGCGGCTGCCGCGCGGATATCGCGAGCCGCTGCTCGTCACGTCGACCGATGGCGTCGGGACCAAGCTCCGCGTAGCGTTCGCGCTCGACCGCCACGACACGGTCGGAATCGACCTGGTGGCGATGAGCGTCAACGACCTGCTCACCATCGGCGCCGAGCCCCTGCTCTTCCTCGATTACTTCGCGACCGGACGGCTCGACGTCGAGCGGGGCACGGCGCTCGTCCGCGGCATCGCGCGCGGCTGCCGGTTGGCGGGCTGCAGCCTGGTAGGCGGCGAGACGGCGGAGATGCCGTCGTTCTATGCCCGCGGCGACTACGACGTGGCCGGCTTCGCGGTCGGCGTGGTCGAGCGCCGTCGGCTGATCGATGGGCGGAGCATCCGGCCGGGCGACGTGCTGGTCGCGCTCCCGTCGTCGGGCCTCCACAGCAACGGCTTCTCGCTCGCGCGGCGCGTACTGCTGGAGCGCGCACGTCTGCGGCTCGACCAGGTGCCGGCCGGTCTGCGTGTGCGCCTCGGCGACGAGCTTCTGCGCCCGACGCGCATCTACGTCCGCACCGTGCTGGATCTGCTGCACGCCATGCCGGCGGGAACCATTCGCGGCATGGCGCACATCACGGGCGGCGGGCTGCCCGGAAACCTGCCGCGCGTGCTGCCCCCGGGATGTCGCGCCGTGGTGCGGCGCGCCAGCTGGCGCATTCCCGCCATTTTCAATTTGATCGAGCGGCTCGGCCACGTCTCGCGCGCCGAGATGGATCGCACCTTCAACAACGGCGTCGGGTACGTGCTGGTGGTGGCCGCCGCGCGAGCGGAACGCGTCCTGGCGCACCTCCGCCAACGCCGGACCGGTGCGTTCGTCCTCGGCTCGATCGAGCGCGGCACGCGCGGGTTGGTGTTCGCCGATCGCCATGCCTGAGCCGCTCGCGCTCGGCGTGCTGCTGTCCGGGAGCGGCACCAATCTGCAGGCGCTGATCGATGCCATCACCGCCGGCCGCCTGCACGCGCGCATCGCCGTCGTCATCAGCAACGTGGCGGACGCAGGTGGGGTCGAACGTGCCCGCCGTGCCGGGCTGCCGACGGTCGTCCTGGCCCACGGCGCGGCGCCGTCGCGCGACGCGTACGACCAAGTGCTCGTCGACCAGCTGCGCTCGCACGGTGTCGAGCTCGTCGTGCTGGCAGGCTTCATGCGCCTCGTCACGCCCGTTCTGCTGAACGCCTTCCCCGCTCGCGTCGTCAACGTACATCCGGCGTTGCTACCGGCCTTTCCCGGTTTGCACGCCGAGCGACAGGCGCTGCAGCACGGCGCGCGGCTGACCGGCGTCACCGTCCACTTCGTCGACGAGGAGACCGACCACGGGCCGATCCTCGCGCAAGCCGCGGTGCCGATCCTGCCGGACGACACCGAGGCGACGTTGCACGCGCGCGTGCAGCGCCACGAACACCGTCTCTACCCGTTCGCGATCCAGCTGATCGCCACCGGGCGCGTGCGCGTGGAAGGTCGCCGGGTGATCATCGCCGGCTGGACACCGTCCGCGGACGGCGCACTGGCGAACCCGGAGCCGTCGCCGGCGTGACGCTCGGAACGCGGACCGCGCGTTTCGTCCAGCTCGGTCTGGTCGCCGCCGGAATCGCGCTCCTCGTCGTGCTGGTTCGCCGCATCGGCGTGGCGCAGCTGCTTGCCCACCTGCGCGGTTTCGGTTGGGCGGCCTTCGCCGGCGTGGTGCTCTTCGAGCTCGCCTTCGACCTCTGCAACACGATGGCGTGGCGGACGACGTTGCCACGCGACACTCGGGTCGGCTTGCCGCTGCTCTTCTGCGTGCGGGAAGCGGGCGTCGCGATCAATCAGCTGACGCCGACCGCGACGGTCGGCGGCGAGATCGTGAAGGCGATGTTGCTGCGGCCGCGGCTGCCCGCGACCGCCACCGCCGCGTCGCTCGTCGCGACCCGGATGAGCTACGCGCTCGCGCAAACGCTCGTCGTCCTCCTCGGCCTCGCCGCGGTGCTCCGCCGATTGCGGAACACGCCGGATCTGGCAACCGCGGTCGTCGCCGTCGTCGTCGCGACCACGGTCGGCGTGGTCGCGTTCGTCTGGCTGCAGCGTCGCGGAATGTTCGCCGCCCTCACCGCCGTCGCTGGCAGGCTCGGTGTCGGCGGTACGCTCGTCGCGCGCGCGCAGGCGACCGGCGGCGCGCTCGACGCGCACCTCACCGCTTTTTACGCCGAGCGGCCGGCAGCCTTCGCCGCCTCAGTGCTCTGGCACTGCGGCGGTCAGCTCGTCGGGTTGTTCCAGCTCGCCTATCTGCTCGCCGGGCTCGGCTTCCCGACGCCGCTGACGACCTGTCTCGCCATGGAAGCCTTCGCGCTGGTGCTCGACGCCGCGGCGTTCCTCGTGCCGGGTCGCATCGGCGTCCAGGAGGCCGGCCGTGTGCTCGTCTTCACGACCTTCGGCCTCGGCGCGCCGACGGCGCTCGCGGCGGCCGTCATCGTCCGTTTGAATCAGCTGGCAGCCGCGGCGCTCGGTCTGGTGTGCTTGGCGTATCTGACGGTGTCGCCCGCCGGCGCGTCACCGTCGCCAGCACGGACGCGACGCGAGCCGCGTGCACCAGAACCGTGACACCGGCCCACGCGACCGCGGCGAGGAACGCCGGCGCGGCGTGCCCCGACCAGAACCCGACGACGAAGAACCAGACGTAGACGTTGCGACGACCAGCCACCGCGCGAAAGCGGCGATCGAACGGCGTCAACTCGTCGAGCATCGTGCCGGTACGGCGCTGCACGACCAGGTAGAGAAGGCTGTCGCTCAAATCGAGCAACACGAGGCCGACGCCCGCGAACCAGAACGCCGACTGAGCGGTGGCCCGGGCGAAATACGACGCCAGGGCCATGTACCAAGAGTTCTCGTAGAAGAAATCGCCGACGTGCTCGAGCTCGCCGAGCTTCGAGGTGGCGAGCTTGAGGCGCGCGAGCTTGCCGTCGACGCCGTCGAGGATTCCGACCAGCAACGCAATCAGCACGCCGAGCCGGAGCCAACCGTGCCAGAAGAGCCACGCGACCCCGGCCGCGATCACGAGGGTCGCGAGGGTCACCTGATTCGGAGTGATCGACGTCGGCGCGAGGCGGCGCACCAGGAAGTTCTCGAACGGCCCGTCGAAGTACTGGCCGGGCAAGTCGAGCGATCGCTTCTGGACGTGGTCGAGAAGGACGTGCCACGCCGCGCGACGCTCGGCCGCGGAGGACGCGGCGACGACGTAGGGTTCGGCCGTGCCGCGCAGCTCGGGTGCGTACGGGTCGATCGCCCCGAGCGGCAACCGCTCGGCGCGCGCGATCAAATCCGCCCCGTGGCGGCGGACATCGTCCGCGTACACCCACGCAACCGCCTGCGGACGATCGTTCCCGACGCTCGCAAAGGTCGTCACGCCGCGCGTGGCGAGCGCGCCGAGCACCCGGGCGTCGACGAGAAGATCCGCGGCGAGCGCGAGACACGCGTCGGGCAGCTCGTCGACGGCCGCGGCGAGCGCGGCCGTCAGCACCGCAGCGGACTGCGGTACGCGCACGATCCGCGGCGCGCCCGCCGTCACCAGCGGATGCGGATCGCCCTCCGGAACCAACAACGCGGCGACGTCCACCGCGAGCTTCCGCAGCTGCCGCAGTTGGCGCTCGAGCAACGACAGTCCGCCGGGCGTGCCGTCGGGCTGCCACACGCTCGGGTGCGGTACGAAGATCAACGCCAGCGCCGGCTCGGCCGCGGGCGCGCTGGCCGCCACGGAACGATCGCGTGCCGCCTCGCTCGCCGCTTGCACGATGCGCGCTCACGTAGCCGGCACTCTGGAGCGCGTCAATTGGCCTCTCGATTCACCTCTGGTAGCTCTGCGCCGTGACGGCGCCCTACCCGGCGAACGAGCTGCGCGCGATCCTGCTCGACTACGGCGGCACGCTCGATGGCGACGCCCAGCATTGGTTCGATCACTTCGTCCGCCTCTATGCCGAAGCCGGCAGCGATCTCTCGCCCGCGGAGATCAAGCCGGCTTTCTATGCCGCCGACGCCGCGCTCACGCGCGATCCGGAGATCACGCGCTTCGGGCTCGAGCGCATGGTGGGGACGCACGTCGCGCTGCAGATGCGTCATCTCGATCGGCGCGACACCGGTCTCGCCGACACGCTCACCACACGCTTCATCGCCGACACGCGCGCGGCGTGGAGCCGTAACCGTCCGCTGCTGATCCGCCTCGCGGAACGCTTCCTGCTCGGCGTCGTCTCCAACTCGTACGGCAACATGCCGGCGCTGCTCGCCGAGGCGGCGCTGGCGCCGTTTGCGGTGGTGGTGGACTCGGCGCTGGTCGGCGTCGCCAAACCCGATCCCGCGATCTACACGCTGGCCGTCACCGAGGTCGGTCTGGCGGCATCGCAGGTGTTGCACGTCGGCGATTCGTGGGAGCGCGACGTCGCCGCCGCGCACGCGGCGGGCCTGCGCACGGCGTGGTTGGCCCCACCGTCGGCGACCATGCCCAGCCACCCGATCGACGTATGGCGCATCTCCTCGCTGCTCGAGCTCGAGGCATTGCTCGCATGAAGGCGGGAATCATCGCCGCGGGCCTCGGGGAGCGCCTGGTCGCGAGCGGCATCACGACCCCGAAACCGTTGCTCGAGATCGGCGGACGGCCGCTCATCGCGCGCACGATCGACACGCTGTGCGCGTCCGGCGCCACCGCAATCGCCTGCATCGTCAACGCCGAGACCGATCGTGTGCGCGACTATCTGCGCGCCGCCACTTGGCCGGTTCCTCTCGAGATCGTGCAGCGCACGACGGCGAGCTCGGCGGAGAGCTTCCTCGCGCTGCGACCGCTGCTCGCCGACGCGCCGTTCCTGCTCACCACGGTCGACACGGTGTGCGCGCCGCGAGCGACCGCGGCGCTGGTGGCGTACGCTCGCGCTGCCGTGGGCACGAGCGTGCTCGGCGTCACGACGACGGTCGACGACGAGAAGCCGCTCTGGGCGGAGCTCGACGCCGAGCAGCGCATCCGCTCGCTCGGCGACGCAACCCGCGCGCGTCACGTTACCGCCGGCGTTTACTTCCTGGACCCCCTAGTATATTCGCTCGCGGATGTCGGCCCGGGCCGCATCTTTCCGGCGTTTCGCGCGTTGCTCGGCGCGCTGCTCGCCGCCGGTCACCCGCTCCACGGTTTCGATGTCGGCCCCAGCATCGACGTCGACCGGCCGCAAGACATCGCCGCCGCCGAGCGACTCCTCGGCGTGAGCGACCAACCCTAGAAGCGATGGGCGATCTGTTCGGTGTGCGGCGCGAGCCCGAGTTCTCTCCGGGACGCGTGGAGGACGATGCGGCCATCCTCGACCGCACGCGCGACGCGCTCGCTGTCCGCGGCGTGAGCATGCGCCTGGGCGACGCGGCCGAGGTCGCCACCGCCCCGCCCGACGCCGTGCTCGCGATGTGCCAATCGGACCCGGCGCTCGCGGCGCTCGATCGCTGCACCGCGCCGGTGATCAACGCGCCGGCGGCGATCCGCGCCTGCTTTCGGCACGAGACGGTGGCCCGTCTTGCCGCAACCGACGTCCCCTTTCCGCCGACGCGCGTGGTGGCGACGAACTCCGCCGAGCACGCCAACGACATCGGGCTGCCCTGCTGGGTGAAGCGCGGCGACGTCCATGCCATGACGACGTCCGACGTCGTCTTCGCCGGGACCGCGTCCGACGTGCGCGCGGCGCTCGCCGACTTCGCGGCGCGCGGCATCGCGCGGGCGGCGCTGCAGACCCACGTGGCTGGGACCGTCGTGAAATTCTACGGCGTCGTCGATGGCCGCTTCTTCCGCTGCTACACCGACGCCGCGACGATACCGGCGCCCATCGCGCGCCTCTGGGAAGCCGCACAGGCGGGCGCATTGGCGCTCGGTCTCGAGATCTTCGGCGGCGATCTGGTCGTGGGCGACGACGGACGTGCGATACTTGTCGACGTCAACGATTGGCCGAGCTTCGCGCGCTGCCGCGACGAGGCCGCGGACGCGATCGCCGGCTACGTGATCGACCGCCTCCGCACGCGGCCTCCAGAACGACAAGGACACCATGGACCAGAAGCCCGGACCTAAAGCGCGCGCCGCCTTCGCCGAGGAGCAGGCGGTCGTCGCGCCGGGACAGCAACGCATCGCGCTGCTGTCCGAGCTCGCCCTCGCCTCGGGACAAGGCGCCACCGTCACCGATCTCGACGGCAACACCTACCTCGACTTCTTCGCCGGCGTCGCGGTTGCGAGCCTGGGGCACGCGCACCCCCGCTACGTCGCCGCGGTCGAGGCGCAGCTCCGCCGCATCTCGGTCGGCAGCTTCACCAGCGAGAACCGGCTGCGCCTCTTGAAGCTGATCGCCAAGCTGGCCCCCGGAAATCTCGGACGCACCCAACTCTACAGCGGCGGCGCGGAAGCCGTCGAAGCCGCCTTCCGTCTCGCCATGTCGTACACCGGCAAGTACGAGATGGTAGGCTTCTGGGGCGGCTTCCACGGCAAGACCGCCGGCGTGATGGGCCTGATCGGCGACGAGTCGAAGCACGGCTGGGGGCCGCTCCCGGGCGGACGCTTCTCGGTTCCGTATGCCGACTGTGCGCGTTGCCCGTTCGGCCTTCGCTATCCCGACTGCGGCATCGCCTGCGCCGACTTCGCGCGCGAGGCGATCAAGAAGACGACCTCGGGCGCCGTCGCCGCGATCATCATCGAGCCGATGCAGGGCACGGCCGGCAACGTCATACCGCCGCCGGAGTTCCTGCCGGCGATCCAGAGCATCGCGCGCGAGATCGGCGCGCTGCTGATCTGCGACGAGATGATCACCGGCTTCGGACGCACGGGCCGCTGGTTCGGCTGCAACCATTCCGGCGTCGTCCCGGACATCATGACGGTCGGCAAAGGCATGGGGAACGGCTTCCCGATCAGCGGCGTCATTTCGACCGACGAGATCGTCACCGCCGAGCCTTTCGCGCGCGCCAGCGCCTCGTCGTCGAGTTACGGCGGCAACCCGCTCGCCGCGACCGCCGCGCTGGCGACGCTCGAGACCATCGTCGACGACGGCCTCGTCGAGCACGCCGCCCGCATCGGCACCCGCATGCTCGATCGCCTCCGCGCCATGCAGGAGAAGTACGCCTTCATCGGCGCGGTCCGCGGCGTCGGGATGATGATCGGCGTCGACCTGGTGAGCAGCCGCGAGACGGGCGAGCTCCTCGGCCGCTCGGCCACCGAGAAGATCTTCCTCGATGCGCTGCGGAACGGCCTCTTGATGATGGGCTACTTCCCGCGCATCCGCATCAACCCGCCGCTCACCATCACGAGCGAGCAGGCCGAGCAGGGACTCGACATCCTCGATCAGGTCTTCGCTCGCGCGGCGCGCGAGCTGCCGAGTCGGTGACGGTTCGCCGGACTCGCCCCCTCAGGGGCGCGATCGTCGGGTTCGGCAACGTGGCGGTGGAGGGACATCTGCCGGCGTGGCGGCAGGATCGCCGCTTCACGATCACGGCGATCTGCGACGCCGACGAGGCGCGTCTGGCGGTCGCCGCGGAGCTGGTGCCGGAAGCGCGACGCTATGCCACGCTCGGCGCGTTGCTGGACGCCGAGAAGCTCGACTTCGTCGACGTCGCGACACCGCCCGCGAGCCACACGGCGCTCGTTCTCGAGGTGCTGGCGCGTCGGGTGAGCGTGCTCTGCGAAAAGCCGCTCACCGTCCACGCCGACGAATGCGGAAGGATCCGCAGCGCCGCGAGCGCCGCGCGCGCGACCGTGTTCACTACCCACAACTGGAAATACGCGCCCATCTTTCGTACCGCCAAGGGGACGGTGCGCCGCGGCGACATCGGCCGCATCTCGCACCTCGAGCTGGAGACGATCCGCACCTCGCCGCCGCGCGACGTCGGCGACACGGGCGCGTGGCGGCTCGATCCCGCGCTGGCGGGCGGCGGCATCCTGGTCGATCACGGCTGGCACGCGTTCTACCTGGCGCGCTACCTGCTCGACGCCGACCCGATCGCGATCGCGGTCGAGACCAGCCAGCGCAAGTTCGTGGCGGCGGGCGTCGAGGATACGGCGCGCTGCCGCGTCGAGTTTCCGGGCGCCACGGCGGAGATCTTCCTCACCTGGGCCGGTGACGAGCGACGGAACACGGGGAAGCTGCACGGCGAGCACGGTACGCTCACCATCGCCGATCGTGTGCTCGTCACGGCGATACGCGATCGGCCGGCGGTCGAGACCGCCTTCGCGCAGCCACTCTCGGGCGGCTCGTACCATCCCGACTGGTTCGCGGCGATGCTCGACGACTTCCGCGACGAGTTACAGGACGCGACGCTGCGCGGCGCCAACTTTCGGGAGGCCGAAGCATGTTGTCGGCTGACCGAGGCCGGCTACCGGTCGAGCGCGGCCGGCGGCGCGCGACTCGCGCTCGACGACGCGCCGCGCGGTGCCTGACTCGGTCGGGGCTCCGGCCTTCGACGCGGTCATCGCGATCGCGGCCGGCGCCGATGCGCAGGTGGGGGGCCTTTCCCTTTTGCAGCGCGCCGTCTTCACGGTGGCGCGCGCGGGATGCGGTCGGGTTTTGTGCGTCGGCGCGCTGCCGCGCGACCCGCACCCCCGGCTGCCCGCGGTCGCGATCACCTGGAGCGATGCGACGCTGGCGCCGGCGATGGATTGGTTGGCGGAGTCCCGCCTTCCGCTCGTGGTGGTCGACACCAGCACGATCGTCGATGCGGCAACGGTCGCCGCACTCGCGCGGGCGCCGGGTCCAGCGACACTCACCGCGACGGGTCCGGGAACCCTCTGGCGGACGGACTCGTCGACGTTGTCGGATGCGCTCCGCGCCGGCACAGCCCAGGACCCGAACAAGCCGCCGGCAGCTGGGGCGCCCTGGCAGCCCCCAGCGGGCGCGCTCGTGCAACCGGCCGTCGACGCCGCTGGTCGCGCCGAAGCCGAACGACTCTTGTACGATCGTCTCGGTCGACCGGGCGACGGCTGGTTCACGCGGGTCGTCGACCGCCGCTTGTCGCGCCTGTTGACGCGCGTGCTCCTCCCGACGGGTATTTCCCCGAATCAGGTGACGATCGGCTCGATCGCGATCGGCATCGGAGGCGGATGCTGCTTCGCGCTCGGCACGCCCCGTGCGGCCGCGATCGGGGCTCTCCTCTTCCTACTGTCCACGATCGTCGACGGTTGCGACGGCGAGATCGCGCGGCTCACCTTCCGCGAGAGTGCGTTCGGAGCCCGCCTCGACATCCTCGGCGACAATTTGGTGCACGTCTTTCTGTTCGGCGGAATCGCGATGGGCCTCTATCGACGCAGCGGCGATCCCACGATCGCGCTTCTCGGCACCGCCTTGGTGGTCGGCGTGCTGCTCGCGATGGCCTCGGTCTACGCTTTCGTGGTCCGACGGCCGCCGAACTCGTTGCAGCGCGCGCTCTTCGAGGCCTTCGCGAGCCGTGAGTTCGCCTACCTCTTGGTCGTCCTGACGTTGGTCGGACGGCTGGACTGGTTCCTCTGGCTGTCGGCCATCGGCACGTACGCTTTCGCGGGTGGTCTGCTGATCCTCGGACTCCGTCGCAACGCTTCGTGACGCGGCGCGCATCCCGCGTCACGGTGAAACTTCTGCCACTGGCCGTGCGTACCCCTCAACGGAGGATAACGCATGTCGAACCCCGCAATGTCTCATCGTTACGGGGACCACCGTTGGGACGACGCGTTCCCGCTCCTGCCCGAACAGTTTGCCGAGACTGGTCGGGCGCTCGAGGTAGCGGAACCAGAACGTCGACTCCTTCTGGCGGTGCTCTGTGACGCCATTGTCGTCTTTCAGAGACGAGTGGTCGGGCCGGACGTGTCTCCCTCGCGGGGCACGAACGAGGCCGAGCGCTGGATTCTGTCGGACGACCGCCGTTGGCTTTTCTCCTTCGTCAACGTGTGCGAGGCCCTCGACCTCGCGCACGAGCCGCTGCGTCGCGCCTTGCTCGATTGGCGCTGGCGCGTCCGCGCGGCGCGGCGAAGCCCCGCGGCTCGCCGGCGGCTGATGGCCGGCAAAGAGCCGATGGTGTTCGCCGACTCGGCCTGACGCTTCGGGCGCGAGGACGAAGACGATGAGCGACCGGGCCGGGGAAGCCTTCCCCGGCCTGGCACGCTGCGCTAAGGATCGCGGTCCACGCGACACGGTCGGACTGCATCCTGTGGACGTCAAAGCCAACGGCACCATGCTGCACTACGAGGTCGCTGGCGACACCGGCCCGCTGGTGGTGTTGACCCACGGCCTCGGAGGACGCCTCGAATATTTCGCACCACACGTCGAAGCGCTCTCCCGGCACTACCGGGTGCTGCGGTGGGACCTCCGCGGCGCCGGCAGGTCCGCAAAGCCGCCGGGTCCGTACGACGCCGCCCTGTTCGCACGCGACCTGGCCGGTCTCCTGGACGCGCTCGGCGAGCGCAGTGCGTACGTCGTCGGCCATTCGGGTGGGGGCGTGGTTGCGCAACGGTTCGGGCTCGACTTCCCGAGTCGCACCTCGGGACTCGTGGTCGCGAGCACGTCGAGCGAAGTCGGCGAAAAGGCCTCCGCCGCGTGGCACCGCCTGGCGGATGCCGTCGAATCGAAGGGGTTCGGCCCCGCCGACCGCGAGCCGGACGCGCGTGGTTTCGCGCCCGACTTCGCCGCCGCGCATCCCGAGATCGTACGCGAGGTCGCGGAGCTCACGCGGCAGAACGACCCGCGCGCCTACGCGGCGAGCGCGCGCGCGTTCGGATCGTACAACTGGACCGCGGAGCTCGATCGGCTCACCGCGCCGACGCTCATCCTGCAAGGCCTCGCCGATCGCATGACACCGCCGGGCGGCTCGGTGATCCTGTCACGCCGCATCCCACGCTCGCGGCTGGTGATGGTCCCGGACGCGGGGCACAATCTTCCGATCGAGATGCCCGCGCTCTTCTCGTCCGCGATCCTCGCGTTCTTGGCCGGTCTCGAACTGGCAGCTCCGCGTTGAATTGACTGGGGCGCCGCGCGCACGAGTACGAACTCGACGAGCCGAATTTGACGCTGTACGCCCCGGCCGCTATGCGCGTCGGCATGAAGACGTGGTACGCGCTGTCCGCGATCGGACGTGATCGCCCCGGCATCGTCGCCGACCTCGCCGAGCTGATCTACGAGTGCGACTGCAACCTCGAAGACTCCAGCATGACGATCCTCGGCAGCGAGTTCGCCGTGCTCTTGCTGTTGTCCTCCCTGGACAGCGGCGCCAGCGAGCGCTTGTCGACGGGCTGCAAGCGCCTCGAATGGGAAAAGCGGCTGACGGTCTTCTTCCGTCCGCTCGAAGGCGAGCCGGTGCCGATCGCCACCCGCGAGCGCGCGCGCCGCTATGCGCTGCAAGCGATCGGCGTCGACCGCGCCGGCATCGTCGCCAAAATTACCCGCTGCCTCGCCGATCACGCCGTCACGGTCGCCGAGATGACGACCCAGTCGCGTCCCGAGCCCGAAAGCGGCACTCCGATCTACACGATGCGAATGCAGATCGACGTCCCCCAGCACACCGACGCCGCCGCGCTGCAGCGGCGCCTACAGGCCATCGCGGACGAGCTGCAGATCGACGTCAGCTTCGCGGCCGCCTCGTAGGACGTCGGTCGCAGCTAGGGGAGGCCGGCCAAGCCGCCAGCGTCGGCGAGTGCGCGCAGCTCGACGTAGCCGCCCACGTGCTTCCCGTCGATGAAGATCTGCGGAACCGTGCGCTTGCCGCCGGCGCGCCCGACCATCTGCTCGCGCAGCTGCTCGTCGTCACTGACGTCGATCTCGTCGTACGGGATCGCACGCTCTTTCAACAGGCGCTTCGCCTGCACGCAGTAAGGACAGACGCTCGTGCTGTAAACGGTCACCCGTGCCATGAGCGCCAACCTAACGGCGGCGACACGGTGCCGCAACCGGTGTTCTTGCCGGTGATTTGACAACCCGCCCGCCGCCCGGAACTTTGCCGGCATGCAGCGCTTCGACGAGCTGGTCGACGTCGTCCGCCGCTTGCGCGGGCCGGACGGCTGCCCGTGGGACCGCGAGCAGACGCCGCAGAGCCTGCGCGGCTGCCTGTTGGAGGAGACGTACGAGGTGCTCGACGCGCTCGATCGCGACGACGCCGCCGACCTGCGCGACGAGCTCGGCGACCTCTTGTTGCAGATCGTCATGCAGGCGGCGATGGCCGCCGAGGCCGAGCGTTTCACGCTCGATGACGTCGTTGCCGGCATCGTCGCCAAGATGACGCGGCGACATCCGCACGTCTTCGGCGACGCGGTGGTCGTCGATACGGCCGAGGTGCTGCGCAATTGGTCGCGCATCAAGACCGCCGAGCGGGCCGCCAAACGCGACGCGGCCGACCGCTCGATTCTGAGCGGCTTGCCGTCCGAGTTGCCCGCGCTCCACGCCGCGCACCGGATCGGGGAGAAGGCGTCTCGAGTCGGCTTCGATTGGCCGTCCGCCGCCGCCGCGATGGCGAAGGTTCGCGAAGAAGTCGGCGAGCTCGAGGAGGCGCTCGCGGGCGGCGATCCCGCGCGCATCGAACACGAGCTCGGCGACGCGCTCTTCGCGCTCGCGAGTGTCGGACGGCTCGCGGATCTGAATGCCGAGGTGGCGTTGCGGGCGGCGCTGGCGCGCTTCACGCGACGCTTTCACGGGATCGAACGCACGGTGGCGGCGCAAGGCCGCGACATCCACACGGTGGGACAGGCGGAGCTCGAGTCGCTCTGGGAAGCCGAAAAAGCTGCGGAGCGCGGCGAGCCGTCCGCGTAGGGATCAGGTCGGACGCGGTCGCACGCGTCCGAGACGCGCCAGGGCCACGCGCCGCAGCGCGGCCACCTCGGCCCCGCCCGCGACGTTGAGCGCGAGCGCGCAAACGATACCGCCTGCGGCGACCGCGATCGCCAGCCAGAGCGCGCGCTCCGGCAGCGACGTCGTCCCGTCGAACCAATCGATGCGGCGGGTGATCGCCAGCACGACCGGCACCATGACCAGCGACGCCGCCAGCGTGCGCCCCGTCGACGCCAACCACGGGCCCCACGTGAACCCGCCCGCGCGTCGGCCGAGCAGCACCGCGAGCAGGACGAGGTTCACGGTGGCCGCCAGCGACGTCGACAACGCCAGGCCGCCGTGCCGGAGATCGACGAGCCCGATCGCGTGCGTCGCACGTGCCATCAACTGCCCGAACGCCGAGTCGGGCGGCGACGGCAATGGTCCGATCAGCAGCACCACGAACGCGAGATTGGCGACGAACGCCGCCGCGGCCGTCACCACCGGCGTCCGGGTGTCCTCGAGCGCGTAGAAGGCCGGCACCAATACCCGCACCGACGCCACCGACCACAGCCCGACCGCGTAGTAGCGGACGGCGAGCGCGGTCTGCGCGGCGTCCGCCGGCGTGAACTGGCCACGAATGAACAGCACGGAGGTCAACGGCTCGGCGGTGATGGCGAGACCGATCGCCGCCGGCAATGCGATGAGGTTCACGACCCGGAGCGCGAAACCGACCGTATCGCGAAAACCAGCCATGTCGCGCTTGGCGAGGGTCGCAAAACTCGGCAGCGCGGCCGTACTGAGCGCCACCGCGAACACGCCGAGCGGAAACTCGAACAGGCGCTCCGCGTACCACAGAAACGCGACGCTGCCGGCCGGCAAGAGCGACGCGAACATCGTGCTCACCAGGACGTTGATCTGGTAGACCGCCGACCCGAACACGGTCGGCAGCATGAGCGCGCCCACGCGGGATACCGCCGGGTGGCGCGGCTCGAACGAGGGCGTCAGCGGAATGCCGAGACGACGCAGCGCCGGCAGCTGCGAGATCATTTGGGCGACACCGCCGACCAGGACGGACACCGCGAGGCTGTAGATGCCGAGCCACGGCGCGAGCGCAATAGTCGCGACGATCATGACCACGTTCATTACGACCGGCGACATGGCGGGGGCCCCGAAATCGCGCAGCGCGTTCAGCACGCCCATCGCCGCCGCCACCATCCCGATGCAGAAGATGTACGGAAAGACGAGCCGCGTGAGGCTGACCGTCAGCTCCAGCTTCCCCGGCACAGATGCGAAGCCGGGCGCGAAGAGCGTCGTAATCGGGCCTGCGAAGACGATCCCCAGTACCGTGATGGCCGCCAGCACGAGCGCCATCATCGTGAACAGCACGCGGGCCACGCGGTTCGCCTCGGCGCGCGGACCGGAGGTCAGATAGCCCGTGAAGACGGGGATGAAGGCCGCCGTTGCCGCCCCTTCAGCCACCAGGCGCCGGAGGAGATTCGGGATGCGATAGGCGACGAAGAACGCGTCGGCGGTGGTCCCGGCGCCGAACAGATAGCCCGTGACGATGTCCCGCAGCAGGCCGGTGATCCGCGACACCACCGTGAGCGCGCCCACCAGGCCCGCGGCGCGCGCGATCTGCCGCTTCTCACTCATCGGTCAGTTGACCCTCGGGGGGTCGGCTGCTAGAAGCCCCGCCCTGTGAACAAGCATCCATCCGCACAAAAACGTCATCGGCAAAGCGTCAAGCGCCAGGCTCGCAACACCGCGATTCGTTCGCGCGTCCGCACGTCGGTCCGTCGTCTCCGTGAGGCGATCGCCGCCGGCAATACCGGCGAGGCCAGCGAGCGCCTGCTCAGCGCCACCCGCGCGATCAACAAAGCGGCCACCAAAGGCGTGCTGCACCGCAACACGGCGTCGCGCAAGATCTCGCGCCTGACGCTCGCGGTTCGCAAGCTGTCCGCGGCCTGACGTCGCTCGTCACGGCCGGCGCGCCGTGGCCGTCGACGTCGCGCGCGGCACCCCACAGACGCGCAGCAGCCAATGCTCGAGGAGCGCGCGGCCGTCGCCGCCGCTCTTGCTCGCCAGGTCGATGTCGGCGAGCTCGCTGAAAGCGCGCCGCAATTCGCCTGCACGATAGGCGCGGAGACCACGCTGGCAGGCGTAGCGCTGGTACGGCGCGACCGCGAGCTCGCGGAGCGCGTCGTCGACGCTGCGCCCCCGCGCCACCAGTTCGGCACCCGCGACCAGCGGTTTCAGGCTCGCGGCCAGCGCGCCGATGAGCGCGATCGGCGACGCGCCCTCGTCGAGCGCACAGGCGAGCAGCCGAGTCGCCGCGGCGGCGTCACGGGCGCAGAGCGCGTCCGCCACCTCGAAGTTTCCGTGCTCGCGTCCGGGCGCGCTGACGCGACGGACGTCCTCGGCGCTGATGGGCTGCCCCGGCGCGACCGCGACGGCGAGCTTGTCGAGCTCGCTCGCCAACAAGAGGAGATCGCGGCCGACGCACTCCAACAGCAGATCGCGCGCATCGGTGGCGAGCGCGCGATCGCGCTCGCGCGCGAACCCGTCGGCGAAGCCCCGCATCTCTCCATGCCGCGGATGATCGACCGGAATGCGCGTCGCCAGCTCGCGGCAGCGCGCGAAGAAGCGGCGCCGCATGTCGGCGCTGCGGGCGACCACCGCGACGGTGACCTGCGGAGCCTGGCGTTCCAAAGCGGCCAGCAGACGCTCCTGCGAGCGCTCGTCGAGCGCCTCGATGCCGCGCACGATCAGCAGCGTGCGCGCGCCGAACAGCGACGGGGTCTCGATCGCATCGGCGAGCGCCCCGACGTCGCAGTCGGCCGCATGGTAGCCGTGCACGGCCACCGAGCCGCGCCGTTCGAGGTCCCGCCGCAGGTCGGCGATGGCGCGGTCGGCGCGCCAGCCGTCGAATTCCCCCCGACGCTCCTCGGCGAGCAGGAAGAGCGAGGGCGACGCCTCCGCCACTAGAAATCCTCCATGATCTGATCGTACACGTCGCGCGCCAGGGTACCGATGATCCGCTCCAGCATCTGCCGGCGGCGGCTCTCGGCGAGCTGAACGTCGGTGAACCCGCCGAGGTCCGCCGGATTGAGCGTCGAGCTGCGGAACTCCGACGACGTCGTGACCACCACCGACGCGACGCTCTCGTAGTCGTCCGCGACGCGAAGACCGCGCGTTTGCCAGACCGTCTTGCCGGTATCGCGACGGCGGAGGTCGAGATCGAGCGACAGCACCGTCTGGTAGATCAGCACCTCGTCGTCACGATTGAAGGCGACCGGACGGTCCTCCGCGAGCCGGACGGTGCCGGTCAGGATCAGGTCGCCTTCGTCGGGCGACGCCACCTTGAGCGGACCGCGAATCACGAACTCGCGCTCGATCGCCATCGCCAGGCGCTTCTCGACGCCGATCTCACGCGTCTCGTTGGCGAACGTCCGGACGCCGATGGTGCGGACACCGGCCTCGAATTGCCGCCCGCCGCCGGCGAAGTGGTAACCACAGCCGACGATCAGCCACGCCAACGCCGCCGCTGCCCCGCGCGTCGCCCTCGTCGCGCTCATACGACGATGCTCACCAAGCGTCCGGGCACGACGTGCGTCTTCCGAATCGTCTTGCCGGCAATCTGCGCCTGCACCCGCTCGTCGGCGAGCGCGCGCGCCAAGAGGTCGTCCGCGGCGGCGTCGGGGGCGGCGTTGAATCGCCCCCGCACCTTGCCGTTCACCTGGATGACCATCTCGATGCTGTCCTCGACCAGCGCCGCGGCGTCGGCCGTCGGCCAGGGTTCTCGGTCGAGCGGGAGCGCGGCGCCGAGCTGCTCCCACAGCTCGTTGGCGATGTGCGGGACGAACGGCGCCAGCAGGACGAGCGTCGTCCGCACCGCCTCCTGGATCGCGGCCCGCAGGCCCGCGTCGGACGGCGGCTCGGCCTGGACCAGCTCCGCGTAGCCGTTCACGAGCTCCATGACGGCGGCAACCGCCGTGTTGAAGTGGCTGCGACGCTCGACGTCGTCGGTTACGCGCGCGATCGTCCGATGCGTCAACCGCCGGAGCGCCCGCGCCGCGTCGCTCTCCGGAGCCGCATCACCGACCTCGCCACGGAGCCACGCTTCTCCACGCGCGACGGTTCGCCATACCCGGTGCAGGAAACGCGACGCGCCCTCGACGCCTTGATCGTTCCAGTCGAGATCGCGCTCCGGCGGGGCCGCGAAGATCGAGAACAGGCGCGCCGTATCCGCGCCGTAGCGCTCGATCAGGTAGTCCGGATCGACGACGTTGCCTTTCGACTTGCTCATCTTGGCGCCGTCCTTGATCACCATCCCCTGGGTCAAGAGATTCGCGAACGGCTCGATGGTACGGCCTGGCGCCGCCCAATCGGGGATCTCGCCGAGATCGCGCAGCACCTTGGTGAAGAAGCGCGCGTACAAGAGGTGCAGCACGGCGTGCTCGACGCCGCCAATGTACTGATCGACCGGCAGCCAGTATCGGATCGCGTCCGGGTCGAATGCCCGGGTCGTTTCGCCGGGTCCGGTGTAGCGCAGGAAGTACCAGGACGACTCCATGAAGGTGTCGAAGGTATCGGTCTCGCGACGCGCCGGTCCGCCGCAGGTCGGGCACGTCGTGGCGACGAACGCCTCCAGCTTGGCGAGCGGCGATCCGCCCGAGCCCGTGAACTCGGCCGCGGTCGGCAGCACCACCGGCAGGTCGGCGACGGGCACCGCGACGATGCCGTCACGCTCGCAATAGACGACCGGAATCGGCGTCCCCCAGTAGCGCTGGCGCGACACGCCCCAGTCGCGCAAGCGATATTGCGTCGCCGCGCGTCCGTATCCACGTGCCTCGGCCGCCGCGGTGATGCTGGTCTTGGCATCCTCGCTCGCGAGGCCGTCGAACTCGCCGGACGCGACCAGGCGTCCGGAGTCTTCGTAGGCGGCGGTCATGCTCGCGGGCTCGAGCGTCGGTTCACCCTCGGGCTGGATGACGACGCGAATCGGCAGGTCGTGGGCGTGCGCGAACTCGAAGTCGCGTTGATCGTGCGCCGGGACCGCCATCACCGCCCCGGCGCCGTACGCCATCAGCACGAAGCTCGCGGCATAGATCGGCAAGCGCTCGCCGGTGAAGGGGTTCTCGCACCAGGCGCCGATGAACACCCCGTCCTTTCCCTCGGCCCGCTCCTCCGGCGTCTGCGCCCGCACCTTGGCGACGAACGCCGCCACCGCCCGCTCCTCGGCGGTGCCGCGCGACAGCTCCGCCACCAGCGGATGCTCGACGGCGAGGCTCACGAACGTCGCACCGAACACGGTGTCGGGACGGGTCGTGAAGACGCGGATCGCGCCGTCGCGCTCGGCCAGCGGGAACTGCAGCTCCGCGCCGGTGCTGCGGCCGATCCAGTTGCGCTGCATGACCAGCACCTTCTCGGGCCAACCCGGCAACTGGTCGCAGCCGTCCAAGAGCTCGTCGGCGTAGGCTGTGATGCGGAGGAACCACTGCTCGAGCTCGCGCTCGCGCACCACCGAATCGCAGCGCCAGCACTTCCCATCCTCGACTTGCTCGTTGGCCAGCACCGTCTGGCAGTGCTCGCACCAATTGACGATCGACTTCCGCCGATAGGCCAGCCCCCGCTCCAGCATCTCGACGAAGAAGCGCTGCTCCCAGCGGTAGTAGGCTGGATCGCAGGTCGCGAGCTCACGGCTCCAGTCGTAGCTGAACCCCATGCGGCGCAGCTGGCCGCGCATGTTGTCGATGTTCTCGCGCGTCCAGGCGGCCGGATGGGCGCCGCGCTCGATCGCCGCGTTCTCGGCAGGCATGCCGAAAGCGTCCCAGCCGATCGGGTGCAGCACGTTGAAGCCGCGCATCCGCCGCTGGCGCGCCATCACGTCGCCGATCGTGTAGTTGCGGACGTGCCCCATGTGGATGCGCCCCGACGGATACGGGAACATCTCGAGCAGGTAGAACTTCGGCAGCGCCGGATCGGCCTCGGCGGCGTGCGTGCGCGTGTCCGCCCAGCGCGCCTGCCAGCGCTGCTCGACGGCGGGCGGATCGTAGCGTCGGTCCACTAGGAGACGCGCTGCGCTTTGGCGCCGACCGTCTCGGCAATGTGGTCGAGGACGCCGTTCACGAACGTCGCCGACTCGTCGCTGCCGAAACGCTTCGCGATCTCGATCGCCTCGTCGATTGCGACGCTCGCCGGAACGTCGGGGCGGCAGAGCAGCTCGTAGGTCGCGACCCGCAGGATGTTCCGATCGACGTGCGACAGCCGGCTGACCCGCCAGTTGTCGGAGCTCGTCCCGATCAGCTCGTCGATGCGGGCGCGCTCGTTCAACACGCCGCCGAAGAGCTCCTCACCGAAGCTGCGCGCCTCTGACGGCGCCTCGCAGTCCTCCCAGAACGCATCCACCGCCGCCCGCCCGCTCTCGTCCCCGAGCAGGTCGACTTGGTAGAGCGCCTGCAGCGCCAGCTCTCGTCCTTTTCGTCGCGTTCCCATCGCCTATGCCAAGAGCCGCGCGACCTGCGCCATCTCGATCGCCGTCACGGCCGCCTCGTAGCCCTTGTTTCCGTGCCCTTCGCCCGCGCGGGCGAGGGCTTGCTCTATCGTGTCCGTGGTGAGGACGCCAAACGCGACGGGGATGCGGTGCTCGGCGACGATACCGCCGAGGCCGCGCGTGACCTCCCCGGAGATGTACTCGAAATGCGGCGTCTCGCCGCGAATCACCGCCGCGAGGCAGATGAGCGCGTCGCAGCGCCCGCCGGCGGCGAGCTGGTTGGCCGCGAACGGCACCTCGAACGCCCCCGGAACGTGCACGACGACGAGGTCGTCGTCGGCGACGCCATGCGCGGCCAGCGCCTCCAACGCGCCCGCCAAGAGCGGCCCGGTGACGCTGCGATTGAAGCGCGCCACCACGATACCGAAGCGCAGTCCTCGGCCCTCCAGGGACCCTGTCAGCTCACGCGGCACGATCCTCCGCCTCAGCTCGGCTTCAGCCCCGTCAAGAGATGCCCCAGCTTCTCCTGCTTGGTGCGGAGATAGGCAAGGTTCCCGCTGCGCGGCGCGACCTCGAGCGGCACCCGATCGGCGACCTCGATGCCGTAGCCCTGGAGCCCGATCACCTTGCGCGGGTTGTTGGTGAGCAGGCGGACGCGGCGGAGCCCGAGGTCGCGCAGGATCTGCGCGCTGATCCCGTAGTCACGGAGATCCTCCTCGAAGCCGAGCTCGAGATTCGCCTCGACCGTGTCGCGTCCCTGGTCCTGCAGCGCGTAGGCGCGGATCTTGTTGGCGAGCCCGATGCCGCGCCCTTCCTGGTGCATGTAGATGATGACGCCCTGCCCCAGCGCGTCGATCATGCGCATGGCGTGATCGAGCTGCTCGCCGCAGTCGCAGCGCTCGGACTGGAAGACGTCGCCGGTGAGGCACTGCGAGTGCACGCGCACCAGCGGCACGTCGGTCGGCCTGAGGACGCCCTTCACCAGCGCCATATGCTCGTGCCGATCGACGGCGTTGCGATAGACGATCGCGTGGTAGCGCCCACCGTTCGCGCCCGTGAAGTCCGACTCGACGGCGCGTTCGACCAGGAGCTCGCTGCGCAGCCGGTGCGCTCCCAGCGCCGCCAGCGTCGTCAAGCGGAGCGCGTGCTCACCGGCCAACGCTTCGAGCTCGGCGCGGGACGCCAGCGCGCCGTCCTCGGTGAGCACCGCGCAGAACACCGCCGCCGGACGCATGCCCGCGAGCCGCATCAGATCGACGGCGCCCTCGGGATGCCGCTTGTGCGCGAGAACGCCGCCGCGCTGCACCTGCACGGGAAACACGTGCCCCGGCATCGCCAGGTCGCCCGGACCCGCGCCGTCGGCGACCGTGACGCGAATGGTGCGGGCACGATCGGCGGCCGAGATGCCGGTGGTCACGCCCCGACGGGCCTCGATCGAGGCGCCGAAAGCCGGCTGCTGCCCCGTGGTCGTCGGGTTGCCGAGCAGCGGGATGCCGAGCCTGCGCATCCGGCCCTCGGTCAGACCGATGCAGATGAGCCCGCGGGCGTGCGTCGCCATGAAGTTCACGGCGTCGGACGTCACGCGCTCGGCGGCGAGACAGAGCACGCCGTCGCCGCCCTCGCGGTCGTCGAGCAGCGCGACCATTTTGCCCGCGCGAACGTCGGCTAGAATCTCGTCGATGGGAGACAGCATGATGGGCGAGAACTATAGCCCCTCCCCGCTAGTATTGCACCGTTCCCTCCCGGAGGAGGTCCGGCCCGAGCCGCGTCACTCGCGCGTCGACGAGGCGGGGCGCCGCAGCCAGCCGGCGGAGGCCGAGCGCGCCGAGCATGGCGCGGCCATCGCCCCCGATGAGCAGCGGAGCGCAGACCACCAACAGTCGGTCGACGACGCGCTCGCGTAGTGCCGCGGCCGCGAGCTCACCGCCGCCCTCGATCAACACGCTCACCACGCCGCGTTCGCCGAGCGTCCGCAACAGCGGAACCAGCAGCACGCGCCCGCCCCTCCCCGGCCCCGTCAGCACCTCGGCGCCGGCACGCTCGAGACGGCGCCGGCGCGTCGGGGCGGCGGCGTTCGTGGTCGCGACGATCGTCCGCGCCGACGAGCGTTGCCGGATCACCCGCGCAGCGGCACCGACCGTTAGACGGCCGTCGACGACCACGCGCAACGGGTCGCGACCGCCGCGCAGCCGACAGGTGAGCGCCGGGTCGTCGGCACGTACGGTCCCCACGCCGACCATGACGGCGTCGACGCAGTTGCGGAGCTGGTGGACGAAGCGCCGCGCCGACCGTCCGCTGATCCACCGTGACTCGCCGGTCGCCGTCGCGATCCGGCCGTCGAGCGAGGCCGCGAGCTTCAGCAGCACGTACGGCCGGCCACGGCTGATCCAGTGCCGCCACCAGAGCGTCACCTCCCCAGCCGCGTCGGCGAGGACGCCGGTCGTCACCGCGATGCCGGCCGCGCGCAGCCGTTTCAGACCACGCCCGCGCACGCGCGGATTCGGATCGCCGACCGCAACCACCACGCGCACAAGGCCCGCGGCGACGACCGCGTTCGCGCACGGCGGGGTCCGTCCTTGGTGCGCGCACGGCTCGAGGGTGACATAGAGCGTCGCGCCACGCGCCCGCGCGCCCGCCTGCCGCAAGGCGACCACCTCGGCATGGGGCCCGCCGGCGGGACGCGTCCAGCCTTCGCCGACGACCCGTCCGCCTTTGACGACGACGGCACCGACGGCGGGGTTCGGGCTGGTGCGACCGAGTGCGCGGCGCGCCAGGTCGATCGCGCGGCCCATCCATTTGATGTCGTCCCCGTGCGGCGCGCGCTCTGCGCGCGTCCTCCGATGGACGTCGGCCCGCGAAGTCAATTCGCGAGCCTCCTTG
>JADMIO011014750.1_pt1 | contig 30057 bp, 29 predicted proteins | sample 8958161 | NCBI WGS metagenome assembly JADMIO01 (sample SAMN16585339, study PRJNA669376) | soil metagenome | isolation source: Crop rotation soil | place: USA: Cullars Rotation, Alabama | collected 2011 | reverse complement strand
TTTTGCTCTTAAAAAAAGTCAAAAGTGAAAAATACTCTTCGCTTTTGACTTTTTGCTTATTGCTTCTTATGAGTTTCGTTTCACCTCCACCACCCAATCGAATGGATACGGTGCCTGCATCCATTTTGGTGGAGATGAAAATTCTGTATCCCAGCCATATTCGAGCTTGTCTAACTTCTGCAATGAAAAAGAGCCCGTATTAAAAATGGAATATAATTCTGAAATCAAATAATGTTTTGTAGGAACATTGTTGATGTTTACAATTCCCTGCATCACCTGTTTTTGTTTGTCAGCATTAAGGTATGCTAAATCCTGTTTCGGTATGTGAGCGAGATCAGTTCCTTCGCGATCGTACCAATTAATCAACCGCCACGCTGCAAGCGATGCGCTTTCCATAGATGGAAGAACAAATAGTGCAACTCCGTTTTTATTAAGCGAACTCAAAACATTTTTAATGATCTGGATGTTGCGCTGAATATCGTCTGACATTGCCACATTGCAGCAGAAAGCAAAATCTACCTGCGGGAACTTAATATTCTTACCGGCAAGATCTGCCTCTTTGAATGATACATTTTTGAAAGGCGAATTTTTTGCAATCGCAATACATTTTTTAGAAACGTCGATACCAATTATCTCTTTGAAAAAAGGTGCAAGAAGCGGAAGCGCTTTCCCAACTCCGCAGCCAAAATCAATTGCTGCATTTTCTTTATTCGCATACTTACGAATGTATTTCTTCAGCTTGTTTTTCTTGTCATTCTGAAAAACGTTGAAGACTTCCTGATCATAAGTCGCTGCAGTGTTGTTCCAAAGTAATGCGTCGTTCATGGTTAGAGGTTTTTACCTTGTACGAACAAAAATGGAATTGGTTGCGTTAAGCATCTGATGCTCAACCAACAACTAAATTTAAAATTGAAAATTAAAAATTTAAAAATATGATTGGATAATCAGATCATCCGATAAGCAGGTGAATCAGGGTTCAGACAATTATTCTTGATTCATTCTGTCTCTCCACATCTCATTAAACGACTTCTCGGCCAGATGCGGCATCTCTCTTCTTGTTCCCCATTGAGATTTATAAAAATTCTTCAGGACAAAATTTTTAATTTTTGAATTACCCTTATTCATCAGCTTACGACTCAGCATTGCTTTTTTCCAGACGTACATCATGAATGCTTCTGTTTTCTTATTCAGATTTTCATCTACAGAATCACGTCGGTTGTATAATAAAAGCTTATGCAAATCAATTTTCACGGGGCAAACTTCCGTACATCTTCCGCACAGCGATGAAGCGAAGCTGAGATGCTTGAACTGATCCATTCCGTTGTAATGTGGTGTTATCACAGAGCCAATCGGACCGGAATAAGTTGCACCGTAACTGTGACCGCCTACTCCTTTATAAATCGGGCATGCATTCAGGCATGCTCCGCAGCGAATGCATGAAAGCGCCTGGCGTTGATCGGGACTATCAAGCAATTCCGTGCGGCCATTGTCCAGAAGTATCACATACATTTCTTCAGGTCCGTCTAATTCGCCTTCCTGGCGCGGACCGGAGCTGATGGAATTATATACGGTAATATTTTGTCCTGTTCCATGCGTTGCAAGCAACGGCCAGAATAAATCAAGATCCGTCAGCGATGGAATTAATTTCTCTATTCCCGCAATTGCAATCTGAATTTTCGGAAATGAAACCGACATCAGCGCATTCCCTTCATTCTCCGTTACGCAAACACTTCCAGTATCGGCAATCAGGAAATTGGCGCCCGTGATTCCCGCATCAGCTTCCTGGTATTTTTTTCTCAGGCGTTCTCTCACAAATGCAGTGATCTCTTTCGGTGTACTGCCGATAGGAAGATTATATTTTTCGTTAAAAGTTTTTGCAACATCTTCTTTCGAAAGATGCATTGCAGGGGTGACGATATGATATGGATGCTCATCGCGAAGCTGCACAATGAACTCACCGAGATCCGTTTCAATCGATTCTATTCCTTCTTCTTTCAAAGCTTCGTTGACATGAATCTCTTCCGTCGTCATCGACTTTGCTTTTACGACTGTCTTCGCTCCTGCTTTCTTGAGAATCTTTAAAAGCTCATAAACGGCTTCATCGGCATTCTTCGCCCAGATTACTTTTCCACCCCTCTTTGTAAAATTTGCTTCAAACTCGAGAAGATACTTGTCCAGGTTCTCGATGATCTTATGCTTAAGAACTGCAGCACGCTGACGTGCAACTTCGAGATCAGAAAACTGGTGCTTCCCCTCCACTACTTTCTTATCATACTGACTAATATTGAATGCAAGCTTACGTCGATGTTCATTATCGAACACTTTGGTTTCTGCATCGAGTATGAATTGTTCTGATTGGAGGGACATTGGGCTAAGAGAGCTGGCGGTAAAGGTAATTAGTATCAGGTATCAAGTATCAGGTATGAAATAAATTTGATCACACTTTTTCTTCAATATTTAATTTCAACTGTGTTCTAAGCAGATCATCAATTGTTTCTCTTTTTCTTACAAGGTTTGGTTTGCCGTCGATGATGAGGACTTCTGCGGGACGGAGTCTTGAATTGTAATTGTTGCTCATCGTATATCCATAAGCTCCTGCATTGAGAATGGCGAGAACATCTCCTTCTCTTACCTCATTCATTTTCCTGTCCCAGCCAAATGTATCTGTTTCGCAGATATAGCCAACAACAGTGTAAAGCCTTTGTTTGCCCGATGGATTTGAAAGATTTATGATATGATGATACGCATCGTAAAACATCGGTCGGATCAGATGATTTTGTCCCGAATCAACGCCGATGAAAACAGTAGCCATCGTTTGTTTGACGGTATTAACTCTCACAAGGAGAACACCCGCTTCACTCACAAGAAATTTTCCCGGCTCAAACCAGAGTTCCAGGTCTCTTCCATATGACTTGCAAAAATTCTTAAACAGTTCGCTGAATTCCTTCGACAACTCTTCGATGTCGGTTACATAATCTCCTTCCTTGTATGCGACTTTAAATCCGCTTCCAAAGTCGATGAATTCGAGATTCGGGAAACTCTGCGCTGCTTCAAACATGAGTTCGGCCATACGGATAAAGACGGAGCTGTCGAGAATTTCCGAACCGGTGTGAATATGTAAACCGTTAATGCGGATGTTGCAGGTAGAAACAATTCTCTCAATGTGTCGTAGCTGGTAAATGCTTATTCCGAATTTGCTGTCGATGTGTCCGGTTTGAATGTGACTGTTTCCTCCTGCGGCAATATGCGGATTCAAACGAATGCAGCATGGATAGGAATTACCATATTCATGTCCGAATTGTTCGAGTATGCTGATGTTGTCGATGTTGATCGTCACACCCAATTCAACAGCAAGTTTAATCTCGTCGAATGAAACACAGTTGGGAGTAAATAAAATATCAGAAGGTTTATATCCTGCTTTGATTCCAATGATGGCTTCTTCGATGGAAACAACATCGAGTCCCGCTCCTAAGCCTCGAAGGTATTGCATGACGGCAAGATTGTTATTCGCCTTGCAGGCATACTTTATCTTTAGCTTTACCTCGCTGAAAACATTTTTCAATCGCACGTATTGCCTGCGAATGGTATCAGCATCGTAAACGTATAGGGGAGTTCCGAACTCTTCTGCGATAGATGGCAGATCGTTTGAAAGAATGGGGTAATTATCTTCGAAGGACATTGAGCGAAATTAGGAATTTTTCGATCGACACGGTCAGAATTTCGCGCGGCGGACGCAATGGTAGCGCGGCGGGCGCGGCGAGAGCATGCAATAATGAAATTTTTACTATCCGATTGTAATGTTCAACAATGAGACATTCCTTGCAATTGCCTATAATAAATTATTTTCCCTGCTTATATATTGGCACCGTACTGCATGGTTCACCGTACATGATGCTTTTCACAAGAGGTTTTAGAAGAGCAGTGAACTTAACGTAAGCATTCACCGGAACCTTTTCTGTAGAGCAGCCTTTTATTACAACTCTCTGATCCTGGAATTGAGAAAGGTCAAGCTTTTCAATTTGTTCGTTGAATAATTCTTCTTCGAGTTTTTCGAGAGAACCAAAAACAATCTTCTTCACAAAAGGAGAAAGCTGAACTGCAATTAACATATAAGCCCATGTAGGAACGATTGCATCGGCCGAACAAAATACAGCGACAAATTTTCCTTCGTACTGTTTCCAGTCATGCAACTTTAATTTCTCACGAAAATCTTTTTCTTTTAATATCATCTCTTCAAAAAGCCACGGTGTAATATCAAAAGCAACTCTCTTCCCGGGAATATATAATTCTTCGAGATCGAAAGTGATCAGACCGCTTGAAGAAATTTTGTTTACGATTTCACTCATTTTGATTTGATGATGTGCTGATTGTAGTTTGCATCATCCTCCAATTAATTCATGTATTTACAGTTTATCTGAGCTATAATTTATAACTTACTTAATATTTTTCACATCAGCACATCAGCACATCAGCATCCCGATAGCTATCGGGACAGCAAATCTACCACATCCCCAACTCCAGCTTCGCTTCTTCTGACATCATGTCTTTTTCCCAGGGAGGATCGAATGTGATTTCAACCTTTGCATTATTAACGTCGGGAATGCTTTTTATTTTTTGTTCAACTTCTACAGGCAATGTTTCGGCGACCGGGCAGGCGGGAGATGTAAGTGTCATCTTTACATACACGTCATTCCCCTCTTCCATCCTGATCTCGTAAATGAGTCCAAGCTCGTAAATGTCGACGGGAATTTCCGGATCATAACATGTCTTCAATGCATCGACAACACGCTCACGCAATGGCTTTACAACTTCCGTTTTATTTTCCGCAGATTCCATTATGCCGATTGCTTTGATTTTATTCCAAGTGCAAATAATTTCATTTGTTTAATCATCGAGGACAAGCCATTTGCGCGCGTAACTGCAATGTGCTGCCGCAATCCGATTTTATCGATGAAGTCGAGAGATGCATCAACAATTGCTTCAGGTGATTGCCCGGACAAAACTCTTATCAATAATGCAATTTCTCCTTTTACAAAAACAGAATCGCTGTCAGCTTCGAATATAACTTTACCATCTTTTTCAAAAGCATTCAGCCAGACACTGCTTTGACAACCTTTTATCTTGTTCTCTTCTACTTTATATTTCTCATCAAGCGTGGGTAGCTTTTGTCCGAGCTCGATGATGTACTGATACTTTTCCGTCCATTCATCGAAGAGTTCAAACTCCTCAATAATTTCAGCTTCTATTTCAGAAATGGTTTTCATCCTTTGAGAAACTTAATTGCTTTTTTAACTCCTTCGATAAAGACGATTACCTCTTCGATTGTATTGTAAAACATGAATGATGCTCTTATTGTTCCTGGAATGCAAAGCTGAGTCATGACGGGTTCCGTGCAATGATGACCTGTGCGTACAGCAATTCCAAGAGTGTCGAGGAACATTCCTGCATCGAGTGCATTTACTCCTGAGATGATGAATGAAACGACGGATGCTTTTTCCCTGGCGGTTCCGATTAATTTCACTCCTTCAATTTTACTTAACTCATCCATTGCAAACTTCATCAGTTCCTGTTCGTGTGCAATTGCAGCATTGCGATCAATGGAATTCAGATAATCGATTGCGCTGCCGAGACCGATGACGCCGGCGATGTGAGGAGTTCCGGCTTCGAATTTATATGGCAGTTCATTGTATGTTGTCTTCTCAAATGAAACAGAGGAAATCATTTCTCCTCCGCCCTGGTAAGGAGGCATGTCTTCTAGAAATTTTTCTTTGCCAAATAAAACTCCGATGCCGGTCGGGCCGAGCATTTTGTGAGAAGAGAATGCAAGAAAATCACAGTCGAGTTCCTGAACATCAATGAATGAATGTACAATTCCCTGTGCTGCATCGATCATTACAGGAATGTTATGCTGATGTGCTTTATCAATAATTTGCTTTACAGGATTTGTTGTCCCAAGAGAATTTGAAGTATGAGAAACGCTGATGAGTTTCACCCGTGATGAAAGCATTTCATCGAAATGATCGAACACAAGTTCACCCGACTCATTCATTGGAATGATTTTCAGTTTCGCTTTTTTCTCATCGCATAAGATCTGCCATGGAACAATGTTGCTATGATGCTCCATTGCAGAGATGATGATTTCATCACCTTCTTTCACATTCATTCTTCCGAATGTTGAGGCAACAAGATTAATTCCTTCAGTGGTTCCTCTTACAAAAATAATTTCCCGTTCCGATTTTGCATTGATGAATTCCTTCACCTTGATGCGTGTATCATCGTATTCCTTCGAAGCTTTCTGACTTAAATAATGAACTCCGCGATGGATGTTGGAATTAATCGTTTCGTAATAGCGGGAAATGGTATCGATTACCGGCTTTTGAGAGCTGGCAGCGTTATCGAAATAAATTAAGGGCTTGTTGTGTGCTTTGACTTTGAGAATAGGAAAATCGCTCCTGATTTTTTCGATTTCAGAAGGGCTTAAAGGCCGGTGCTCCTGAAGCACTTTTTCCATTATTGATTTCCTCTCTTAAGCGCAGACTGAACAATTTCACTCAGTCTTTCTTTTTCTGATTCGATACTGATGCGGTCGAGAATGTCCTGTGCGAATGCTGCAGTGAGTAACGAGCGTGCTTCGTTTTCGCCTATGCCGCGTGAACGAAGGTAAAACATTGCTTCTGCATCCAGCTGGCCGGTCGTAGCGCCGTGACTGCATTTCACATCGTCGGCATAAATTTCAAGTTGCGGCTTTGCATTTATTGAAGCGTCGTCAGATAAAAGAATATTCTTGTTTGACTGGTAAGCATTTGTTTTCTGAGCGTCGCGGTGGACGAAAATTTTCCCGTTGAAGATTCCATGCGAAGCACCGTTCAAAACACCTTTGTACAATTCATTGCTGTAGCAATTTGGACTTGCATGATCTACAACAGAATGATTGTCCACGTGTGAGTTACCATTAGTGATGTAAAGTCCGTTGAGATAAGCAGACCCATTCAACTTTTGCAATTCGATCCGAAGATTATTGCGAACGATTTTACCGGAAGTCGTGATTGTGTGAATATGAAACGATGAATCTTTCTGCAAAGCAGCGGCAGTGTAATCGATGTGAAAATCTTCGTTGCCTTCTGATTCAACTTTGCATAATTCTACGTGAGCATTGTCGTCGATGAAAATTTCAGAAACGGAATTACAGAAGGAAGACTGATGTGAGTCAATCGAATAATAATTTTCCACAATTCGTAATGTGATTCCTTTAGAGGCGAAAATAAAATTGCGAGGGAAACTCACAGTTGAATTTTGCCTGCTGTCATTGATAAACAAAAGGTGAATGCACGCTTCGCTCTTATAATTGCTGTCGGCATACACGAAAGCTCCCTGCGGAAACATAGCTGTATTCAGCGTAAGGAAAGATTCTTCATTATTCTTTGCGATTTTACCGAAGTGGGATTGGACGACAGAATGGTCTGCAAACTCTTCGATGGAACCGATGGTGAGTCCGGCCGGAATATTATTTAAATGTGATAGATTTTTATTCCATTTTCCATTTTCAAAAACAAGAACGATTTCTGAAGAATTTCCGGGTAGAAATTTCTTAATGTCATGTTCAGTCAGTTGAAGCTGACCGGCCTTTGTAAATTTATTTTTTAAGATTGGATTTACGTTCGTGTATTTCCATTCTTCATTTTTCGTTGTCGGAAATCCCAAAGAGCGGAAATCCGAAATAGCTTTTTCGCGCAAGCCGATGGAAGAAGGATTGAAATTATTCTTCGCCTCATCGAATTGTGTGAGGTAATCTGTGGCTGATATGTCGTGTGACTGAAATTTCATTTCAGACCTTTGCTCCTTCTGTTGCTTGTTCTTTAATCCAGTCGTAACCTTTTTCTTCGAGTTCGAAGGCCAGTTCTTTTGTGCCCGATTTCACAATTCTTCCTTTATACAATACATGAACAAAGTCAGGTACGATATAATCGAGAAGTCGCTGGTAATGTGTGATGACTACAAATGATCTCTCCTTATTACGCAATGCATTGACGCCATTTGCAACAATGCGCAATGCATCGATGTCGAGACCGGAATCAGTTTCGTCGAGAATGGCGAGCTGTGGTTCGAGCATGGCCATCTGGAAAATTTCATTTCTCTTTTTTTCTCCACCACTGAAGCCTTCGTTAACCGAGCGCTGCGTCATTGCCTTGTCGATTTCAACGAGCTTCATTCTTTCCTTCATCATAAGAAGAAAATCTTTTGAATCGAGCGCTTCGAGTCCATTTGCTTTGCGAACCTCATTAACCGCCGTCTTCAAAAAGTTAGCATTCGTAACGCCGGGAATTTCCACCGGGTACTGGAATGCTAGAAACATTCCTGCGCGTGCCCTGTCTTCCGGCGAGAGGTCAAGTAAATTTTTATTCTTAAAGAGAATTTCTCCGTCCGTGACTTCGTATTCTTCTCTTCCGGCAAGTACAGATGCAAGCGTGCTTTTACCGGAACCGTTAGGGCCCATGATTGCATGGACTTCACCGGGATTAACCGTGAGATTAATTCCATTGAGAATTTCCTTCTCTTCTACTTTCGCTTTTAAGTTTTTTATCGTGAGTAAGCTCATGTTTTTTTAACCTACACTTCCTTCGAGTGATATAGCGAGAAGCTTTTGTGCTTCAACGGCAAATTCCATTGGTAACTGGTTGAACACTTCTTTGCAATAACCATTGACGATAAGTCCGACTGCATCTTCAGTTGAAATGCCTCTCTGGTTACAGTAAAATATCTGGTCTTCTCCTACTTTGGAAGTTGTTGCTTCGTGTTCGATCGTTGCAGATTTATTGCTCACTTCCAGGTATGGAAATGTGTGTGCGCCACACTTGTCACCAATGAGAAGTGAATCGCATTGCGAAAAATTTCTTGCGTTCTCGGCTTTCTTCGAAATACGAACAAGTCCGCGGTAGCTGTTGTTGCTGAACCCGCCGGAAATTCCCTTCGATATTATCGTGCTCTTTGTATTCTTTCCAAGATGAATCATCTTAGTTCCCGTATCGGCCTGCTGATAATTATTTGTAACTGCAACGCTGTAAAATTCTCCGATGCTGTTGTCGCCTTTCAGAATCACGCTCGGATATTTCCATGTAATTGCAGAACCTGTTTCTACCTGCGTCCAGCTGATTTTTGAATTCTGTTCCGCGCAGATTCCTCTTTTCGTAACGAAGTTGTAGATGCCGCCTTTACCATTCTTATCACCGGGATACCAGTTTTGCACAGTCGAATATTTTACCTGTGCATCTTTGTGCGAATAAATTTCGACCACTGCAGCGTGAAGTTGGTGCTCATCGCGCATTGGAGCTGTGCATCCTTCCAGGTAACTTACAAAAGATCCTTCGTCGGCAATGATCAATGTTCTTTCGAATTGACCTGTGCCGGCGGAGTTTATTCTGAAATAAGTTGAGAGCTCCATCGGGCAGCGCACGCCTTTTGGAATATAACAGAAGGAGCCGTCACTGAATACGGCGCTGTTGAGTGCTGCATAAAAATTATCAGTATGAGGGACGACTGATCCAAGATATTTTTTAATCAGTTCGGGATGTTCCTGCACTGCTTCGCTGAAGGAACAAAAAATAATTCCGAGCTGGGCAAGTGTTTCACGAAATGTCGTCTTCACAGAAACACTGTCGATTACTGCATCGACTGCAACATTGGCGAGACGTTTTTGTTCGTCGAGAGAAATGCCTAGCTTGTCGAATGTCTTTTTGATTTCGGGATCGAGTTCGTCCAGACTATTCAGCACTATTTTTTGTTTCGGCGCTGAGTAGTAAATGATATTCTGAAAATCGATTTGAGGATAGTGCACATTTGCCCAGGTAGGTTCGGTCATCGTCAGCCAGTGGCGAAAAGCTTTCAGTCTCCACTCCAGCAGCCATTCGGGTTCATTCTTCTTTTTCGAAATGAACCGGACGATTTCTTCCGAAAGACCTTTAGGGGCATTATCAGACTCAATATCGCTGATGAAGCCATATTTGTACTCCCCTTGGGTAACGTCGTCTATTATTTTTAAGTCCTCAGACATTCTTAATATCTATATAAACCCCGTTTTTGATTCAATTTTGACTCTATTTATATTCAGTCTAAAAAGAAAAAACGGGCAAAAAAAAATTTACACTGAGAAGCTCTCTCCGCAGCCACATGTACGCGATGCATTTGGATTCTGAAAAAGGAAGCCTTTTCCATTCAATCCATCAGTAAAATCCAGTTGAGTGCCCACTAAATACAGGAAGCTTTTCTTATCGCAGACAATCTTAATTCCTTTATCCTCAAATACTTTATCGTCAGGTTTCTGTTCACTGTCGAATTCAAGTTTATAAGTGAGTCCGGAGCATCCGCCGCCTTCAACGCCAACCCTGATGAATGATGCGGGTTTGTCCTCTTTTTGCATTAATTCGAGCGCTTTTTCTTTAGCGCGCTCTGTTACGGTGATCATTTTATTAGCCTTTCTTAGCTAGCCGCAAAGATAGCCTTTTTATTGAAAATTGAAGATTGAATAGAGAAGATTTTCAACCTGAAACGACGATTTATATATTCATTTCAATGCATTTTTGAATAATTGACAATAGAAGAACTCTTTTCAATCCTCAATTTTCAATCTTCAATAAGCAATGTGATCTTTGCCCCATGTTTGAAAATAAATCCGGTCGTACTGAGGTGAGCCAAATGGGAGAGTTTGAGCTGATCCGCCATTTATCAGAAGGAATTGAATTAAAAAATCCGACAAGTAAAAAGGGAATAGGAGATGATGCCGCTGTTATTGAGAATGGTGACGTTGCAACGATCGTTTCGACGGATATGTTGGTGGAAGGAATTCATTTTGACCTGACCTTTCATCCGCTCAAGCATCTTGGATATAAATCGGTGACCGTAAACCTAAGTGATATTTATGCGATGAATGCGATTCCAAAACAGATCGTCGTGGGAGTAGCATTCTCCAACCGTTTTTCACTGGAGGCAATTGAAGAATTGTACAGCGGCATCCGGTTAGCTTGCGAAAAATATAACGTTGATTTAGTTGGGGGTGATACGACTTCATCTACATCCGGATTAATAATTTCAATAACGGCAATTGGCACTGCGAAAAAAGAAAACGTTGTTTACAGGAATGGTGCGAAGGAAAATGACTTGTTATGTGTAAGCGGAGATCTGGGAGGAGCATATGTGGGATTGCAATTACTCGAGAGAGAAAAAAAGATTTTTTTGGAGAATCCGAAAATACAACCTGATTTATCGGGCGCTGATTACATTCTCGAACGGCAATTAAAACCGGAAGCACAAAAAGAATTAATTGAAAAGCTACACGAGCTCAATATCAAACCTACTTCGATGATTGATATTTCTGACGGATTGTCATCGGAGGCGCTTCATCTCAGCACACAATCGAATGTTGGTTGCAATATATTCGAATCAAAAATTCCAATCGACCCACAGACTTACGACCGCGCCCGTGAATTTGGTCTTGATCCGACAGTGTGCGCACTCAATGGCGGCGAGGATTATGAGTTGCTGTTTACAATTGCGCAATCAGATTATGAAGTAATAAGAGAACATCTTGATATATCTATAATCGGTCACATGACTGATAAGTCAGCAGGATATCATTTAATTGATAAATCAGATAATGTTGTTGAATTGAGAGCGCAGGGATGGGAGGTTAAAGTCAAAAGCTAAAAGCAAAAAGTCAAAATTCAAAAAAAGGTTTACACTCTGCGAAGCGGAGACTCTGCCAACAACGAGCCTGTCTTCTCGAAGAGAACTCGAGGAGAATTATTGATGGATGTGATAGTGCAGGATGTAAAAATTTCATTCGAAGTAAAGTAATTGTTTACTATTGCTTCATGCTTTCGCTTTTCCGCAAATCATATTCCGGCCTGTCACGTGAGACATGGATTCTTGCATTCGTAACGCTCGTTAACCGGAGCGGCATGATGGTATTGCCCTTTATGTCGATCTATCTTACGTCCGGACTTAATTATTCCATTTCAGAAGCCGGGATTGTTGTTGCATTTTTCGGAATAGGTAGCATGATTGGATCATATAGTGGCGGATTGCTGAGTGATCGTTTTGGATATTTTAAAATTCAGCTAATCAGTTTGATTTTCGGCGGCATTGCATGTGTTTCGCTTGCACTCGTAAAAAATTTTTATGGTTTATGCGCAGCTATGCTTGTTACGAGCGCTTTGCTGGACATGCTCCGTCCTGCAATGACTGCAGCGGTGAGTTCTGTTGCATCAAAAGAAAATGTGACGCGATCTTTTTCACTTATAAGGATGGCGATCAACCTCGGCGCAGGTGTGGGTCCTGCAATAGCCGGAATTCTTGTTGGCGTTTCCTACAGCTTTATTTTCATAGGCGATGGAGTTACAAGCATCGCTGCAGGAATAGTTTTGTACATATACTTTCACAGGAAAATAAAAGAAACAAAATACACTCCGAAAAAAGTTTCCATTAAATCATCACCCTTGCGAAGTAGAGAATATCTTTTTTTCATCATACTTACTTTTCTATATGCTGCGGTTTTCTTTCAACTGTTCTGCACACTTCCACTCTACTATGACCAGGTTCATCATTTAATGAAAAAGGAAACCGCCTACCTTCTTGCAATGAATGGACTTATCGTTTTTCTTTTTGAGATGATGATCGTATTCAAACTTGAAAATAATGTGCATCCCAAAATTATTGTTTTAATCGGAGTTCTTCTTGGCGCAATTGCTCTCATTATGCTTAATTTCTTCAGCAGTAATCTGGCCTTGGTAGTATCGATGATCATTCTTTCTTTTTCAGAAATATTTGCAATGCCATTCATGATGACTGTGGCTGTGTCCCGTTCCGATTCCTCCAATCGAGGTACTTATACAGGAATTTTCGCAACTGCCTGGTCTGCTGCATTTGTTCTGGCTCCATTGGCCGGAACTTTCCTGATCACCCATTTTGGTTATCCAACCTTATGGTGGACTATGGGTCTGGCATCAGTTGTGATTGCAGCGGGATTTTGGATAATAATCCCCAAAATTACCCCTGCAAAACATTGAATTTCAGACTTATTTAGAGAATTTGGGCTATGTTCATTAATTGATCTTTTCATTGAGTTCACCCAAAAATTTGAACTGAATGCATAAAAAAATGGAGGTCGAACTGCATCCATGCTAGTTTGCTCCATGAATGAAAAAACACCTACTCTCCCTTTTATTTGTGTCTCTTTTAGCCCTAAATGCATCCCCCAGATCAGGTATAGCTGTAAGTAGCCATAATTGGAATCAAGCTTCAACCTGGAATTTCAATGGCGTAAATTCTGTTCCTAATTGTGGTGATACTGTTACCATTCCCAATGGAATTACGGTAACAATAAATGCACAGCAGGATTATAGTTCCTGTTCACTTCCTCTTCAAATTAATGTTTCAGGAACACTTCAAATGAAGAATGGCTTCAAGCTTACTCTTCCGGCAAATTCATGTGTAAATATTTTATCAGGCGGTGTGTTGCAAAAATCAACTTCGGGCGGTGGAAATTCTACAGCACTAATCATCGATAATAACACTCTCTGGAATGCAGGAATGGGTCCTGAAAATGGTCCCGTTTCACTGTGTGACATTACTCTTCCAATTACATTACTTCGTTTTGAAGCAACGGCGGAAAATGATATTGTAAAATTACAATGGACGACTGCTTCGGAAGTGAATAATCAATGTTTCATTATTGAAAGAACAAGTGACGGAAAATCTTTTGAAGAAATTACGAAAGTAAATGGCTCCGGGAATTCGACTAACACTCTTGAATATGAAACGAAAGATCTTTATCCCCTCGAAGGATTGTCGTATTACAGATTGAAACAAATTGATTTTGACGGGAAGTATACCTACTCTGATTTAGTCGGGTTATTAATTAAGCCAAAAACAAAATTTGATTTTGTATCCGTTGAGACTACAATCAATTCAACAATAAAAATTTCTTTTAACAGCAAGGTAAATGAACTATGCACTTTACAGGTAGTCGATCTAAGCGGCAATGCTGTTTTCAACTTAGACCTTTATGTCAATACGGGACTAAACAAAAAAGAAATTTACTGCCCGTTTCTGAAAAAAGGAGTTTACATTCTTACGTTACAAAATAGCGATCAATTGCTATCTAAAAAAATATCGTTCCTGGAATAAAAAATTACTTATCCTGATTCGAAGAAAGGGTGACCGAATGTGTCACCTTTTTTTATTTATCAATCCGTATCCTGTAAGCAAGGCCAACCACGAAAAAAATTCCATCATCAATTTTGATGTTGTCATTTTCAGATTCAATCAGATTTTTATTCGTGTCGTAAATATTATAAATACGTTTGTAAGTAAATCCGCTTTCGGCGAGAATGACAAATGAATTTTTCAAATAATAATTGAAATAAAGTTTCAAATGGGTTTGTCCAACCTTCTCATCACCTTCACGAATATACTGCTGCCTGTCATCAATCATATAAGTGCTAACGGAAGAGGTATAAATAAAACCTGTGTAAAGTTTTTTATTAAGCCTATATTCAATATTCATTATCGATGGCAGATAACCGAATATGTTCAACCTGTCATTTGCTTTCCAGTTTAATCCGGCCAGGGGAACAAAGTAGTTTCCAAAAAGTTCAGTGTTGTAATACAAACCGGCAAGAAGTTGAAGAGGTGGTTGAAGTCGGTATTTTAAAAAAACCACTCCTCCTAATTGTAACCGATCATTGGTAAAGCCCAATTCATCAGCGTTTATTTTGGGAATAAAACAAGCCTGCGTTCTCCACAATGAATCCTTCCATTGATAATCGTAACTAATCTGCATCCCTGTGCTGTGAAGTGTAAACTTTTCTGATGAAGTTATTGAGTTGAGCACCCGATAAAATCCTGAAACAACAAAAACGCTTTTGTTCCTTTGAACAAAGGGAACAAGCACTGATGCATCGAATTGGCTGGAGATCTGTTTGTGATCGTCGGATAGCAGATATTGTTTGGGAAAATACAGATAACGGAGATTTACCAGGTCAACATATGGTTGTGCGGAAAGTTTTTCAATACCCGTGAGCGCAATCAGAAAAATAAAGATCAACCTAAACTGATACATTCAAAATTCAGGATTTGATAAATAATTTTACATTTGAAGCAAGACTAAGGTATAAAATCCTGAAAATGAAAAATTATTCTTTATTGATTTTGTTTTTAATAATCCTGAACATAAATGCTAAAGCGCAGGACAACAAAACGGATTCATTGATAAAAGCCATGACCAATGATGAGACGACTCCGAAGAATGATCCCGGTGTACAGCTTATTCAATCAGGTAATTATGCTGATGCAAATAAATTTTTCAGCGCTGAAATTTCAAAAGATGAATCTGATCGGGCTGCTTATTTCAGGCGTGGCGTGGCAAACTGGGCTTTGAGTGACACACTCAGCGCTTGCCGTGACTGGTCAGCTGTGCTTGCTCTTGGCGACACTGAAATGTTTAATCTTCTCGAAAGTAAATGTCATAGTACGATGATTATTGACGATGACAGAATTCCTGCTAAACAATACAAGAAACTTTGGGCGAAGACTGAACCAATAAATGCAAAAACTGTTGTTAATGAAATGCCGTCCTATCCGGGAGGTAATGATAAATTATTTGAATACATCAATAAGAATCTCCATAAGCTGGCTGACAGCAGGCATGGGACCGTTTTTGTAAATTTCCTGATTAGTCCAAAGGGTAAAATTCTATATCCTTACGTTACGCACGGCATCGGAAAACCTCACAACACTGAAGCGTTACGAATCATCCGAAGTATGCCGAACTGGAATCCGGGCAAACAGAAAGGCAAAGCTGTTTACGTACGCAGCAGTATTCCGATAAGATTCTGATTACTGAATCTGCAAGGAGATAATCTTTTCCGTGTTCTGTGTTTTGACATTTGTCAGTTTCAGAAAATAAATTCCTTTTGACAAATTACCTGCTGAAATCTGAGTAGAGAAATCCGTCAGCTCAATTTTTCTTAGAAGTTTTCCATCGTAACTGAAGAGTTCAAGAATGTAACCTGAAATCTGAAGATCTTTACTTACGCTGATTGTTGCTGTTTCTGAAAATGGATTTGGATAAACTACGACCATTTCTTCCGCAGTGATTTCGTCAACTCCCGTGGTAGGTTCAGTTACAACATATGAATCACACACGCTACAACCATTGTTATCCGTTACACAAACATTATATGTTCCTGCAGCAATATTGTGCCTGTCCTGCGTTTGCGGACCATCGGCCCATAAATAAGAATAAGGTGTTGTTCCACCGGTAATGTGAATATCAATGGACCCGTTGTGACAACCACTGCATGTGTTATTTATAATTACGGCATTTGTCAATACTAATTGAGTCGGCTCATTTACGGCGAGAGACTCAGTGGTTGAACAGCCATTATTATCAGTGACTGTTACCGTATAGCTTCCTGCGCAGAGTCCATTTGCGATTGCAGTATTTTGCGATGGAGATGTTGACCACAAATAAGTAAATGGCCCATTACCCGTTGCGGTAACTTCCGCAGTTGCATCACATGAACCAAAACAACTGTTACTCTGAGTTACGCCTGCGCTTGTATTTAATTGCTGTGGCTGATTCACGGTGACTGATGTGCTCGCTGTGCAACCACCTGCATCCGTAATAGTGACAGAATAACTTCCTGCGCAGAGTGAACTGATATTATTTGAAACCTCATTGTTAGACCATGCATAAGTAAACGGAGCATTTCCGGTTGCAATCACTGATGCTGTACCGTTACACTGTCCGAAGCAATTCACGTCAGATGAAGTTGCAGTTGCTGATGCATTGCAAGCCGGACCGCTTCCTGTTCCGAATTTTACGAGGAAAATATCAAGGAGTGAATCACCGGTCAATGTGTATTGATCAAATGAAATATTGGTATCGAATTCTCCGGAGAAGTAAACGTTCCCGCTATAGTCTGTTCCAACTCCCCTGCCCCGATCCGTTAAAGGACCACCGAAACTTCTGAGCATTTTTGTTGCAGTAGCAGAAGAATCATATTCAACGATGAATGCATCTGCATATCCATTGCTGTTAATTGTGTTCGGACCGAACGTCGCATATGACGCATAATCACCGCCGACAAAAATATTTCCAAAACGATCGTGAGTTACATCGCGGCCGATATCGTCTTCAGGTCCGCCACCGCGTACTGCCCATAATGCATCGCCATTCTCATTGAATGCAGCGAGAAACATATCGCCTAATCCTGCGGAGTTCGCATACACGTTGTTTCCGAAGTTTGCATTACCTCCGATTGATCCAGTACATAAAATATTTCCATTCACATTAATTGTAATGTCCCATCCACGATCGAATCCTGTATCGCCATAATTTTTTGCCCATTGAATTGCTCCTGCTGTATCAAACTTTGCGAGGAAAATATCGGTACCACCGTATCCATGCAGATCGATGTTATTTGGAAAATGGCAGGTGCCGACAAAATATCCTGTAACATATAAGTATCCGTCTTTTACTGCAACTCCATAAGCTTTGTCGGATTCATGTCCGCCGATTTGTTGTATCCATTTAAAATTTCCGTCAGTATCAAACTTGAAAACATATGCATCATAATCGCCATGAGTACCGAGTAACAGAGTGCCGTTGTAATATGCATTACCCTGTGTTGCGCCACAGGCATAAACATTTCCGGCATCGTCTACACTGATAGCATAGCCTCTTGAGTTCATTGAATCGGTTTCGAAATGACGAACCCATAGAATAGTTCCGTTCGGGTCGTATTTACACACGAAAGTGTTATTGGCCGGGCGACCAATTACCTGGATGTTGTCGAAATAAGTAGTGTCGTCAATTTCTCCGCACAGGTAAACATTACCTGCATGATCGACTGCCATTCCCTGTGCTTTTTCTCCTCCAAAGCGCGAGCCCGCGCGTTTCGCCCAGATGCGATTACCGAGCGAGTCGAATTTTGCAACGAAGATATCGTGAATGCCGGCAGACTCTAAAGTAAAGCCGTCGTCAAAAGCTGCGAGATATTCTATCTGACCACAGATATAAACATATCCATTGTCAGTAACCATATGAAAGGATTCATCATATCCCTGACTTTTGATCGCATGGGCCCATTGTGCATTTTGTGCATCGGAATTTGTGGAAAATAAAGCGAGCGCTATTAAGATTCCGGTAAAGAGTTTCATTATAAGGTTTTTGTTGTTGTATAATAAATCTATACCAAGATCGATGATCAGACTTTACACTGTGCCTGCTTAACTAAATCTTAATAATGACATCAGAATTCAATGATCTTTTTGCACGGAAACGGGCTGAACAGCGCTTTCCTGGCCATTTTGCGACCAATACAGTAAGGGAGAATTTGCGGGACCGTTGAGTACTTTCCCATCTACCGTGAACCTACTGCCATGACATGGGCAATCCCATGACTTCTCATCGTTGTTCCATTTGATGATGCAACCGACATGCGTACACTCTGCACTAACAAAATGATAAGTGCCATCGGGGTCGCGATATGCGCCGAATTTTTCTTTATCCAACTGAATAATTTTTCCTTCATCGTAATTAATGGAGGATAATTTTACCTGGTCGGCGTGGTGTGGATTATACTTCAGGTAATCAAAAAATCCGCCTCCAAATTCTTTCAGCCATGTTTTAACTGATTTTAATTTTATTCGTGAAGGATCATATAACTCCTTCCATTTATTTTCTTTCCCAAGTATTAAATCCGGAATTAATATTCCTGCAATTGTTCCATGCGTTAATCCATTTCCGGAATCACCAGTTGCGATAAAAATATTTTTATGATCGGAAGGATTATGTCCGATGTAGGCCATTGAATCCATCGGTTCCATCACTTGCCCTGACCACCTGTATTTTATTTCTCCGATTTCCGTAAATGAACGCAGCCAGCTTTCGAGTCGTGCATACCGTTCTTCTTCGGCGAGATTCTGAGCATCTGCAAGACCTGTTGCATGATCTTCTCCGCCTGCGATCAGCAAATCAAAATGATCATTGTAAGTTTCTGTTCTTACATAATGATAAGGAGGGATTTCACTATCCGTCTGATAATTTCCTGAATCCCACCACAGCGCTTTTGGTAGTGAATCCTTTTTAATGAGCGCTCCGATAATATATGTTCTGAATGGAAATTGTTTCAGGTGAATTACCATCCTGTTGTTGACAGGTGTATTTGTTGCAACGACAATAAAATCAGCTGTAACTTTTAATCCTTCATCTGTAACAATTCCTTTGTCGCTGATTTCCTTTGCATGAGTCTGAGTAAATATTCTTCCGCCTTTTTTTCGAATCGCATCTGCAAGTCCGTTCATATATTTGACTGGATGAAATTGTGCCTGGTCGGCAAACTCAATGCATCTTCTTGAGAGGTTTGTAAAACCAGGAACATTGTCAAGCATTCTAACATTCAGTCCCGCGCGGTTTGCAGCAGCGAATTCTTTATCGAGTGAACCTTCTTTGTCTGTCTGATGCAGGAAGAGATATCCCGGCACTCGTCTGAATTCACATCGAATATCTTCATCAGCAACTACCTTTTCCACAAAGTCAATTGCCGCCATGTGACTTTCAGCCGCAAGACCAGAGCCTTTTTGTCCGAAAATTCTTTCTAATTCATAATACCTGTCGTCGAGAGCTGCAGTGAGATGAGCACTTGTTCTTCCGGTTTCGCCGCTCGCAATATTTCCATCTTCAATGACACAAACTTTTTTTCCCGCTTTTGTAAGTGCATATGCAACACTTAATCCTGCAATCCCTGCTCCTACGATAACCACATCGCATTTAATATTGTCAGAAAGCGCCTGAAATGAATGCGATTTTTCAGAATCAAGCCAATAGGAATTATGTAAACCCGAACTTTGAAAAGGGTCAGTTGTATGCTTCATACTTATTTTGTCTAAAAAAGCATACCGCTGGTAAGATTAGTTGATTGGATGAACAGGTGATTAGGAAATGGGTAATCAGAAATATTAGATTAATAAGAGTAATTTCAATCGAAATTATTACAACATAAAAATTTAATTGCATTACTTTACTTTAATTCACTTTTAATTCATGAGAGAAATACTCCACCAATATGTCCAATTTAATAAATGGGCAAATGAATTATTGCTAACTCTTATTGAGAAGGAAATTTCAGATGAGCTGTTGGATAAAAACCTGGTCAGCAGTTTTCCTTCTTTGCGAAAAACAGTTTATCACGTCTGGGATGCAGAATGGATCTGGCTTCGGCGGTTAAAAGGGGAGTCGCTTGACAACTGGCCGAGTAAAAATTTTTCTGGTAATTTTTCAGAGGCAAAAAATAAATTGCTGGAGAACAATGAATCATTTATTACATATGTGATTTCATTGAATGAAAATTCTCTGATAGAAAATTTTTCCTATAAAAATATTGAAGGAAAAAATTTTACAAATGCCCGTTGGCAGTCGATACAACACTGCATAAATCACAGCACGTATCATCGCGGACAAATTGTTACGATGTTACGACAATTAGGAGTGATGCAGATTCCATCGACGGATTATATTTCGTTTGTAAGGCATTTCGACTCCGCTCAATGAGCTATTTCGACTCCGCTCAATGAGCTATTTCGACTTGGATTATTGAACGAATTATCAATCAATGCAGCGGCCGTTTCTTAATCATGCCCCCTTTTGTATCCTTGATGCTTTGGGTAATGACAAAAGCTTCGCGGTCGATTTTTTCTACTTCGCCTTTGAGTGATGCAATTTCAAGACGGGTTACGACGGAAAAAAGTATATCCGTATCAGCGAGTGAATGCCCGTGAGTTCCGTAGCCACGTTTGCCTTTATAAATTGTAACTCCGCGACCAAGTTGTTCGGTAATCATTTTACGGATGTCCTCACTCTTTGTAGAAATAATTGTAACGCCCGTATATTCTTCAATACCTGAAATGAGAAAGTCTACGGTTTTAGCTGCGGCAAGATAGGTGAGTATAGAATAGAGTGCGCGTTCGAAAGAAAGTATAAATGCGGCGGCGGAAAAAATGATAACGTTGATGATGAGAATAAGGTCACCGATCGTCATGCTCGAGCGGCGTGTGATGCTGAGTGCGAGAATTTCGGTTCCGTCGATTACGCCGCCGCCTCTCACGGCCAGACCAATTCCGGCACCGAGAAAAAATCCGCCAAAGACTGCAACGAGCAATTTATCTGATGTGACCACCGGATAAGGAACGATGATGAGACAGACAGCAAGGCCGATGATAGCGGTGAGAGTTTTTAGTGCAAACACCCTATCGATCTGTCTCCATCCTAAATAAATGAACGGGAGATTGATGACAATGATTAAGATTGGAAGATCGATGTGAGTTACCGCTGATGCCAGGAGAGAAATTCCCGTTACACCTCCATCAATAAAACCATTCGGTAATAAAAAACCTTTCAGTCCTAATCCTGCTGAAAGCATTCCAAGAATGATGAGAATGCCATGCATGAACTGTGTACGAATGTGAATCCTGAATTGCTGTATATCCTTCCGTGTAGGTGAATGAGTCTTTTTTCCCTGCTTCTTTGCCTGTTGCCGGAGAAACCGAACGAAAAGCGATTGGATGAATCGATTCATACACGGGGGTTCAGTTTTTTATTAATAGTACCAAGTATTAAGTACCAAGTACCAAGAAAGGATATTGAATTAATTAAATTCTGAAAGAATTTCATTAATTAATTTCTAATTCAGGAATTCATTTCAGTTAACCATCGATACTTTTTTATTTGACATCAGGTCTTCAATTTCGTCAGCTTCAATCGGAATGCTTGCCATGAGATCGACCGGACCTTTTTCTGTTATGAGAATATCATTCTCAATGCGAACGCCGAGACCTTCTTCGGGAATATATATACCGGGTTCACAGGTGAACACCATTCCTGCCTGGATAGGAACATAACGATTGCCGATGTCGTGTACATCGAGGCCAAGGAAATGCGAAGTGCCGTGCATAAAATATTTTTTATACAATGGCATCTTGGGATCCTGTCGTGCAACGTCTTCTTTTTTTAGCAAACCGAGTCCGACGAGTTCCTGCTCCATGATTCTTCCGACTTCTTCCTGGTATTTTGGAATTGTGTTTCCGACGACGAGCATTTTTGTCGCGGCGCGCATTACTCGAAGTACTGCGTTATAAACATCGCGCTGACGAGGAGTAAATCGACCGCTGACAGGGATGCTTCGCGTAAGGTCGGCGGCATAGTTTGCATATTCCGCACCGAAGTCCAATAGAATTACATCGCCGTCTTTACATTGCTGGTTGTTATCAGTGTAATGAAGAACGCATGCATTTGCACCGCTTGCAATGATTGGTGAGTAAGCATGTCCCGTGGCGCGGTTACGGATGAATGTTGAAATAATTTCCGCTTCAATTTCATATTCCATCACGCCCGGTTTCGTAAACTCTAATACGCGACGAAAAGCTTTATTCGTGATGTCGCAGGCAACCTGCATTTGTTTAACTTCTTCTTCCGATTTTACAGAACGGAGTCGGGCCATGATTGGTCCGGAACGTTCAAACTTATGATTCGGATACTTTGATTTTAGTTCAGATGCTTTCCGCTCGTCGCGATAAATTACTTCAGTTGCAAAACGATCGTTTTCATTGAGGTTAACATACACATGAGCAGAATGGTGCATGATGACAGGCAGAATATTATAAAGATCTTCGATCCAGTAAACATTTTGAATTCCGCTTGCAGCGCGAGCTTCTTCTTTTGTGTATTTATGTCCCTCCCATACTGCAATATGTTCATTGGTCTTTCTGAGAAAAAGCATTTCACGGTATTCGGCAACAGGATGATTGGGAGAAATAATTAAAATTGTTTGTTCCTGGTCTATGCCTGTGAGCCAGAACAAATCTGACTGCTGACGGAATGGAAATGTTGCATCGCCGCTACGAGGCATTTCATCGTTAGAATGAAAAACTGCGACTGATTCAGGAAGAATCTGAGCAATAAATTTTTTTCGGTTCTCAATAAAGAGTTTGCTGTCGATTGGTGTGTATTTCATAGGGAAAGGAATCTGTTGCTAAGTTACAGATTGCTTCCAAAGAAACAACAGGTCATTGCTCAGGCTTTTTCTTTTTGAAAATAGGCTTAATAGGAATTGAATTTCCCTTGCGATAATTGATCTTATATAAAAATAAATCAGTGGCTCCGTTTGATGGCGTGGATGCTGCGGCTGCCAGAGCTCCAACCAATCCAAACATAACTGCTGCTGCAGCAACTTCTGTATTATCATTAGAAGTGGAAAAAGAGGTTTTGCCTTCATAATAATAATCAGTGCCTTCCTTTCTCAACCTATAATATCCGATGGTCGTTGCTTTGCAGAGAATTTTTCCGTCACAAACCGCATAAACTGTTTCGCACGGTAATTCGCTTCGTGGTTTTCCTTTCTTCATTCGGAAAACCCTTATTTGCTTCTCAGATGTGTCAATGTAAACACTTGCAGTATCCGGCTCATTCAACTTAAATTGTTTGTATGAATAATATATACCGGGCTTCATGAAATCCGTGGAAAATGCAGGTATTTCCATTTTCTCCAGACTATCCAGGTTATTTAATTGTTCTAGAGTGTATGTTTTATCCGTACTTATATTATTCCTTCCTTCACAAATAAATTTCCCGATCGTACAAAGGTTTTCACTCAGTTTTGCTATTAATTTATGAGTAACATCCAGGCCGCCATATTCAAAAACAGAATCGATTACAAAAATCTCTTTATAAGAGTCTTCATTTACATTTTCAAAAGCACGCAGTCCGATTTTAATCCTGCCATTCATTCCTTGCCCTCTTTCATTCATAAACAGTTCGTAAAGAATTATTGCAATCTCCTTCCTGGGATTCTGAGATTGTCCTGTCGTATAAAACTTCTTAAAGCTTTCGGTAAAATCACCATCGTAGACTACAGGCGTAATTCTGTTGAATCCACCCTTCTGAACATATCCAAGATTGACGGATACTCTTTCATCAATCAAAGTGACCTTTGTGAAGGGTCGTTCGTAGTTCAAGTATTTATCTGAAAAAACAATTTTCTCTTCCTGGCAAAATGAATTCAGAGAAAGTCCGATCAATAGAATTGTAACCAGATTTTTCATTGACTAAATTATTTAGACATCAGTTTTGAAAACAACATTAAAGTGATAAGGCAAATAAAAACAATTATCCAGACAGAGGCTCGCTGAAGTCTTTCGTCTTTCACCTTGCTTTTTTTTGTCATGTAATAATAATAAAGAAAATAGCATATTGATATTCCACCGGTAATTCCGGCTATTAATTTATTCTCTGTAAAAAAGAAAAGTACAAGTGATGAAATTGTTATCAGTGTAAATGCCGTACGAAGAATTTTATAATATGAAGATCGTTTGACATACCTTATGCTCTTAATCTCCAACAATAATTTCTCAAGGTCATCCGCATTCTGAATTTGTTTTGGAATAATAACCGATTTTGGATTATTGCTGTTTATTACTATGACGCCATTATCGTACTTAATTATTTCAGTGATGTTGGCTTTTGAAACTATCAGTGGATCTCTTCCCCATTGATCGGAAATAATTTCGTTATCGTTTACAGTGATTGAAAAAGATTCAAAGACAGCTTCATATTTTTTTAGTTGTCGTAGGGCGAGTACCAGTTGTACTGTAATAACAATAGCAAGCAGAATTGGCAATTGAATAAAGGCCGGGTCATTGTCCTTATTAAAAAAAAGTACGGCAAAAATTATAATTGCAAGAAATAAATTAAGCGCCAGTCGTCGGAGAAGAATTGTATTCTTTACTTCCTTAAATGAGCCCTTTTGAATTCTGAATTCTTCCATGTAAAATCTTAATGTGGCAAGATAGAAAAAATGGAAGAATATATAATATCATAAGTCAGATGAAAAATTCCGGCGGCATTCATAGCAAACACTGCCGGAGCAGATCAACATACAGAATAGAGAGGAAACGGTAAAGGTTCGGGAATTATAGAAGTATTTTAGTTTTTAATAAATGAACTATTTGAAATCTGTCCATTTATATCATAAAGCCAAACTGAATATTTTCCAGGAGAAAAAGATTTAATTGGGATTTCGGATGTGTTATTATCAACCGATAAAACTAATTCTCCGATTGAATTGTAAATTTTCACTTTCCTAAATTTATCTTTCGGGTAAATTGAAATGCGGTCAATTGCCGGGTTTGGAAAAATAAACGATGAATTACTTTCTTTATCTGTTGAACTTACACCTGTAATTGATGAAGATATTTCATAAAGGTCATTGCGTGGGATAATATTTCCATTGTAGCCACATCCGATAAATGCAGAAGTCGCAGTGGTTACTGCAAATTCTCCTGCAATTGCATTGCCGTTAAATGCTGATAATTGCGTCCATGTATCTAAAACAGGATCATATTTATAAACCTGGTTGGAAAGGGAAACGGGATTAAGATTTACGCCACCCACTACATACATTTCATTATTATAAACTACGGCTCCTGCATCGACAGTAAAGTCTGTTGGGAAATCCGCTTTGGCTGTCCAGGTATCGGATGACGGATCATATTCCCAAAATGTTTTCAGGTTAACCGTCTGATCGACATTGCATCCTAAACCGACATAACCTTTGCCGTTGAGTGAAACAGCAACTGACATGTTGCGTCCGAAAAAATCCGGGAAACCTGATTTAGCAGTCCAATCATCTCCAATTGGATCATATTCCCAAAGATCCGTAAATGCATAGTTGTTAGTCTGGTTGGCACCAAAAACAAACCCACTACCTCCACCTAAATAAGCCTTGCCATTTGCAACGAATGCAAATGCTTCGATTCTCTGATTTTCTCTTTGCGCCTGCGTTGCGGGCAATCCGGTTTTCTGTAACCAGAAATTATTCTGCGGATCATACTCCCATAAATCATCGAGGTAACCATTATCATTTCCACCTGAGACGACAAATCCGAAGTTGTTCAAAACGAATGAGACGGCACCATAACGCTCCGGTCCGGGAAAATTTGTTTTTTGAGTCCAGCTGTTATTAGTGATATCATATTCCCATAAATCGTTTCGTGTTATAAGTGAATTGTCTATTCCGCCCATCATATAAATTTTATCGTTAATGTTGAACGCAGTTGCTTTTGCTCTGGCAATGGAAGGCAGCGAGGCCTTTGGAGTCCATTGTGCAATAGAGAGAATAGAAAACAGCGAAAAGATGAAGGTCGTTAGTAATGATTTTTTCATTGTATTTTGGAATTGAATAACAAAAATATAGTTATTAATAATTGCCCAAACGGATTTACACCAAATGGTATTTTTCCGTGATGAAAGGCTTGCGAATAGTGTGAAAGGAGGGTTATATCAGAAAATATTATTACTGTTATTACCAGGTTAAATAGATTTAGCGTTTAAGAATTTTACCTGATACAACTTCTTTTGAAATGAGATCCTTGAAATTTGCTCCAATAGGTATATTTAATTTGGCTGCAATGATTGAGTCGATCTCTACTTTTTCAATTTTATCAATTGCAACAATGTAGCTCTTATGAACCTGTATAAATTTATTAGATGGAAGGTTTTCCTTAATTTGTTTCAGTGTGAGGTAAGCAGTAATTTTTCTATCACTTGTATGTATTATAATATAATTGGCAAGAGATTCAATCGCAATTATATTATCTAAAAATATTTTTTCAAGAATACCATTGCTTTTTACAAAGAAAAAATCATGCTCGTTGGAATTCGATTTTTCAGGATGTATGAGTTTATAGTATTCAATTGCTTTTGTAGTTGCTTTAAGGAAGCGTGGAAAACTGACTGGCTTCAGAAGGTAATCTATTACATCCAGTTCAAAGCTTTGTAATGCATATTGTTGATATGCAGTTGTGATGATGGTCAATGGAGGATTTTTTACCTGTTGCAAGAATTCAATACCACTTATTACCGGCATATTGATATCGAGATACATCAAATCAGTATTGGGCAAATATTTAACAGCTTCTGCGGGGTTGTTAGCGGTTCCAATAAGATTCAACGAATCAATTTCAGATATATATTCCTTTAATCCCTTGCATGCAAGAGGTTCGTCATCGATCAGTATACAATTCAACTTTTTCAAGTAATTGACGAATTTACTGTTATTCCTAAATGTACTTTAAATTTTTCATTTGAGTTTATGACCTTCAAAACATGCGATGCAGGATAAAGAAGATCCAGTCGTCGTTTTACATTCATCAGTCCGATTCCTTTGTTCTCATCTACTTCGATGGTTAGCCGATCTTCCTTGTCATTAATAATATCAAATATGAATCTCTTATCCCGATAATCAATATTAATTTCAATCAAATTATTTTGCGACGAATAATTACTCACATGTTTAAATGCATTTTCAATAAAAGGAATCAAGATCAATGGGGCGATGCTAAATCCTTTTACGGATTCAGAAACAGATAATCTGCAATCATATTTATCATTTTTACGCAACATTTGAATCTGAATATAGTTCCTGATATATTGAATCTCTTTCTCAATTTCAATTACATCAGAGCCGCATTCATATAACTGGTAACGCAACATGTCGGAAAATTTCAAAAGCGTTTCACGGGCATTTGTGTTTGATTTATCTATCTGGAAGAGAATATTATTGAGTGAATTAAAGAGGAAATGAGGATTAATTTGCGCCTTAAGAAAGTTCAGTTCATTGCTTACCTTTTCTTTTTCCACTCTTTCAAGAAGGTTCTGCGTAGTAAGTTTGTCTCTTAGAACCCGGAAGCTAAGCAATGTTGATGTGCTAAGGAGAATCAAAACAAAAACGGAAGAATAAAACACCGGTTCTTTCCAGTAAGTCTCAGTATAAAATTTATTTCCTTCCACCACATAAACCTGGTAAACGGAAATCATGCTGATTGCACTCAGGATTAAAATTGTTAACACATAACTTACAATAAACCTCGAAGTTTTTCCTTCATATAAAAATGGAATAATTAACTTATAATATGAAAAGAAGTAACCTACTGTAAATAGCAGAGCATTTATTGACTGAATAATTATTGGATACTTTTCGAAGTTATTATTAACTAGGGTAAAGAAAAATGTCAGACCAATCCAGAAAAGAATAAATTGAATAACAATATTAATTTTTTTACTTGCCATTCATTTAGAACTATTTTACTTGTTATCAGATCTTACAAGACATTTTGGAATATTCCAGATGTGATCATAACTGGCCAAATTTATTATTTTGTCATTACAATCTAACGGATTTTTATTATTATCCTTTTTTATAATGCGCATCTTTCCACTTACTATTTCATTAAGGACAATTTTTTTAATTTCCTCTTCTGAGGATAATTTATTGTTACAACCGATTGCAACACCAATATAATTATTGAATAGATCCATCGCTCCTGCAATTGAATCGGGGAGGTTTTTATCTTCTTTGATTCCATTTTTAAATTGAAGATAGTTTCCCTTTTCATGCGCCATTCCTAGTTTTATAGCTTTCTTCCAGCAAAAATTCTGCGACAGAAGCGCCATCCAATACGAATGACGAAAAGCATCTACCTGTCCGCCGTCAGGATCTCGATCCAGAATTGTATCACCTTCAAGTTTCCTGCTTTCGTTTCTGGCAATCTGCGTCAGCTTTTTGGCTTTGCATGCAACAAAGGGATGAGTTATCACCCACCACTTTTCAGGACGGGAAAGAGAAGTGAAAGACTGTGCGAATGAATATTGAATAATGAAAAATGAAAAAAAAGTTATTCTTAACAGAGAAATTAATTTCATTTAATTCAACTGATCACTTAACAACTTCATTTCGATGCGGGGAGAAATTTTTTCATAGAGAACATGATACACAGCACTGGTGATCGGCATGTGAACGTTTAATTTCTTGTTGATCTCATAAATACAATTGGTTGCATAATATCCTTCTGCGATCATGTTCATCTCCAGCTGTGCAAATTTCACCGAATATCCTTTCCCAATCATCGTTCCGAACATCCTGTTACGGCTGAAGGATGAATAAGCAGTCACTAAAAGATCACCCAGGTAAGCCGAATCATCGATGTCGCGTGTGATCGGATGAACTGCTGCAACAAACCGTTTAATTTCCCGGATTGCATTGCTGATGAGAACTGCCTGGAAGTTGTCGCCATAACCGACGCCGTGACAAATTCCACTTGCAATTGCAATTACATTTTTAAGTACGGCCGAATATTCCGTTCCGTAAATGTCATCGCTAACGCAGGTTTTAATATACCGGCAGGACATCAGCGATGCAAGCGAAGAAGCGGTTTCAGTATTTGTTGAAGCGATCGTGAGATAAGAAAGTCTTTCCATTGCAACTTCCTCGGCATGACACGGTCCGGTGATGACTCCAATATTTTCAATCGGAATATTTAATTTTTCTCTGAGATAATCGCCTATGATTAACAGGTCGTCGGGAATGATTCCTTTAATTGCTGAAAAAACATTTTTGTTTTGAAAATCGATAGCAGAAACTTTGGACAAGGTGTTTTTCAAAAATGCTGAAGGAACAGCAAGTATGATAATATCAGAATCCTTCAGTGCTTTCTGCAAATCATTGCTGATGGTGACTTTATTTAAATTAATTTCAACATCGCTAAGGTAATTTGGATTGTGTTTGTACTTCTGCATGAAGGAAGCGGTTTCTTCGCTTCTTACCCACCAGTGGATACTCTCAACATTGTTTGATAAAATTTTTACCAATGCTGTTGCCCAGCTTCCGCCACCGATTACCGCTACGTTGCTTTTTTCATTTTTGTTCACAGTGCTAAATTAATTTCATTTAGTATTAAGTACAAAGTACCAAGTACAAAGATTTTAATGGGTCTATTTAAACTAAACTTTCTTTCTTTCAATTGAAAGTTATATCCTTTTCCACAGTTTCTTTGCCTCTTTGAACTTTCACTTTTGTAGTGTCTCCTTTTTTGAATTTACCGAGCGCTTTCATATAACTCATCATATCAACAACCTTGTTTTCTCCCAGCTGAATTACGACATCACCGGGA
>JADMIO012731135.1_pt1 | contig 30066 bp, 17 predicted proteins | sample 8958161 | NCBI WGS metagenome assembly JADMIO01 (sample SAMN16585339, study PRJNA669376) | soil metagenome | isolation source: Crop rotation soil | place: USA: Cullars Rotation, Alabama | collected 2011 | reverse complement strand
GCCGCGACTTCAAGTCACGTGAATTCCAAGCTTCGGATCCCACTGTGCTGGAAAGAGGCTCGACGGCGTCGCCATCGACTGCCTCCTTCACTTCCACGGCACAGTCGCTGTTCAGGCGGTCGGCAAAGGATTTCGTGAATTTCGGAGGCATGTGCTGCACGATGACCGTGCCGGGCGCATTCTCAGGCAGCATCGAGATCAACGTCGTGAGCGCCTGTACGCCGCCCGTCGATGCGCCGATGGCAAAAATCGTCTCTGCCTTCGCACGATAACCCGCCGCGGTCTTCGCAGCGGGCGCTGAGCGCGCCGGCGCGGCATGGGCCGTTGCCGCCATCTTGATTCTTTCAATCAGCACAGGTCCAAGGTTGTCGACGGAATGGGACGAGCCCGGCTTCGCCACCACATCCACGGCACCGGCGCGCAGCGCATCGAGCACTGTTTGGGATCCCTCCACTGCCAGCGAGCTCAAAATGATCACGGGCATGGGCATCATCTGCATGATCTTGCGGAGGAATGAAATGCCGTCCATCCGGGGCATTTCCACGTCGAGGGTCATCACGTCCGGACGCAACTGCACCAGTTTGTCGCGCGCTGCATAGGGATCTGCCGCGGTACCAACGACGGTGATCGAGGGATCATTCGCCAGTTCCCGGCACAGCAACTGCCGCACCACCGCCGAGTCATCGACAACGAGCACCCGGATGGGCATCGCCGTCGTTGCCGATTGTTCGCGCGAAAGAGATTGCGTCAGCGGCCCGCTCATGCGGCCTCCTTCTGGTAGACCGCGGGCTGCACGTAGCCGTAAGAATGCTTCAGGCCGTTTAGCGATTCGGAATGCCCCGTCATCAGCATCCCGCCAGGCGAAAGCACCTGGTGGAACCGCTGTACGAGTTTCTCCTGGGTCGGCTGATCGAAATAGATCAGCACATTCCGGCAGAAAATCACGTCGAACGGACCCGCAAAGGGCCAAGGCCCAATGAGGTTCAGCCGCCGGAACCGTACCATCGCACGTATTGCCGGGTCGATGCTGATCAACGGCGAAGACTCATCCGTGACGATGTAGCGGCGATACTGCGGGGGAATTTCCTGCAAGGATCGCACGTCGTAAGTCGCCTGTTCGGCATTCGCCAGAACACGCGTCGAGATGTCCGTCGCGAGAATCTTCACGTCCCACGAGGTCAGGTCAGGGATGGAATGGGCGAGCGCCATCCCCAGCGTGTACGGTTCCTGACCCGAGGAACATGCGGAACTCCAGAAGCGAAGCCGGTTGTCCTTTTGAATCCGCTTGCGCGCCAGGAGCGCGGGGAGCAGCTGTGACTGCAGATACGTAAAGTGCTGCGGCTCCCGGAAGAAGCTCGTGAGATTCGTGCTCATCTCATCGATGAGCTGCGTGATCTCCGAGCCGTCATCGTCGTCGAGCCGCTCCAGGTACTGGCTGACCGTGTCACACCGATGTGCACGCAGCCGCCGCGTGATGCGTGCGCGGACCAGGTCCATCTTGCCGTCATGCAGGTGGATCCCGCACTGGCGATAGACCAGGTCCCGCACCTGGGAGAACTCGTTAGGGCTTAAAAGGGCTTCCGTCTGCATGGATCAAGCACCCTTTTCGCCAGTAGCCACCAGTTCAGGCTTAGCGCCAAACTCCGAAAACCCTTCGTCGCGCTGTTGCTCTTCGGAGTCATCAAGTGGCAGCACCTGCGCGGCGGATGGCTGCTTCTTCGCGCTGCGCCGACGCTGTGTCGGAGCAGCCGCCGCGCGGGTCGTTGCAGGTTGCGCCGTTGCTTCGGAGGTTTCTTCCTGCACTGCAGCCGGCTGCCCTGTCGACGCCCGTGACGCTTTGCTGCTGCCGATGAAATCGACGAGCTCGTGCACACTTGTGTCCACCTGTTGGGCCTGTGTGGCCAGCTGCCGGCTGCTTTCGGCCGACGCCTCCGCACTTGAGGCGTTCTGTTGCGTGACTTTGTCCATCTGCGCGACGGCTACGTTCACCTGCTCGATGCCCTGGGCCTGCTCCTGGCTGGCTGCGGCGATCTCCCCGATAAGTGCGTGCACACGCGTGCTGGATGCGGTGATCTCCCCCAGCACTTTGCCGACCTCGGTACCAATCGCGACGCCCTTTGTGGCGCTTTTCACAGACTCTTCGATCATCGCAGTCGTGTTACGGGCCGCCTCAGCGGACCTCATGGCGAGATTGCGAACTTCTTCGGCGACGACTGCGAATCCACGACCGGCCTCACCTGCACGGGCAGCTTCGACGGCAGCGTTAAGGGCAAGGAGGTTGGTCTGGAAGGCGATCTCGTCGATGACTTTGATAATTTTTGCGGTTTCGCTGGAGGACTTCTGGATGTCCGCGATGGCGACGGTCATCTTCTGCATGGCCTCGTTGCCCTTGTGGGCGGAAGCCTGGGCTTCGCCGGCGAGCGTGCTGGCCTTCTGAGCCGTCTCCGCATTCTTCTTCGTCATGCTGGACATTTCTTCGAGCGCGGTGCTGGTTTCCTCAAGTGCCGCTGCCTGCTCGCTGGCGCCTTGGGCAAGGCCCTGGCTTGCGGTGGCGATGGCGTGAGAAGCGGACATGAGGTCAGCGCCGCTGGAGAAGAGGCCGGTGGCAATGCGTGTGAGCGGGTTGTTGATGCTGCGAAGAACCAGCAATGCGATGCCCGCCGAAACCGCGAGCATCACGCCGATCGCGCTGAGGCTCCAGAGACGGGTGGTCTTGTAGTTGTTGATGCGGATGTCAAGCATGGTGTCGAGTTGCGTATCGGCAGTGTTCCAGAGGCGGAAGCTTTCCTCGCGGGCCTTGTCGGCCACAGCGAGGAAGTTCTCGAGTTCCGCATCGACCTTCTCGGAGTCAGAGAGCTTATTGAGCGAGGCCAGAAGCGCCTTGTTGGCGGTTGCATAGGCGTCGGCCGCGGGAGGGACTTCTTTCTGGAAGGTCGCGCAGGTGCCATAGAAATTCGCGTCTTCGTTCGTAGCCGTCTGGATGTCATTGGCGACGCGGTCCATGTCGGCTTCTTTGAGCATCGACGCATGAACAGCAATCTGGATCCGTTGGGCGGCGGTGATTTTCTTGGATTTCACGACGTCAGCCACGTAATCCGTCAGAGTAGCCAGCCGGTCTTGCGTTTGTGGCAAGGCGCAGAGGGTTGCGTCCATCAGGTAGTAGGTGTCGAGATCCGGGTCGAGGATGAGGTTGGACGTGTCGCCGGCCTGCGCGATGGCGGCGCGGATGTCGGCGGTCAACTGCGTCCGCGCCGCGGCGGTATCACCGGTTGCGCCTTTTATGGCCTGCCATTGGCGCTGCAAGTTCGGGAACTTGGCGCCATCGCGCTTGCGCTGAGCCAGGCCGGCATCGGTGAACGAGAGGCGTTCGCCCAGCTCCTCATTGACCTTGGCCAGTTCGCTGAAGGCCTGATCGATCTGCGCATTCTTTGCGGTGAGCTGATCCTGCGCCCCCTTGTCCTGCGCCAGGCGTGCCTGTTCCGGCAGCAACTGCAGCAGCTTTTCGAGCGGGCGCTGGTAGGCGTTGCCGCACTTTTCCTGTTCAGCGAACGCGATATCCTTGCGGATTCCCGACGCGACCAGGTAACTGGCCAAGGCACCACACAGAACGGTGTAGGTGACAATGATCAGTAAGATCTTGCTCCAAACCGGAATTCTCTTGCTCTTCTGGCTCATGGGTACGCCTCCTCATCAAAAATGGCACGCCGCGGCGTGCGGTTAGTAACTTGATAACACTCTTTACCGTGCCCCCCCCGTTTCCAGCTCCGCCGCTGGAGACGCGAGGACATCTGCATCACTGTTCAGGACATGTTCGATATCCAAAAGGATTTTTACCGACTGGCCGACCTGGCCGAGGCCGCGCACATAGGGCGGCGTCGTGGCCTGCTTGAGGCTGGGCGGATCCTGGATGCTGCTTGCAGGGATGTTGACCACCTCGCAGACGCGATCGACGATAATGCCCGTGCTGATTTTGCGGTCTTCCTGTTGCGTCTCGATGACGATCACGCAGGTCGCCTGAGTGCGCTGTGCGGCGGGCATCCCGAACTTGGTGCGCAGATCGATGACCGGAATGACCTGACCGCGGAGGTTGATGACGCCTTTGACATGTGCCGGCGTGCGCGGGACGGGCGTGACCTCCATGGAACTCACGATCTCGCGCACCTTCAGGATCTCCAGGCCGTAGTCTTCCTTGTCGAGGCCGAAGGTGAGGAATTTTCCGCCCAGGGATTGGGCTTCCGCAGTTGCCATGTCGCACTCCTTCAATGACCGCAAGTGAGTTCCCGGAGACCGGGAACATCGAGAATGAGGCTGACGTTTCCGTCACCGAGAATCGCCGCGCCTGAAATGCCTTTGATTCTTCCGAGCCCTTTGCCGAGGGACTTGATGACGACCTGCTGCTGGCCGATCAGCTCGTCGACGAAGAGGCAGAAGCGCTTTTCGTTCTCCTGCACGACGACGATCAGCCCACGATCATAGTTTTCTTCGCCCGCAGAGAGGCCGAAGACATGCTTCAGGCGGTGCAGGGGGAGCAGGCTGCCGCGAAGATTGACGACTTCGCCGTGGTTCTGCACGGTGCTGATCGGGTGGGCGGAGGGCTGGACCGTCTGCTCGACCGTGGTGATCGGGAAGATGAACCGTTCGCCGCCGACGCGCACCAGCAAGCCGTCGATGACGGCGAGGGTCAGCGGCAGGCGGATCATGAAGCTGGAGCCCTTGCCTTCGGCCGAGGTGATCTCAACGCGGCCGTGCAGGGTTTCGATATTTCGTTTGACGACATCCATGCCGACGCCGCGGCCGGAGACGTCCGTCACTTTCTCGGCGGTGGAAAGGCCGGGGTGAAAGATCAGTTTGAAGATTTCCTGGTCGGTGAGCTGCTGGTCCGGTTTGACGAGGCCGGCCTGCGTGGCTTTCTGGACGATTCGCTTCTTGTCGAGACCTTTGCCGTCGTCCCGGATTTCAATGACGATGTGGCCGGACTGGTGGCAGGCACGAAGGAGAATAGTTCCCAGACGCGGTTTGCCGCATTTTTCGCGGACGTCGGGCATTTCGAGGCCGTGATCGGCGGCATTGCGGATCATGTGCACGAGCGGGTCGCTGATGGCATCGACGAGGACGCGGTCGAGCTCGGTCTCGCCGCCTTCCATCACGAGGTCCATTTCCTTGCCGGTCTTCTTTGCAATGTCGCGGACGATGCGGGTCGTCTTCTGGAACACGGATTGGATGGGGACCATACGCATCGACATGACCAGGTCCTGCAGCTCGCGCGTGATCTTGCCCAACTGGGTCAGGTTGCGGGTGAACTTTTCGGTATCTCCCCCGCCGCCGGTCCGATTCTGCTGCACCATGGCCTGAGCGATGACAAGCTCCCCTACTGCGTTGATCAGCTTATCGAGGCGTTCCATGGGAACTTTGACCGACGCGTCGGTGGCTGTGGCCTTTGCCTGCTGAGCGCCGGCGGGCTGAGGGGTTGTTGGAGCCACGGGAGTCGCTGGGGCGGTCGGGGCAGTCGCGGACAGAGCGGTGGCTGCCCGCGCGGCCGCAACCGGAGCCGGCTGCGTCGCGGGAGCAGGCGTGTTGTTTGCAGGCTCACGCTTCTCTCCGCCGCCAGATTGGAGTGATTTGAATTTCGCGATGAGGACATCCAGGCCGGGCTCCGTGCGAGGAGGAGCATTGTTTTTCAGGGCCTGCTCCAGCGATGCCAGAAGCTGCTTGAGCATGTCCACGGATTCAAGGACCAGGTTGATCGGGTCGCCGGCGAGGGAGAGCACGTCTTTGCGTGCCAGGTCGAGGATGTTTTCAGCCGCGTGTGCCAGGGCGCCAATCTGTTTCAGGCCCAGAAAGCCGGCGACGCCTTTGACCGTGTGAAATGCGCGGAAGACCGCGTTAATTGCGGCTTTGTCCGTGGGGGTGTGCTCGAGCTTGAGCAGTTCTGCCTCGGCGGTATCGATATGGCTGTTGGCCTCGGCGAGGAACTCATGGACCAGGCCGGCGTCGTCCGGGCGGATCGGGGATTCCTGCATGCTCGCCGTCTCCGACGGAGCCCCGGCTGCAGGGGCCGAAGCTTTGTTATTCTCGGCCGGTGTGCTCGCTGGAACAGATGGTGGGGCGCCCGGCGTGGCGCCTTGTTTGAGCAGAGTCTGAATCTCCGCGATGGTTCCGCGCAGGCCATTGAGTGCTTCCTCGGCATTTGCCGCCTCGTGCAGGATGATGGATTCAATGAGCTTAAGCGCGCGTTGGCAGGGCTGGCTAACCGCCGTGCCGGTAGCGTCGTTTGCCGCGCCAGCGGCCTGGCCGAGCTTCTCCACCTGCGAGTGGAGGCTAGCCAAGGCAGTTAGATCGGCGGGCTCAATGAGCATCGCGGCTGCAGCGAGCTCTTCGACATCTTCTACGGACAAAGGCATACCATTCCTCGTCGCCAGAGAGACTATTGATTCGGTGTAGTAACTTCGCCTCGATGTGCACCCCTCTCATCGGGAAGGCCCCTGCCCTTCTTAAGTGTTTCCTTGCCTAAAGAAGGCTTTTGCCAGAATATGCATGTAGTTGTGGTTATATGTTCACGTGACAACGACAAATCGTCATTAGTCGTTGAAACATAAGACCGTTGCACGATAGGCGATCTGGCCCGTTATTGTTGCCCCGTACTTGCCTTAAGCCACTGTTATCAGAGGTCGACAAGCGTTTTTGGCGCAAAGGCGGCGCGGAGCGCATTGAGAATGGCCGCCAGGTCAATGAACTCCTGGAGCAGTGCTCCGTAGACAGGGGAGAGGTGTCCCGCCGCGGCAAACGCGATGGCAATCAGGCTTAGCGCGATGCCGCCGATTGCGCTCTGGAGAATGATAGTGCGGAGGCGCCCGGCGATGTGAGCCAGCGCGTCGAGCTTGCGGAGTGAAGGTTCGAGGATGACGGCACCGGCAGCGGATGCCGCGGCATCGGTACCGGCGCCCAGTGCGATACCTACTGTTGCCGCCATGAGGGCTGGCGCATCATTGACGCCATCGCCGACAAAGAGTGTGGGAGCGGCAGCGGTTTCTTTCTGGACGACGGCCAACTTATCTTCCGGAGATTTTTCGGCGAGGACTTCCTTGATGCCCGCATGTGACGCGATGCGCTGCGCCTCCGCGAGGCGGTCTCCGGTGAGCAGAATGGTCTTGCGCACCTGGTGGTGCGGCGCCAGGTGATCGACATACTTTCGAAGGTCCGGCCGCGGCTCATCCTGAAATCGCAGGGTCGCGGCATAGTCCCCGTCGAGCAGAACGATGCATTCCAGACCGCCGATGATTGGAGGCAGCGACGACAGAATATTTGGGGGAAGATGCTTCCTTCCCGTCAGCGTTACGGTCTGGCCGCGAATGCGGGCCTCGAGACCTTTGCCTGGTGGTTCATGAATGTCTTCCGCTGAAAAGAGTTCCAGTGATCTTTCGGCAGCGAGCTGCAGCACGGCCGGTCCCAACGGGTGATGGGAGTATTGTTCGACGCTGGCGGCTAATTGCAGGACATTTTGCGGATCAGCCCCTTCGGCAGTGATGGTCTCCGTCAGCTTAGGCCGCCCCACGGTCAGCGTGCCGGTCTTGTCAAAGATTACCGTGCGGCACGTTTTTAATCGCTCCAGCACGCTGGTATCGCGAATAATGATACCGTGCCGAGCGCAAAGTGAGATCGATCCAATGATGGCGACGGGTATGGCAATGATCAGCGGACATGGCGTGGCGGCCACGAGCACCGCCAGAAACCGCACGCTGTCACCCGAAAAGACCCACGCCGCCACCGCGATGACGAGCACAACGGGCGTCATCCACGCACCAAGGGTGTCGCCGATACGGCGGGACCGGATACGCGATTGTTCCGCCTCGCGCATCACATTGAGGATGCGGCTATAGCGGGAATCTGCGGGCGTTCGCGTGACGTTCACCGTCAGGGCAGACGTCCCGTTGAGGGCGCCGGAAATGACTTCCGAACCCGGCGCCTTGGCGATTCCGTACGGTTCTCCCGTCAGGAAGGATTCGTCCATGGAGCCTTGGCCTTCGACGACGGTCCCATCTGCGGGGCAGACTTCGTGTGGCATGATGACGATCTCGTCGCCAGGGCGCAGGTCCGCGAGGGGCGTATCGCGGAGTTTCCTCTCGCACTGCCGGTGGGCGATCAGAGGCATGCGGCGCACGAGTGCCCGCAGTGCGCCCGAGGCGGTGCGCATCGCATACGCTTCGAGTAACTCTCCTCCGGACAGCATTAAAACGATGAGCGTGCCGGCGAGATATTGGCCGACGCAGAGTGCCGTAATGATCGAAACGCCCGCTAGAAGATCGGAACCAAATTCACGCTTGAATGCCTTCTGGACAAGGCGAATGAGAAGAGGAACACCGCCAAACACCAGTGCCAGGAGCAGCGGCAGATCGATCACGTATTGCGATGCGTGCGCGATTCTTAAAGCGGCATGGACGGCGAGTGCGAGAACCACGCCGACAACGAGGATTACTCTCCACAGGCCGGAAGAGGGTCGAGGCGCGGGCTCCGGCGTTGTGGGCGGAGTTACGCCGGGACTGGCTGGAATTTTCGAAAATGCGGTCATGGATTCACCTGCGGGACGGGGTCATATTACGCGGCCTGCAAACCTGCTGACTATCCTCCTGCCCCGGAACGAGGCATCAGGAGATCCCTGAGGCGCGGCGTCGAACTTGCCGGTTTACCCATTCGACAACAGCGGAAATGTTGGTGGACTGTGCAGTGTCGATGCGGGTTGCGAGCGGCTCTTCGTCTGGGGAGAGGGATTCGAATTTCGCAACTTGGGCGGACAGCAGGGAGGACGTCGCGTCGCTGATGTCTCCGCGGCGATTGGAAAGCCGACGTTCGAGGACCTCGGGCGGTGCGGTGGCGAGGACGATGTGCAGCGGGATGCCGCGTGTGCGCGCGTTTTGGATGAGCTCTTGCCGCGCTTGCCGGCTGGAATAAGTTGCGTCGAGAATTGCGACATTGCCCGAGTCGGCCAGAGAAACACCCAGTTCTCGCAGGCGGGAATAGGTCTGCTGCGTCATGTTCGCGCTGTAGACTTCCTTTCCGCCGTGCTGCTCGAGGGGGATGCCGGCGAGATGTTTGCGGACGGCATCGGATCGAATTTGGACCGCGCCAACTTCCGCGGCGAGTGCCCGTGCGAGGGTTGATTTGCCCGATCCGGAAATGCCGCAGCAGATCGCGATGCACCCTTGGCGCGGCTGGGCGTAACGGCAGGCGAGCGAGAAATAACGCCTCGCAGAGGACTGCGCTTGCTCCGCTTCCGCTGATCCTGTCGGTAATTCGCCGGCCTGCAGGCTCTGTACTTTGCCGCGCACAACTGCCTGCCGGCACAAGTAATATGGCAGCACCCGCAGTCCTTCCCAATCTCCGGTCTGCTCCAAATATGCATTCAGGAAAGCCGAGCGCAGATCGAGCCGCCCGGCGATATCAAAATCTATCAGGGCAAACGCGATGTCATACATAACGTCGACGTTGCGGAGGTTGTCATCGAATTCGATGCAATCAAAAAACTCGAGACGATCTTGCCAGAAGCAGATGTTGCGGAGGTGGAGGTCGCCGTGGCACTCGCGGATGAAGCCATGATTCGCTCGCCCGGTAATTGCTTCGCGATGTAGTTGCAGGAACTGGCGGGCGAATTGTTCTATCTGCCGCAGCTGGTCCGCGGTGGGGCAATCTCCCGCCCACCTTTGCAGCTCGACGAGGTTGTCGTCCAACAGCTTCGTAACGTGGGCCATATCTCCGAAACCGTTTGCGGGGACGCTGACGGGCGCGGTCTTGTGGTACTGGGCAACCGCTCGTCCGAGCAGATCTGCGAGGCGGGTACCGACGCCGCCATTCGCCAGCAGGTTGTTCATCAGGCATTCCTGCGGAAACTGTCGCATCTTTACCACATAATCGACGGGCTTCCCTTGGCCGTTCAGCGCGAGGGCTTCCCCGTCCAGCGTGATGGGGAGCACGTCCAGATAGATCTCCGGCGCCCCGCGCCGGTTGAGCCGCAGTTCCTCGCGGCAGAAGCGTTCTCGCTGCTCAAGCGTGCTGTAATCCAGAAAGTCGAGCTTCAGCGCCTTTTTGACCTTGTAGGCATAGGTTCCGGTCAGCAGCACAAAGGAGATGTGCGTTTGCAGCAGTGTGATCTGCGGAGCGGTGGGGTGAGGGTAAAACGCCGGCTGGCGCATCTGCGTAATCAGGCGGTTCTGGATGTCGGATGGCATCGGCAAGTTCCAAAACGCGTACACCCACTATTTTACCGTGTGTCAATACGCGTGAAGGCCTTCCGGTGCGGCTTTCTGTTCGCTCCATTTGTGGAGGATGGCAACATAGTCGCGGCGTTCTTCGGCGGAAGGACCTTTGGCGTGGCTGTGATTCATGCAGCCGCGGAGTTCCTCCACCGAATCAACATGAAGCGCTTCCATGTACCGAACTAAGCCATCGCGAATGACATCCAGGTATTCGGGGCCGGCGCTCAGGAGTGCCGAGACAATCTGGATCGCGTGGGCGCCGGCCATGATCCCTTTGATGGCATCGAGGCCCGTGTGGACGCCGCCGGTCAAGGCGAAGGCCAGTTTTGACTGCGCGGAGAGGATCGCGAGCCAGTGGAGCCGAAGGCGCAGTTCCATGGGATCGGTCATATGGGATAGCTCAAGGACATTTGCCGCCTTGTGTGTTTTGATCTCAAAGTCCGGCTGGTAGAAGCGATTGAAGAGAACCAGGCCGGTTGCGCCTGCCGTTTCCAGTTGGCGGGCGAGGTGGGGCATTGAGGAATAGAAGGGTGAAAGCTTGACCGCCACCGGCAGGCGCACTTCGTGGCGCACCGCAGTGACGATGTCGATCAGGTTTTGCTCAACATCCGCGGCAGATGCGCCGGGATCTGTAGGCAGGGTGTAGATGTTCAGCTCCAGCGCGTCGGCGCCGGCGGATTCGATGCGCGCGGCGAACTTCGCCCAATCGCCGCAGCAAGAGCAGTTCAAGTAGGCGATCACAGGCAGGTGGGTCTTTGATGACCGGCTGGCGATTGTCTTGAGTTCATCGATACGCCGCAGGTATTGCGCCGGGGTGTGGGCGTAGTGCTGCTGCTGCACGTGCGGCGGCAAATGAAATCCATTGGCGGGCGGCGTCACTTGTGCAGAGACCTGGCCGGCATCCTGAGCAATCTGCTCCTGGAAGAGCGAGTGCATGACGATTGCGGAGACGCCGTGGGCAATCAGCCTCCGCACGCTATCGTTGTCATCCGATAACGGAGAGGATCCGATGATCAGCGGGCTGGCGAGTTTCAGGCCGAGGTACGTCGTGGTGAGATTCATAACCGTTCCCTTGCGTGGTCCATGCAACTAGTATCGGCAGTTCTCGAAACGTGAAGATCGGTGGGTGTCGCTAAATGATCTCAGGGTGGGGAGGAATTGCGTGTAGGCATTTTCCCGATGCCGTTTATGGTTTAGACGACGACCAGATGATGCTTGACCGCGAACAAAAGCAGTTCGGCGTTGTTGTGGATGCCCAGCGATTCCATCATCTGGTACTTGTGAAACTCGACGGTGCGCTGCGAGATATTCAGGGCGCGGGCGATGTTTTTTGCGGATTGGCCCTGGGCCAGATACTGCAGGATCTCACGCTGGCGCGGGGTGAGGGACGCGGCCGGCTCTTTGGGGACCTCCTGGCCGAATTGCATGGCATGAAGCAGTTCCCCGGCAAGGGCTGGGGCGACGTAGACTTTGTTGTTCAATGCCGAGCGGATCGCGGTGATGAGCTCTGTCGCGGCAGAGTGTTTAGGAACAAAACCCAAGGCGCCCGCATCCAGGGCACGGCGCGCGTACGCGATCTCAGAATGCATCGTAAGGAAGACGATCCTGGCCTTTGGAATCTCTTTGCGCAGCTGCACAAACGCGTCGATGCCATTGAGCCCGGGCATGCCGATGTCGGAAACTATGACATCCGGATCGAGCTCTCTGGCCGCGGCAATCATCGCGAGGCCATCTTCCGCCACGCCGACAAGATCGAAGTGCTCCGCAAGGAGGGACGCCAATCCATCGACCACGATGCGGTGGTCGTCCGCGAGCAAAACGCGCGGTCTGCTCATCGATCACTCCCGTACACGGGCACCCACGCGACTACCATGGTTCCTTCGCCGGGCGCGCTTTCTAGATCCAGTTCGCCATTCAAAAGCCGAATGCGGGCCTTCATGCTGGCCAGACCAAGGCTCGGGTGGTGGCGGTGGCGAGATGGATCGAATCCGATGCCATTGTCGCGCACGGCAAGCTGCAGTCCGTCATCAACGCCTCGGAGGGTCACGTCAATGGATTCTGCGCGTCCATGCTCCGCTGCGTTACGCAACGCCTCCTGTGCCACACGAAACACGCCAAGTGCTACATCCCGCGGCACGGCCCGCGGAAGATCTCGCAGCTTCAGAGAGATGGCTATCGCTGAGCGCCGCGAGACGTGATCACATTCTGCCTTCAGCGCCGCATCCAGGCCCAGGTCCACCAGCACAGAGGGATGCAGATTGTAGGACAGCGCATGCACATCCTCGTTGAGCCGCATGAGTTCTTCGCGAACGCCGGCAACGACAGCATCGAAATCAACGTGGGGACGCTGAAGATTCTGAAGCCGTCCCAAATCGAGCGCCAGGCGAGCCAGCCGCTGCGATACATCATCGTGCAGTTCCTGCGCCACGCGAGCACGTTCCCCCTCCTGCGCGTTAATCAGACGCTCGCTGAGTTCTCGGGCTTCCCGTTCCGCCGTCACGCGGTCGGTGTTATCAATGCACGACCCGATGTATCCCAGAAATTCCTCTTTCGAATTGAACTGAGGCACCCCGTGGGAGGATATCCAGCGAAACTGGCCATCATGCCGGCGGAATCGGTATTCCATTGTGAACGCGACGCGCGCGTCAAACGCTTCGAAAAAAGTTCGTAAGCATGCTTCCACATCCGCGGGATGCACGCCTTCGATCCAGCCATCGCCTCGTTCCTGCTCCAGCATCCGACCGCGGAAATCCAGCCAGGCTTTGTTGACGAAAACACACTTCTTGTCGACACCGGCGATCCATATAAACGACGGCACTGAATCCGCAAACGAGCAGGACCCTGTCTCTTTTTCCCGCGGCTGGTCGCCCGCTAAAGCCATGCGCGCCAACGCACTGGCCGGATCCTGATCTTCTATGAGACTCATATGAGGGCCTGTGATTGAATGCATCGTCGTGCTACGTATCAGGGTTTCTCTGATACGGATTGCCTTACATATTCTTATAGACTGAAACAATTCCATCAGTAATTTAACGTAGAGAGGACCCGAATTTTTACGAGGGCTGCAACTGTCTCAATCGCTTATATAGCGAAGTAAACCTAAATGAGAGGACACAAGCATGGCGAAGGTTCCGGAAGCCAACGGCAAGATGAAGCTCAAGAAGTACACGAAGGAGTTGCGCGGACTCCAGGCGGAGCTGTGCCGCCTGCAAGAATGGGTCAAGCACAAGGGACTTCGGGTGATCGTGGTGTTCGAAGGACGGGACGGCGCAGGCAAGGGAGGCACGATCCGGGCTATCACCGAACGCGTAAGCCCGCGCGTCTTCCGGCTGGTAGCGCTCCCCGCGCCGTCGGATCGCGAGAAGAGCCAGATGTACATGCAGCGCTACATGGCGCATTTCCCCGCCAAGGGTGAGATCGTGATCTTCGACCGCAGCTGGTACAACCGCGCGGGCGTCGAAGTCGTGATGGGATTCTGCTCAGAAGAGCAGCGGGACAAATTCCTCAAGCTCTGCCCGGAAGTCGAAAAGTACATGGTCGACAGCGGCATCATTCTGATCAAATATTGGTTGGAGGTCAGCAACAAGGAGCAGGCCAAGCGCTTCGAAGCGCGAATTGAGGACCCGCTACGCCAGTGGAAACTCAGCCCCATGGACTTGCCATCGCGCGAGCGGTGGTATCAATACTCCAAAGCGCGCGATGTGATGCTCAAGGCGACGGATACGAAACATGCGCCGTGGTTTGTGGTGCGCTCGGACGACAAGAAGCGCGCCCGGCTCAACTGCATCACCCACTTGCTCAAGCAGATTCCGTACAAGAAGGTGAAGCGCGACAAGATTCACCTGCCGGACCGCTCGAATAAGGGGGAGTACGACGATCAGGCGACGCTGAAAGGCCGGCGGTTTGTCGAGGAGAAGTATTGATGTCCCTTGCCGCCACAGTCCCGCAACAGAGATTATCGGCGCTCAACCGACTGATGCCCGGGCTGTTCGCGTACAAGGGTCGCAGTCTTGGAGACCTTCGTTTCGATGTGGTCGCGGCGATCACACTGGCGGCCTATCTTTTGCCTTCGAACATCGGGGATGCATCGCTGGCGAATCTGCCCGCGGAGTCGGGGTTGTATTCGTGTCTGTTTGCCGGACTGGTTTTCTGGTTGTTCTGCAGCTCGCGGCACACGGCGGCGACCGTTACCTCAGCGATCTCGCTGCTCATAGGGAGTTCCCTGGGCGACATTGCAGGTCCGGATGCTGATCCGAACCATTACTGGGCGCTGGCGGCATGCACAGCGATCATGGTGGGAGCACTCTCCTTTATCGCGTGGCTTGTTCGGGCGGGGTCACTGGTCAATTTTATTTCAGAAACCGTCCTGCTTGGTTTTAAGGCGGGCGTAGCATTGCATCTTGCGTCCACACAATTGCCGAAGCTGTTCGGATTTGGCGGGGCGCATGGCGGGGACTTCTGGGATCGTGTGCATCACTTCTTCGCGCACCTCGGCGAAACGAACAGCATGGCGCTGGCGTATGGGGGAATCTCGCTCGCAATCATCCTCGCGGGCAAGCAATTCTTGAAAAATAAACCGGTGGCATTGTTTGTCATGATCGGCGGCATTGTCGCGGCCACGCTCATGCACGTGAACGACCATGGCGTGAAGCTGCTGGGGCCGATTCCAAAAGGCCTGCCGCCACTCGTCGTGCCAGACCTGGCCTGGTCGGAAGTGCGTTCTTTGCTGCCATTGGCGGTGGCGTGCTTCATGCTGAGCGCGGTGGAGAACGCGGCGATTGGCCGGATGTTCGCGCTCAAGCATGGCTATCGACTCAATGCTAACCAGGAATTTTTGGCGCTGGCAGCGGCGAACCTGGCCTCGGGGTTTGGGCGCGGTTATGCGGTCGGCGGGGGCATGTCGCAATCACTGGTGAACGAAAGCGGCGGAGCCAAGACAAGCCTGTCCGGCCTGTTCGCGGCGCTGATCGTACTAGTGATCACGGTTTTCTTCTCTGATTTGCTGCACAACCTGCCGCAGGCCGTGCTGGCGGCGATCGTGCTGGCAGCGGTGACCGGGTTGTTCAAGGTGAAAGAACTCGCGGCACTCTGGCGCTTCAGCAAGGGCGAGTTTGCGCTGGCGATGGCGGCACTGGCCGGTGTGCTGTTCTTCGGCCTTCTGCAAGGGGTGATGATTGGCGCGCTGCTGTCGATCCTGGCGCTGGTGCGCCGGGCGTCGCGGCCGAACACGTCCGAACTGGGGCGCGTTCCCGGGTCGAACTATTTTGCCGACCGAGATCGCCACCCGGAGAACGCGCGTGTGGGGGGCGCCCTCGTGTTCCGGCCCAGCGCCGCGCTGGTTTACTTCAACGTCGAGCATGTGCGGGACCGGTTCAACGAACTGCTTGCGGAACGGGAAGACCCGATCCGAACGGTCGTGTTCTTCATGGGCGCGGTGCCGATGGTGGACCTTGCCGGTGCGGAACTGCTTGCGGACCTGCACCGCCAGATGAAGGCGAAGGGGATCGCCTTTCGGCTTGCGGAAGCTCATGGGCCGGTGCGCGATGCGTTGCGGCGTGCCGGGTACGAGTCGCATTGCGGCCCGGTTCAGGCAAACCAGACGGTCGCCGAAGTGCTTGCTGAATTGTTGCCGGAGAAATAACATGACGCGCAGCCCACGAGCGAGCGTCGCGATAACAACGAGAGAGCAAAGGGAAATGCAATCCCCACCAACGCGCAAAAATGTGCGGTGGTAAAAGTTCGATGAAAGAACCCCGTAAAGTTACTGGTGCACGTTGTAACGACGCACCGTTATAAGTTGAAGTTGCCCATGACTTTACAATTTAAACACATGACACAGGGTGGAGGCCCGATGAAAAAACTTCTGGCGTTGGCTGTAATTTCCGCTGGCTGCGGAGTTCTGCTCACAGGATGCGGGCTCGATCAATGGGCGAAAAACGGGTTCAAAGTGGGGCCCGAATACCAGAAGCCTGCAGCCGACCTCGCCCCTCAGTGGATTGACTTCCACAACGGAGAGACTGCGGCAACTCAACCTGCCGAGCCCGCCGGGTGGTGGAACGTTTTCAACGACCCTGTGCTAAATTCCCTGATGCATGATGTCTATGCGCAGAACCTGACTCTGCGCCAGGCCGGGGAACGCATTTCCTTTGCACGTGCTGCCCGAGACATTTCGGTGGGTAATCTATTCCCGCAGCATCAGAGCATTGGCGGATCACAATCTGTCAACAAAAACAGCAATCGGCTCAGCCCCAATAACTCCCTGTCGCAACGGTTTACGGATCAGTGGGCGCAGAATGTCAACGGGGGCCTGAACGTCGGCTGGGAACTCGACCTCTGGGGCAAGTTCCGCCGTGCCGTGGAGGCGTCGGATGCCACGCTCGATGCTTCGGTTGCAGACTACGATGACGTCATGGTGGTGTTGCTTTCGGATATGGCCTCGAGCTATGTCAGTTACCGCACCTACCAGGAACGCCTCTTTTTTGCCAGGCAAAACGTGGAGATCCAGCGGCAGGCGTACGAACTGGCTCAAAACAACTTCCGCGCGGGTGCGGCAACCGAGCGCGACATGCAGCAGGCGAGGCAGGTCTATGAGCAGACAAGGGCTCTCGTGCCCCAGATGGAGCAAGGTCTTCGCATCGAAGAGGATTTCATATGTCAGTTGCTAGGCATACCTTCGCAGGATCTGTCGGCACGGCTGGGAGAGACCGGCTTCATCCCGGCCGTACCGGGGACAGTGGCCACGGGTCTCCCGGCTGATTTGTTGCGTCGCCGGCCAGACATCCGCAGGGCCGAGCGGCTGGTCGCCGCGCAAAGCGCTCAAATTGGGGTTGCCCAGGCCGATTTATATCCGCATTTCGCACTCAACGGCTCAATTGGGATGAGTGCAGAGTACGTCGGCGGGCTCTGGGCAACGCCCGGCAGCCTCTCAGGGAGTTTCGGTCCCTCCTTCCGGTGGGACATTCTGAATTACGGGCGCATCGAGAACGCCGTCAAAGAGCAGGAAGCCCTATTCCGAGAACGGGCGTACGAGTATCAGTTAACGGTCGTACAGGCCGACCGGGAGGCGGAAGACGCACTCATCACGCTGGCCAAAACACGCGAGCGCGTTGTTTTTCTGACCGACAGCGCCATTGCGGCACGGCGCACGGTACAGATCACCTACGATCAGTATCGCGCGGGGACCGTCGACTTCACCCCCGTGTTCCTCTTTGAACTCACACTGACCCAACAGGAAGACGAACTGGCCTTCGAAAAGGGGCAAGTCGCACTGAGCCTGATCCAACTCTATCGCGCGCTTGGTGGAGGGTGGGAAGCGCGCGAGAGCCTTGAAGGGGCTGCTGAAGCGCCTGCCCCCGCCCCAACCACGCAGCGTACCCCGACCCGTCCTGACCTGTTAACGACTCGTCCCGCCACGAACCCGGGGTGAGATATTTTGATTTCCCTCGCGGGAACCCAGGAGTTTTCTTATGACCTTGTCCACGCGGATATCTCTTGTTGCCGTTGCCGCACTCGCGTTCGCCGTCGCTTCCTGCGAGAAGGAGCCAGAGCGCGCCGCCCCGCCGCCTCCGAAGGTGGGCGTGGCCCATCCGAAGGCGATGGATTACGTCGAGAACGACACTTACATCGGCAAAATTGAAGCGGTGGAAACCGTGAAGGTGCGCGCCCGCGTGCGTGGCCATATCTACAAAGTGCACTTTACCGACGGCGAAATCGTCAAGAAGGACCAGGTCCTGTTTGAGCTGGACCCGCGACCCTTTGAGGCGGATGTTGAGCGCGCCAAACAGCAGCTCAACGTTTACCAGGCGCAGCTTGTCGCCGCGCAGAAGGAAGAGGCCCGGTTGAAGGACCTGCTCTCCAAGGGCGGCAGCAGCCAGAGCCAGGTCGACAAGGCCGTTGCCGATGCGGCCTCGCTGTTGGCGGAAGTCGATGCCGCCAAGCAGGAGATCAAGAGTCAGGAGCTCAACCTTGAATACTCCCAGGTCACCGCTCCAATCACCGGTCGGGTCAGCAAGGCTGAGATGACCGTGGGCAACCTGGTCAATGCCGGTGGCACCGATCCGGTACTTACCACGATCGTCTCCGTCGACGACGTCTATGTTTATTTCTCGGTCGATGAACGCTCCATGCAGAGGTACCGTGCCCGGCGCAAAGAAGGCACCGCGGACCAGGGCGGAGCGATCAAAGGGAGAGATCTGAAATTTTCTTTTGGGCTCGACAGCGAAAAGGGTTATCCCCATGAAGGGGCACTGGATTTTGTTGACAATCAAGTCGACAAGAAGACGGGAACGATCCTGGTCCGCGGGGCAGTGAAGAATCCGAATGGCCTGTTTGACATCGGCGCCAACGTGAAAATCCGCGTCCCGGTCAGCGATGCGCGACAGGTAACGCTGGTGCCGGATACCGCAGTCCTCTCCGACCAGGACCGGAAGTATGTGCTGGTCATTGATGACAAAAACGTGGTGCAGCGGCGCGACATCAACCCGGGACGCCTGCTCGATGACGGCTCGCGCATTGTGCTCGATGGGGACAAAGGCCCTGTCGTTACGCCCAATGACTGGCTGATCGTGCAGGGCATCCAGTCCGCGCGCATCAATTACCCCGTTGAGCCGATCAAACCGGGCGAATCGGCGGCCGCGCCGAAACCTGCCGCCGTCCCCGAAAAACCCGCAACCGCGCCTGCCGCAGCTCAACACTAACCGTCGCCTTTATCGAGGTGCTCCTTGATCTCTCATTTTTTCATTGACCGGCCGATTGCCGCGACGGTGCTTTCGATCGTAATCCTGATCGTTGGCGGCGTCGCGCTCACGAAATTGCCCATCGCACAGTATCCGGAAGTTGCCCCCCCTACCGTGCAGGTGACGGCAAACTACCCTGGCGCCAGTGCCGTCACGGTCGCCGATACTGTTGCCACGCCCATTGAGCAGGAAGTCAATGGCGTTGAGCAGATGCTCTACATGTCCAGCAAGTGCACGAACGATGGCCAGATGAACCTGGACGTGACGTTCAAACTGGGCACGAACCTGGACATGGCACAGGTGCTGGTGCAGAACCGCGTGGCAATTGCAGAAGCGAAGCTGCCGGAGGAAGTGAAGCGCACGGGTGTGACGACGAAGAAGAAGTCGCCGAGCATCTTGTTGTGCGTGAACATCATTTCGCCGGATGGTCGCTATGACCAGTTGTATCTCGCCAACTTTGCGACGCTGAAGGTCAAAGACGAACTGGCGCGCACGGAAGGTGTTGGCGATGTGGCCTTCCTGGGGCCGCGCGATTACTCGATGCGTGTCTGGATTGACCCGAATCGCCTGGCCGATCTTGGGATGACGACTACTGACGTCATCAAGTCGATTCAGGAGCAGAACATCCAGGTGGCCGCGGGGCGCATTGGCCAACCGCCGGTACCGGCGGGGAGCGCGATTCCGTTTGATATGCCGCTGAACACGCAGGGGCGTCTTCTCTCCGAGGAGCAATTTGAAAACATCATCGTGAAAAGCGGCGATGACGGGCAGAACGTTTATCTCCGCGACGTTACGCGCAGGAAGGTCTATGACGAAAAAGGCGTGGTTACCCAGAAGGGCATCGAGCTGGGGGCAAAGAACTATGACGTGAACAGCTATCTGGGCGACGGCAAGGACAAACGGTATGGTGCCGCCACGCTCGCCATCTTCCAGATGCCTGGGTCCAACGCGCTGCAAACCGCAGCGGCTATCAAGGCCAAGATGGAGAAGCTCAAGCATGACAAAGTGATTCCCGAAGGAGCGGAATACCGGATCGTCTATGACACCACGGTCTTCGTGCAGGAATCGATTGCCAGCGTGTATCACACGCTGATCGAGGCGTTCATCCTGGTGTTCATCGTGGTGCTGGTGTTCCTGCAGAACTGGCGGGCCACGATCATCCCGATGGTGGCGGTACCGGTGTCGCTGATCGGGACGTTTGCCATCATGGCGGGGCTGGGATTCTCGCTGAACAACCTGTCGCTATTTGGACTCGTGCTGGCAATCGGCATCGTGGTCGATGACGCAATCGTCGTCGTCGAAAATGTGGAACGCCTGATGAGCACTGGACTAAGCCCGCGTGATGCGTCCAGAAAAGCCATGGACGAGGTCACCGCACCCATCATTGCCATCAGTCTCGTGCTCTGCGCCGTGTTCGTGCCCACCGCATTCATGGCGGGTATCAGCGGCATGTTCTTCAAACAGTTTGCTCTGACGATCGCCGCCTCGACCATTATTTCCTGCTTCAACTCGCTGACGCTCAGCCCCGCTCTTTGTGCCTTGATCCTTAAGTCGCACGGGCATGGCCATGGTCATGCAGAGGCCCTCCCGAAGCTGGGCATTGGCATCATCGGCGCGCTCATCGTGCATCATTTTGCGTTGGCGCCGGTCGCAGGGATGTTCGGACTTCACGTCGCGGGCGGGCACGGCGAAGAGGTGGCGATCCCCGAGAATCAGAAGTACCTGATGTGGGCGGTCGACATTGGGTTGTATGCCGCCGGCGTTGGTGTGGGGTATCTCCTCGCCAAACCGATCAATATGTTTCTCGGTGCTCTGTTCAAGGGCTTCAACAAGGTTTTCGATATTGCCATCGCCGCGTATGGCAAAACAGTGGCGCTCTTCCTTCGCCTCGCCGTCGTCATGCTGCTTATCTATGCCGGCCTTATTGTGTTGACGGTGCTTGGATTCAAAGTTGTCCCCACCGGCTTCATCCCGGATCAGGACAAGGGCTATTTGGTCGTCAACGCGCAGCTTCCTGACGGTGCGGCGCTCGGCCGCACCGACGATGTCGTCAAACGTTTAAGCGAAATCGCCCGCCAAACGCCTGGCGTTGCTTACACCATCGACTTGCCCGGCTATTCCACGCTGCTATCGACCAACATCAGCAACGTCGGCGGCATGTTCGTGATTCTTGAACCGTTTGAAGAACGTGCCGGGAAAACAGAGCTGGGCGCCCCGGCAGTGATTACGGACCTTCGCAAGCGCTTCTCAGAAATCCTGGATGCCAAGGTTGCGGTCTTTGGCGCCCCCCCGGTCGAAGGTCTGGGCAGCACGGGCGGCTTCAAGATGCAGGTGCAGGATATCGGAGGCGCTGGTCTTCGCTCGCTGCAGGGGGCTGTACAGAACATGGCGCAGGTCGGCAACCAGGACCCGCGCCTCGTCAATCTCTTCAGCAGCTTCAGCGTCACGCAGCCACAGCTGTTTGTCGAGATCGACCGGGAAAAGGCCAAGGCCCAGGGCGTCGCGCTTGATGATATTAACAAGACCCTCCAGGCGTCGCTGGGCTCCTTCTACGTCAACGACTTCACCTTCCAGAACCGCAACTGGCAGGTCAACGTGCAGGCGGATCCCAATTTCCGCCTGCGAGTCGAGCAAATCGGAGCGCTCGAAGTGCGCAATGGAGAGGGCGATCGCGTCCCCTTGAGCACGCTGGTGAAAGTGCGCGACACAAGCGGCCCGGCAGTCGTGAACCACTACAACATTTCGCCTTCAGCCGAAATCAACGGCGCCACGGCACCAGGCGTGAGTTCTGGCCAGGCTGTCACTATCATGAATCAGCTCGCCAAGGACAACCTGCCCAGTTCCATGAAAGCCGACTGGACGGAGCTGACACTGCAGCAGAACATTGCAGCCGAGGATGTCTTCACAAAGCTGGTCTTCCCCCTGGCGGTCGTGTTCGTCATTCTCGTGCTGTCGTTTCAATATGAAAGCTGGTCGCTTCCCCTCGCGATCGTTTTGATCGTCCCGATGTGCATCCTAGCCGCGTACATCGGTGTCTACATCATGAAACTCGACAGCAATATTTTCGTACAGATTGGCCTGGTCGTGCTGGTCGGTCTCGCCGCCAAGAACGCCATCCTCATCGTGGAAGTCGCCAAGCAGCTTGAAGACCAGGGAAAGCCGCGCTTCGAGGCCACGGTCGAGGCCTGCCGCCTGCGTCTTCGCCCGATCCTCATGACCTCCTTCGCATTTATCCTCGGCGTGGTGCCGCTGGTCCTCGCCAAGGGTGCGGGCTTCGAAATGCGTCATACTCTCGGCGTCGCGGTCTTCGCGGGCATGCTGGGCGTCACGATCTTCGGCATTTTCTTTACGCCGGTCTTCTACTCTGTTATCCGCTGGCTCACCGCTCGAAAGAAGAAAGCCCCAACGCCCACCAGTGACCACGGACACGGACAGGCGGCGGACGCCGCGAAGGCGACTGTTCACGCATAATCTCCAAGCGAATTGAGGAGCCTTCTTTTGGGCGGTAGTTTTTCAACCGGGGATACGTAAGTTTACCAGTTCACGGCACACCGGGCCCTTGCGATGATGTGCCTTCCTGTCAGCCATTTTGCCTCTTTCCCACCGGTATCAATCATGATCACACAGCGGGAAATGATCGCCGTTCTAGATGCCGGTGCGGCAAGCCTGAAGTTCTCTGTCTATCAGGTATCGCACCGGACCGTGAACCTGATTGCGAGTGGTGCCTGTGAGCGAATGGCATCCACGCTTCGCTTTCACGCTACCGATAGCCAGGGCGTTACGATCGCTGAGGATGCGACGCCTTTGCCCGCAGCTTTCGAGCACGCCGATGCATTCCACATTCTCGACGGCTGGCTTCGTAAGCATTTCGGCGAGGAAATTTCTCTCTCGGCAGTCGGCCATAAGATTACCCATGGCGGGGAGGAATTCGCCGACTCGACTTTTATCACCAGTGAAGTGCTCGAGCATCTCGAAGCACTCATCCCTCTTGCCCCGCTCCATCAGCCCCACAACCTCGCTGCCATCAGGGCAGTCCACCGGCTCTGGCCGGATATGCCCCAGGTCGCATGCTTTGACACCGCCTTCCACCGTCACCGGCCGCGGGTTGCAGAGCGGTTCGCCCTGCCCACGGAACTGTTCGACCGCGGCCTGAAGCGATGGGGCTTTCACGGCCTGGCGTACGAATCAGTTGCCGCCGGACTTTCGCGCGTCGCACCGCGAGTGGTCTCGGGTCGGCTGATCATCGCTCACTTGGACGACAATGTGAGCATCTGCGCCATGAAGGGCGGCCGCAGCATCGATACGACCACGGGCTTCTCCACCCTCGACGGCCTCCCGATGGGTACCCGCTGCGGCTCGCTCGACCCGAGCGCCATCCTCCACTTAATGCGGGAAATGAGCTTCCCGGAAATCGAAACCCTCCTCTGCGAGCACTCCGGCCTGCTAGGTATCTCCGGTATCAGCGGCGACCTGCGCGTGCTTCTCGAAAGTAACGACCCTCGCGCCGCCGAAGCGATCGACTATTTCGTCTACCGCGTCGTGCGCGAAATCGCCTCGCTTACGGCGGCGCTTGGCGCGCTCGACGCCCTCGTCTTCACCGCCAGCATCGGTCAACATTCCGCCCTGATCCGCGCCCGCATCTGCAGCAGTCTTCTCTGGCTGGGCGTCGCCATCGATTGCGGCGCCAATCAGCGCGGCGACACATGCATGTCGCCGCCGGGTCGCTCACCTTCAGTCTGGGTTATACCCGCCAACGAACATGCCGTGATTGCGCGGCATACATGGCGCATCGCGTCGATGCTCCCGCACCGGATCTCCCGAGAGAGAGGGATGCGCAACGAACGCGTCGTTCAGGGTTGAGCCGCCAATGGCTCACACTTCCGCATGAAAGGGTAAAGAAATGAACGCAGAACAACTCCGGCTTGAAGAAGCCGGCACTGGAAAGCAGCCTTGGAAAAAATGGGGCCCCTACCTCAGCGAGCGCCAGTGGGGAACAGTCCGCGAAGACTACAGCGGCTCCGGCGACGCCTGGAACTATTTCACCCACGACCACGCTCGCTCGCGCGCCTACCGATGGGGAGAAGATGGAATTGCCGGCATCTCCGACGATCAGCAGCGTCTCTGCTTCGCGCTTGCACTATGGAATGGCAAAGACCCCATCCTCAAAGAACGTCTCTTCGGCTTAAGCAACGGCGAAGGCAATCATGGCGAAGACGTCAAAGAGTATTACTTTTACCTCGATTCCACTCCCACGCACTCGTACATGAAGTATCTCTACAAGTATCCCCAAGCCGCATATCCTTACGACAAGTTGGTCCGAGCCAACCGCGAACGCAATCGGCAGCAGGGTGAATATGAATTGCTGGATTCGGGAGTATTTGATGACAACCGCTACTTCGATGTCTTTGTTGAATATGCGAAGGCCGGCGTCGACGACCTTCTGATCGAAATCACCGTGCACAATCGCGGCCCCGATGCAGCTTCCCTCCACCTGCTCCCCACCCTCTGGTTCCGCAACACCTGGTCATGGAACAAGGATCAACAAACGCCGGAACGTCCTTCACTTCGCCAAGCGGGTGAGGGCATCGTCGAGGCTTCTCACAACAGGCTGGGAAGGATTTATCTCCTGGCTGAGAGCTCCTCTGAATTGCTCTTCACCGAAAATGAATCCAATACGCAGATTCTTATGCAGGTCCCGAACCGCACGCCGTACGTGAAAGATGGGATCAACAACTACATCGTTCATGACCAGAAAAATGCAGTGAATCCGGAACTCACCGGCACCAAAGCTTCCGCGCACTTCTTCATCACGGTTGAACCCGGGAGTTCCAAGACCGTTCGGCTCCGGCTCACGGACGCGGCACCGGCGCCCGCGAAGTCGCCAGGCAAGAACGCCGGGCCATTCGATTCTGGCTTTGTAACCACCATGGAAATGCGCCGCAGGGAAGCGGACGAGTTCTACGCCGCCGTCATTCCCAAATCGCTCGACGACGATCGGAAAGCCCTCATGCGCCAGGCACTCGCGGGCATGCTCTGGTCAAAGCAATTCTATTTTTATGATGTGGATCAGTGGCTCACCGAGCGCGGCTCCGATCCTTTCAACCCGGAGCGCAAATCGCCGCGCAACGATGCCTGGCATCACATGTACAACGCCGACATCATCTCCATGCCCGACAAGTGGGAGTATCCCTGGTATGCCGCCTGGGATCTCGCCTTTCACGTTACCGCGCTGAGCCTTGTCGATGATGACTTCGCCAAGCAGCAGCTCGACCTGATGCTCCGCTCCCATTACCAGCACCCCAACGGTCAACTCCCGGCATACGAGTGGAACTTCAGCGACGTCAACCCGCCTGTGCACGCATGGTCCACCATGTTCACCTACCGCACGGAACTCGCGCATCGCGGGGAAGGCGACGTGGAGTGGCTGGAGCAGTCCTTTCAGAAGCTGCTCATGAACTTCACCTGGTGGGTAAACCGGAAAGACCGTACCGGCAGTAACGTTTTCGAAGGTGGCTTCCTTGGCCTCGATAACATCGGGGTGTTCGATCGCAGCTCTGCCTTGCCTGGCGGGGGATGCCTCGATCAGGCCGATGGCACTGCATGGATGGCTCTCTTCTGCCAGAACATGCTCGAAATCGCGATCGAACTGGCCCATCGCCGGCCCGCCTACAAGCACATGATGGCCAAGTTCATCGAACACTTCCTGTGGATTGCCTCATCGATGCTCAAGTCTGGCCGTGGCACGGGCATGTGGGATCAGGCGGACGGCTTTTTCTATGATGTCTACCGGCTGCCGGACGGGACGGCACATCGGCTCAAGGTGCGCTCCATGGTCGGACTGCTGCCCCTTTGTGCCGTGACCATTTTCGAAAAAGAGGAGCGCAACGACGACCCGGAGATTTCCGCCCAGCTCCAGCGCTTCCTCGCCGCGCGGCCGGAACTCATTGCTTTCATCCACGACATCACAAAAGATGGCGTAAACGGACGCCGCATGGCCTCTATTCTCAATGAAGAGAACCTCCGCCGCGTCCTGGCCACGATGCTCGACGAGAAGGAATTTCTGAGCCCCTATGGGATTCGTTCGCTCTCGCAGTATCATCGCGACCATCCCTACGTGTTCCATTTCGCAGGGCAGGACTTTCGTGTCCCTTATGTGCCGGGCGAGTCGGATACCGGCATGTTCGGCGGAAACTCCAACTGGCGCGGGCCGATATGGATACCGGTTAATTTCCTGATCATCCGGGCACTGTTGCACTACTACATGTTCTTTGGCGACGCGTTCAAGGTGGAATGCCCCACCGGGTCCGGAAAGTTCATGACTCTCTATCAGGTTGCCGAAAACCTATCTGAGCGGCTCACGGCCCTTTTCCTCCGCGGCAAGGATGGAAAACGGCCGGTCTACGGTGATATTCAAAAATTCCAGAACGATGCTCACTGGCGCGGCCTGATCCTCTTCTATGAGTACTTCCATGGCGACAGCGGAATGGGCATTGGTGCAAACCATCAGACGGGATGGACCGGCGCTATCGCCCGGCTGATGCACCTCTTTGCAACCACCACGGCGGAACAGGCGCTGGCACTTGGCAAGATGGCCAAAGTCGTTGAGACGACTCCAGCCGCAGAGCCGGTGACTGCGGCCACGAACATGCCCAAGGGGAAATCTTCTTCCAAACGACCAACGGTGTCTCGGTGAACCAATCGCGTCCAATGAAGCCCGACGCCCCGTTATCGAAGGCCGCAGGTCACACCGCTCCGCTGGGTGCATCGCTTGGGGAAGGCGGCGTGAACTTCAGCCTTTTCTCACGCAACGCGACGGGCGTCTCGCTGCTGCTGTTCGACCATGTGGACGATGCCAGCCCCGCGCGTACGATCCGCATCGACCCTCAGGCTCGCAGCTATCACTACTGGCATGTTCATGTGCCCGGTATACAAGCGGGACAAATCTACGCATATCAGGTTGAAGGCCCTGTTGACCCGGCCAATGGCATGCGCTTCGATTCAGCAAAGGTGCTGCTGGATCCTTATGGCCGCGCGGTAGCGGTGCCGCGTGCCTACAGCAGACAGGCCGCCCGCATCTCCGGGGAAAATGCCGCCACCGCAATGAAGAGCGTGGTCGTCGATCCCCTGGCGTATGACTGGGAAGGTGACGAACCATTGCGCACGCCCGCCGCACGCACGATCATTTATGAGATGCACGTCCGAGGCTTCACGCGCGATCCGAGTTCCGGCCTGAACGAGCGCCTCCGCGGCACCTACGCCGGGTTGGTTCAGAAAATCCCTTATCTTAAACAACTGGGCATCACTGCCGTTGAACTGCTGCCGGTCTTTCAGTTCGATACACAGGACGCCCCCGCGGGCACGACCAATTACTGGGGCTATCAGCCGATCTCTTTCTTCGCGCCGCATGCGGCTTACAGTTCACGGCGCGAGCCGCTTGCACCGGTCAATGAATTCCGCGACATGGTCAAAGCCCTGCACGCCGCGGGCATCGAGGTCATCCTCGACGTCGTCTTCAACCACACAGCCGAGGGAAATGAAAAAGGTCCGACGCTCTGCTTCCGCGGCATCGACAATCCGACCTATTACATGCTCGACCGCAACCCCGCGCACTATGCTGACTACACCGGCTGCGGCAATACGCTGAACGCCAACCACCCGATCGTCCGTCGCATGATCCTCGACAGCCTCCGTTACTGGGTCGAGCACATGCACATCGATGGCTTCCGTTTCGACCTTGCGTCCGTCTTGACGCGCGACGACAGAGGGCAGGTGCTGCCTAATCCGCCGGTGCTGTGGGATATCGAATCGGATCCGGTGCTTGCGGGCACGAAACTGATTGCGGAGGCGTGGGATGCCGCCGGGCTTTACCAGGTCGGGAGTTTCATCGGCGACACGTGGAAGGAGTGGAACGGGCGTTTCCGCGACGATGTCCGCAGCTTCTGGCGCGGCGAGGCCGGCGCGGTGCGGCGCTTTGCTGACCGAATGACCGGCAGCCACGACATCTACGGCCACAAAGAGCGCGAGCCGGAACAGAGCATCAATTTCGTCACCTGCCACGATGGCTTTACGCTCAACGATCTTGTCAGCTATGACCAGAAGCACAATCAGGCCAACGGAGAAGAAAACCGCGACGGGGGCAATGACAACCGGAGTTGGAACTGCGGTGGCGAAGGCCCTAGCGGCGATCCCGCGATCGAAAGACTCCGCATCCGCCAGATCAAGAACTTTCTGACGTCTACGCTGCTGTCCATTGGGCTGCCCATGTTCGTCATGGGGGACGAAGTACGGCGATCGCAGCTGGGGAATAACAACGCCTATTGCCAGGACAGCAAGGTGAGCTGGTTCGACTGGACGCTGCTGGAAACGCATGCGGAGATCCATCGTTTCGCCAGCCTGCTCATCGAGCGCCGGCTGCTGCGAACGATCACCCACGAACAGTCGCGGCAATCCCTAAGCGACGTCCTGCAGAACGCCGAGAAGGCCTGGCATGGCATCAAACGCGATCAGCCCGATTGGGGAGACGAGTCCCGAAGCGTCGCCCTGACCGTGAAACTTCGCGAGGAAAACCTTACGATCCACTTCATCTTTAATGCTTATTGGGAGCCGCTGACGTTTGAACTACCGCGCTCCCGCTCCGGGAAGGATATCGCGTGGCGACGTTGGATCGATACATCGCTGGCTCATCCGAACGACATCGTGAGCTGGACCACCGCTCCGTTGATCCCGGGCGACAGCTATCTGGCGGAATCCCGCTCCGTGGTGGTACTCTTCTCGCCTGAGAGCACTAGAATCGACGACGTGGAAGGAACCTTTTGATTCAGCCGAATTTCTCATACTGGAGATCTCTATGAAACGCGTACGAAGAACGGCCCTCGGAATGCTGGCGGCATTTGTTGCCGCGCAGGCGATGCCTCTATGGGCACAGACAACCTCTGCCCCGGCCGCTTCCCAACCTGCTGCGCCGCCGTTGAAGAAGGAGGAGATTGAACAGATGGTGGCGCCCATCGCGCTTTATCCGGATCCGCTACTGAGCCAGATCTTCATGGCCGCCACGTACCCGCTTGAAATCGTACAAGCGGATCGCTTCGCCAAGGCCAATCCCAAGCTTACGGGCGATGCGCTTACTGCAGAGCTGGAGAAGCAGCCGTGGGACGCCAGCGTCAAATCTCTGGTCAATTTCCCCACGGTGTTGGCCATGATGAGCGAGAAGCTTGATCTGACGATCAAGCTGGGAGATGCGTTCCTTGCTGACCAGAAATCAGTGATGGACGCTGTCCAGCGTCTGCGTGCCAAAGCGCAGGCTGAGGGCAATCTGAAGGACACCAAAGAGCAGAAGATTATTGTGGAGCAAGCGCCGGCAGCCCCGGTGAATCAGACGATCGTCGTGGAACAGGCGCCAGCGGCACCCACGACGCAGGTGATCAAGATTGAACCTGCCGACCCGCAGGTGGTTTATGTGCCTCAGTACAGCCCAACGGTTGTCTATGGCTCATGGCCCTATCCGGCCTATCCGCCCGCTCCTTATTACCCGCCCGGTTATGTGGCCACTGGTCTCATCAGCTTCGGCGTGGGCGTGGCCTGTGGGGCCGCGTGGGGTTACGCGTGGGGCAATTGCAACTGGGGCGGCGGCGACGTCGACGTCGACGTCAACCGCAACAACAACTTCAACCGCAACATTGATCGTTCCAAGTATCAGAACGAGATCAACAATCTGAAAAACAACCGTGGCGATGGAGCCCGCGCCGGTACGAACGACCGGGCAGGTGCCGGAAACCGCGGCAATTCTTTCCAGCACAATCCCACCCATCGGCAGGGCGTCTCTTACCGCGACCAGGGCACAGCCCAGAAATTCGGCGGCGCATCTTCAAAAGACGCGGCATCACGCGACGCCTTCCGCGGACGCGCGGAAACCGGCCGACAGCAGATCAACAGCGGCGCGGCGGACCAGTTCCGCGGAAACAATGCAGCTAGGCCTAGCGCCGGCCAGACCGGCGGCGTAGGAACCGGAGCAGGCGCCGGCGCGCGGCCTGGCGCGGGCGCAGGTGCGGGGGCAGGTGCGGGCGCGGGCGCAGGGGCGGGGAAAG
>JADMIO010809348.1_pt1 | contig 30066 bp, 10 predicted proteins | sample 8958161 | NCBI WGS metagenome assembly JADMIO01 (sample SAMN16585339, study PRJNA669376) | soil metagenome | isolation source: Crop rotation soil | place: USA: Cullars Rotation, Alabama | collected 2011 | reverse complement strand
CTTTCCAGCCTGTCCGTGTTGCTGCAGTTGAACGTATTGGTCGTGATGCTCAGCGCTACTCCGCCGCAAACATCACTTGATCCGTTGTCCAGGCTTGCTGCGGTGATCGCTGCATTGCCCGTTTGATCCAGCTGGATCGTGATGTTCTTACACACCGGTGTGGGCGCCGTGACATCGACGATCGTGAAGGTTGCGTCTTGCGTGATGTCGTTGCCGCATTCGTCCGTCAGCGTGAACGTCACTGTTGCTGTTCCTGTGTTGCCGCAGTCATCCGTTAATGTCGTGAAGTTGTTTGTTACTACTGCTGAGCCGCAAACATCATCGCCTGCGAAGCTGTTCAGCCAGTTATTTAACTGTGCTGTATTGCCTGCTCCGTCGCATTCTACCGTGAGGTCTTGCGGCGCTGCCGTCCAGTACGGATCCGTTACATCTACGATCGTAAATGTTGCGTCTGCTGTGATATCATTGCCGCAATCATCCGTCAGCGTGAAGGTCACCGTTGCGCTGCCTGTGTTGCCGCAATCATCGCTTAAGCCTGTGAAGTTGTGTGTTACCGCTGCTGCGCCGCATACGTCATCGCCTGCAAAGCTGTTCAGCCAGTTGTTTAACTGCGCTGTGTTGCCTGCGCCGTCGCATTCTACTGTCAGGTTTGCGGGTGCTGCCGTCCAGTAGGGATCTGTGTGGTCTACGATCGTGAACGTGGCATCGGCTGTGATGTCGTTGCCGCATTCATCTGTCAGTGTGAACGTGACCGTTGCACTGCCGTTATTGCCGCACTGGTCGCTGAGCGCCGTGTAGTTGTTTGTTACCGCTGCTGAGCCGCATACATCGTCGCCTGCAAAGCTGTTGAGCCATGCGTTCAGCTCTGCCGTGTTCCCTGCACCATCGCACTCTACCGTCAGGTTTTGTGGCGCTGCTGTCCAGTAGGGATCCGTCACATCGATGATCGTGAACGTGGCATCTTGTGTGATGTCGTTGCCGCAGTCATCCGTCAGTGTGAACGTTACCGTCGCCGTGCCTGTGTTGCCGCAGTCGTCGCTCAGTGTGGTGAAGTTGTTTGTTACCACTGCTGCACCGCATACATCGTCGCCTGCGAAGCTGTTCAGCCAGTTGTTTAACTCTGCCGTGTTGCCTGCGCCGTCGCATTCTACTGTCAGGTCCTGCGGCGCTGCTGTCCAGTATGGATCTGTCACATCGATGATCGTGAACGTTGCATCTTGGGTGATGTCGTTACCGCAGTCATCCGTCAGTGTGAACGTGACTGTCGCTGTTCCGTTGTTGCCGCACTGGTCGCTGAGGCTTGAGTAGTTGTTTGTTACTACTGCACTGCCGCATACATCCGCGCCGCTGAAGCTGTTCAGCCATGCGTTGAGCTGGGCCGTGTTGCCTGCGCCGTCGCATTCTACCGTCAGGTTCTGCGGTGCGTCTGCCCAGAACGGATCTGTGTGGTCCTCGATCGTGAACGTGGCATCCTGCGTGATGTCGTTGCCGCATTCATCTGTCAGCGTGAAGGTCACTGTCGCGCTGCCTGTGTTGCCGCAGTCGTCGCTGAGTGCAGTGAAGTTGTTCGTTACTGTTGCTGAGCCGCACACGTCATCCCCTGCGAATGCGTTCAGCCATGCATTCAGCTGTGTTCCGTTGCCTGCGCCATCGCATTCTACTGTCAGGTCTGCGGGTGCATTCGTCCAGTACGGATCGGTGATGTCTACGATCGTGAATGTTGCATCCTGCGTGATGTCGTTGCCGCATTCGTCCGTCAGCGTGAAGGTCACTGTCTTTGTGCCTGTGTTGCCGCAGCCGTTGCTGAGCGTGTCGTAGTTGTTTGTTACTGTTGCTGAGCCGCACACGTCATCGCCTGCAAATGAGTTTAGCCATGCGTTCAGCTCTGCCGTGTTCCCTGCTCCGTCACACTCTACTGTTAAGTCTGCGGGAGCATTCGTCCAGTAGGGGTCCGTTACATCCATGATCCTGAAGGTTGCATCCTGCGTGATGTCGTTGCCGCATTCGTCCGTCAGCGTGAAGGTCACCGTTGCGCTGCCGTTGTTGCCGCATTCATCGCTGAGCGCGGTGAAGTTGTTTGTCACCACTGCACTGCCGCACACGTCATCCCCTGCGAAGCTGTTCAGCCAATTGTTGAGCGCTGCTGTATTGCCGGCGCCGTCACACTCTACTGTTAAATCTTGCGGCGCTGCCGTCCAATATGGTTCCGTCGTGTCGGAGATCGTGAACGTTGCCGTGGTCTCCGTATAGTTGCCGCAGTCGTCTGTTGCCCTGAAGGTCACCGTCTCCTTGCCCGTTGCGCCGCATTCATCCGTTAAGCCGGTGCTGCTGTGCGTCCACGTTACCCCGCTGCATACATCGGTTGCAAACGCATACCCGTGTGCATCCAGCCAGCCGTCGAAGTCGCCGGAATGTCCCTGCGAGCCGTCGCACTCAAAGTGCACGTTCACTGCCGGCATCATAATAAACGGCGCCGTAGTATCTTCTATCGTGAATGTCCTGCTGAAGCTGGTTGCATTGCCACAAGCGTCTGTCGCTGTAAATGTTACCGTTGCACTGCCGGTTGCCCCGCAATCATCGCTTAATGCTGTGTAGTCATTGGTCCACGTTGCCCCGCTGCAGATGTCGCTTGCGCTGCCGCCTGCATTGCCGGTGAGCCATGCTGTGAGCTCTGCCGTGTTGCCTGCGCCGTCGCACTCTACTGTTAAGTCGCTGCCTTCAGTCACTGTGGGTGGTGTTGTGTCTTCGATCGTGAAGGTCCTGCTGAAGCTGGTTTGGTTGCCGCAGTCGTCCGTCGCTGTGAAGGTCACCGTTGCACTGCCGGTTGCTCCGCAATCATTGCTCAGCGCCGTGTAGTCATTGCTCCACGTTACCCCGCTGCAGATGTCTGTTGCACTGCCTCCTGCATTGCTTGTGAGCCATGCCGTGAGTTGTGCCGTGTTGCCTGCGCCGTCGCACTCTACCGTCAGGTCGCTGCCTTCATTTACGGTGGGTGGTGTTGTATCCTCGATCGTAAATGTCCTGCTGAAGCTGGTTGCATTGCCGCACTCGTCGGTTGCTGTAAAGGTCACCGCTGCACTGCCTGTTGCTCCGCAATCATCGCTGAGCGCTGTGAAGTTATTGCTCCACGTTACGCTGCCGCAGATGTCGCTTGCTGTGCCGCCTGCATTGCTTGTGAGCCAGTTGTTTAATTGCGCTGTGTTGCCTGCGCCGTCGCATTCTACCGTCAGGTCGCTGCCTGCCGTTACTGCGGGTGATGTCGTGTCGATGATCGTAAACGTTCCGGTGGTGATGCTGAAATTACCACATGCATCCGTTGCGGTGAACGTTACCGTTTCTGTGCCTGTCGCTCCGCACTGGTCGCTTAACCCTGTACTGTTGTTGGTCCACGTTACGTCTCCGCAGATGTCCGTTGCTTCTGCATTGCCATGCGCCCCCAGCCATGCTGCAAAGTCTCCCGAATGTCCTGCCGAACCATCGCATTCGTAGGTCGGGCTGCTTGCCTGTACGGTGATCTCCGGTGTTGTATGGTCTTCGATCGTGAACGTTGCCGATGTCTCGCTGTAGTTCCCGCACGCATCCGTTGCCCTGAATGTTACCGTCGCTGCTCCTGTGTTGCCGCATTGGTCGCTGAGCGCGGTGAAGTTGTGTGTCCACGTTACCCCGCTGCAGATGTCGCTTGCTGACCCCGTGCCGCCGTTGCTGCTCAGCCACGTGTTCAGCTCTGTGGTGTTGCCTGCGCCGTCACATTCTACTGTCAGGTTCGTGGCTGCTGCATCAATGGTGGGCACTGTGTGGTCTTCGATCGTGAACGTTGCCGTGGTCTCGCTGTAGTTGCCACAAGCGTCCGTTGCCCTGAATGTTACTGTTGCACTGCCCGTTGCTCCGCAGCCGTCGCTTAATGCTGTGAAGTTGTTTGTCCACGTTACCCCGCTGCAGATGTCTGCCGCCGCTCCTGTGCCGCCGTTGCTGGCAAGCCAGTTGCCCAGCTCTGTGGAGTTGCCTGATCCGTTGCATTCTACTGTCAGGTTCGTTGCCTGCGTGGTGATCGCCGGCGCCGTGATGTCCTGCACCGTGATCACCTGTGTGCACGTGGTCGTGTTGCCGCAGTCGTCTGCTACCGTGAACGTCCGTGTGATCGTGTAGCTGTAGTAGCTGCAGTCTCCCGGGTTCATGCCCTGTGTGCTTACGTCTTCATGGCTTACGTGTACTGCCGAGCAGATGTCGGTGCCTGCTGCATTGCCCAGCGCTGCGATGTCTTTATCATCCTGGCAGTTCACGGTGATGTTTGCCGGGCAGAACGTGATCGCCGGCGCCGTGATATCCTGTACTTCGATCACCTGTACGCAGTGGCTTGCGTTGTTGTAATCATCCGTTGCCGTCCACGTCCTGTTGATCGTGTATGTCTGCGGGCAGTAGCCCGGGACGATCACATCATTGTACGTGATCGTGATATTGTTGTCGCAGTTGTCCGTTGCTGTTGCGCTGCCGCCTGTGTTTTGGGGCAGCTGCGAGTCCTGGCAGTTGATCGTGACGTTTGCCGGGCAGAATGTGATCACCGGCGCTGTGTTGTCTATGATCGTGATCGTCGCAAAGCAGAAGTCGTCGTTGCCGCTCTGGTCCGTTACGATCAACGTCACTGAGTTTGTTGTCAGGATGTTCGCGCACGTGAAGCTTGATGGGTTTACCAGGTACGATACGATCGTGCAGTTGTCCGTGCTGCCTGCTCCTGCTACCTGCTCGCCTGTGATCGATGCATGTCCTGTTGCATCCAGGGATACCGTCAGGTTCTGGCACACTGCATTCGGGTCTTCGTTATCTATTACTGTAACCGTTGCCGTGCACGTTGCTGTGTTTGCGGGACTTGCATCATCGGTCACTGTCAGTGTTACTGTGTTATTGCCCAGGTGTGCACACGTGAAGTCTGTTTGGCTGAGGCTCAGGTTTGCGATCGTGCAGTTGTCTGTTGAGCCGTTGTTCACCTGTGCTGCCGTTGTGCTTGCCTGTCCTGTGCCGTTTAAGAACAGCGTTACGTTCTGGCAGTGTGCTGCCGGTGGTGTGTTGTCTGCTACCGTTACCGTTGCGTTGCACACGCTTGCATTCCCTGATCCGTCCGTTACCGTCAGCGTCACGCCGTTTGCTCCCCTGTTTGTGCAGCTGAAGATGTTGTTCGACAGTGCATAGCTCAGTACCGGGCAATTGTCGCTGGACCCGTTGTTGATCTGTGCCGGTGTGATACTGGCAAAGCCGCTGTTATTGAGGTTGATCGTGATGTCCTGGCAGATTGCGTGTGGTGGTTCCAGGTCCAGCACGAAGATGAAGTCTGTGCACGTGGAGAGGTTGCCGTTCACGTCTCTTACCTGCCACGTTACTGCCGTTACTCCCTTCGGGTATTGTCCTGATGCGTTGTTTGTTCCCGTGAACGAGTTGGAGAGCGTGCCTGGGTTGATGCCGCAGTTGTCTGTGAGTAACTGTGGCGCCGGCACTGCGATCGATGCATAGCATTGTCCTGCATCGGTGGGCCTTACCAGCGTGTTGCTCGCGTGGTACGGGCAGTGGATCACCGGCGGCTCGTTGTCTCTTACCGTGATCCTGAAGTCGCAGGTTGATACGTTATTGTTGTTGTCCGTTACCGTGTACGTTACCAGCGTGGTGCCTACAGGATAGAATCCGCCTGCGTTGTCGCTGTTGCCTGTCTTCGTGTTTGTGATACTTGCAATACCGCACGCGTCATACTTGCTGTCCAGGTAGATCGGCGTTACCGTTGCCCCGCACTGCCCGTTGTCGTTGTTGATGATGTTTAAGAACGGATGTGCCGTGATCGTGCTGTACGGGCATACGATCGCCGGGTCTACCTGGTCTTCGATCGTGATGGTCGTCTGGCATGTTGAGCTGTTGCCGTTGTGGTCCGTTACCGTCAGCGTTACTGTTCTTTGTCCTACGCTGTCGCACGTGAACTGGCTGTGCGTGCTGTTGAGCGTCAGCGGTCCGCACGCGTCCGTCGATCCGTCGTCGATGTCTTCGGGCGTGATCGTCGCCTGTCCGCTGCTGTTGAGTTGGAGGGTGTAGTCTGCTGTGCACACTGCTACCGGCGCGATGTTGTCGATCACCGTGATCGTGGATGTGCACGTGCTGATGTTGCCCTTGTTATCCGTTACCGTCAGCGTTACCGTGTTGTCTCCTGCTTCGCTGCAGTTGAATACATAATCATTTAACTCCAGCGATGCGATGCCGCACGCGTCGCTTGATCCGTTGTCTACTTGTGCTGCCGTGATCGAGCCGTTGCCGTCGTTATCCAGGATCACCGTTACATCCTGGCACTGTGCGTCGGGGTTCGTGTTGTCCCTTACTACGACTGTCGAGGTGCAGTTGGAGCTGTTGCCTGAAAGGTCCGTTACCGTCAGCGTGAACGGGATCGTGTTGCTGTTCTGTCCGTCGGGGATGTCGCTGCAATACACCGTGCCCGGTACTACCGTGTACAGGATCCCGCAATTATCTGTTGAGCCGTCGTCTACTCCGTAGACATTATTCGGGAGGTCGTCATAGATCGGTACGGTCTGCTCCCCTGTTACTGCGTCGAGAGTGAGGGTGATCGTCTTGCATCTTGTTACCGGTACTTCGTTATCCAATATTTTTACCCATGTGTTACATGCGTCTGTATTGCCCGAGGAGTCTGTGATCACCAGCGTTACTTCATACAGCGTATTTGTTACTCCGTATGCGTCGTTGCAATCGTAGTTGCAGTCCGGGTGGCTGTCGCACATCACTTCCAAACTGAACCCGCAGTTGTCGATACTGCCGTTGTCGATGTCTGCAGGTACCACCTGGTACATGCCGCTGCTGTTCAGCGCCAGCTCTACCGGGTTGGCGAAGCTGCCTGCGCATTCTGCGTGCGGCAGTGATACCCCTGCTACGATCACGAAGTCATCCAGCACCGTGACTGTGGACTGGCAGTCGGAGCTGTTGCCGCTCTGGTCGGTCACCGTTAACACTAACGTGTTTGCGCCCGTCGATGCGCAGTCAAATGTGTTGGCTGTTTCGTCGCCGGGGTTATGCCTGTCTAATGTATAGCTTACGATGCCGCAGTTGTCCGTGCTTAGTGCGTCGATGTCGAGCACTGATACTGTTACTTCTCCGTTACCGTCCAGTTGTACTGTAATATCCTGGCAGTTGGCTGCCGGCGCTTCCTGGTCGATCACCGTCACATAGCTGGTGCAGGTGCTGTACAGTCCGTGGATGTCTTCTACCACCAGCACTACCGGGTTTACTCCCAGGTTGTCCAGGTTGTCACACGTGAAGAGCATGTCCGTGGTAAAATCTTCAAAGTACACGCTGGCGATGCCGCAGTTGTCTGTGGAGCCTCCGTCCAGGTCTACCGACGTGATCGCTGCTTCCCCGTTGTTATCCAGGTACACTTCCATGTCGGCGCACACTGCTTCGGGTTCCGTCACGTCTTCTACCGTCACGAATGCCGTGCACGTTGCCGTGTTGCCGTTGTTGTCATACACCGTCAGCGTTACTTCCACCTCTGCCCCTGCGTCAAAGCAGCTGAACTCTGTTTGTGTCAGTTCCATCAAGCTGTAGTCCAGCTGGCAGTTATCCGTCGAGCCGTTGTCGATCTGCGCCGGGATGATGCTCACTGTTGCTCCTTCTGCCGGTCCTGCGCTCAGCTGTACTGTGATATCCTGGCAGTTGGCGACCGGTTCTGCATTATCTACGATGACTCCTTCTACGCCGGAGGTTGCCGGTCCGCAGCCGCTGCCCGTGCAGCTATAGGTTGCCCTGTAGTACTTCGTTGCTGCCAGTGAACCTGTGTTATACGTGTTGCCGTTGGCGCCCGGGATGTTTGTCCACCCTGAGATGCCGTCATCGCTCTGTTGCCACTGGATCGTGCAGCTTTGTGCACCCCCCGAGGTGGATGCGCTCAGCGTTGCATTGCCGAACTTACAGACCGGCGTGCCGCCGCTGATGGTGATCGACGGGTCCTGGTGTACGTTGATCAAAAGCGCGCCCGAGACCGCCTGGTCGCAGCCTAGCCCTGTGCAGCTCCTTACTACGTGTACATAGTACGAGTTTGTTTCTGTGCTGCCGTATGCCAGTGTTGCTCCCGTGGCTCCGCTGATGTCGGTCCAGTCTGCGTTATTGCTGCTGCGTTGCCACTGCAGCGTGCACGTGCCGGTGCCGTTTGCTACCGTCGACGTGTAGTTCACCGTGCCGCCCTCGCAGATATCCGTTACATCTGATGTAATGCTCACCGTCGGGTCTGCTACTACCGTCACCGTTGGTGTAGTGCTTAACTGGAGTGCACATGTCCCAAAGCTTGCGTTGCTGCTCTGGATGTTGAACGTCGTTGTTGAGGAGAGCGTGCCCGTGGGGAGTAAGATCGTTCCGCCGGTGCCTGGTACCGGTACCCCTACGGTCGTGTTCGACGGGTGTAATCTCAATTGATAATTAAACCCGATCTGTGAGGTTGTTACCTGGATGCTCGTGCTGCCGCCTGTGCACACCGTGCCTACTACTGCGCTCGCCGGACGGTCTTCCGGCATTGCGTAATCCGTTACCGTCACCGAGTTGCTTGCCGAACAGCCGCTTAACCCTTCTGTCACTGAGAGACTGTATGGATAGGTGCCCGGGGTGGACGGCGTTACCGTGATATTTGGTGTACTTGCACCGCTACTCCAGTTGAATGTATATGTATTGTTTCCGCCGCTACCTGCCGATACCCCGCCCTGCAGTGTGACGCTGCCCGGGTGACAGAAACTCGTCGGTCCTGATGGAGAGATCGTGACCGTCGGGTTGTTATTGATCGTAACTCCTAACGTAGTTGAAGAGCTTGCAGATCCGCACTCATTTGTTGGCAATACGCTTACACTGCCACTGCCTGCTGTTCCCCAGTTCACTACGATAGAGGAAGTTCCCTGTCCCGACTGCAATGTGCCGCCCGTTACTGTCCATGTATAGCCTGTTGCATTTGCGGTTGCGCTCACTGTGTAGGTCGCGCCCAACTGACCAGAACATACGATCGCGTCACCGGGAGTGATGCTCGCTGCTACTGAGGGCAGCGGCTTCACATTTACCGTGCTGTACACAGGGATTGACCAGCCGCAGCACGATACCTTCACGCGCAAGCGTACTTCGTAAGTGCCTGTCGCCGGGAAGGTATGAGAAGTAGAAACTGCATTTGTTACTCCGCTGCTTGGGTTGCTTGCCGTGGTGCCAGATACGATCTGCCACTCATAAGTAAGAGGACCACCTGACGGGTTACCACCGGGATTCGTTACGGATAACGTTACCGGAACACCGGGGCATGGGTTAGAATTAGATACTGTGAAAGTTGGCAATGCTCTTGTGTTGCGGATATCCAGGAAGTTCCTGTATGTGGAGCTTACTACGAGGTCGCGCTTGCCAACTGCTGATGTAAAGTAGATTGCTGCTGGAGAAGAGCCACCATTATAAGATGTCGTTGAACTGTTGAGGTTATTTACAAATGCTGCACCGGAAGGCATACTGAACGTGCCGCTGCCTTTGGTGATCAAAATTTCAGAGTTCGTACAGCCGGCATCCTGATTTACTGTTATAGGATCGTTGCTGCTGGGGATCGTTGCACCGGATACCGACGGCGCACTGCCGCTCACCGTCAATACTGTCGTTGATTCTCCCGCATCTCCTACTCCACCGGCTCCACCTTTACCCCCATTACCGCCTTTACCTCCGTTCCCACCTTTGCCTACATTGCAATCGCCATTCCATCCACCTGTACCACCAGAACCGCCCGTGCCGCCATTGCCGCCTGTCCCACCAGTGCCACCTGATCCTGCGCTACCCGGAGTTAATGCACAATCAACAATATTTCCGCCTGAGTTGCTTACCAGGAAAATGCCATAGCAGCTACCGCCACCTTTACCACCCGTACCACCACCGCCACCGCAACCGGCGCCACCGCCGCCTGCACCTGCTCCACCTGCACCGTCATCGCAGAAGTCACCTTCTTCACGACCACCGCCGCCACCGCCGCCGCCACCTGTACCGTTACCACCGGTAGGTCCAGTGGGCGCCTGTACGCCGGGTACATAGAAGCTCGTATAAGTTCCGGCTGCTCCTGCCGCCGCTGCTGCTGCTGCGCTGCCATTCGTGCCTGCCTGACCATTACCACCTGCTCCCGGGTTGCTGCAATCTATCGTGCTGCATTCATCGCTGCCACCGCCGCCACCGGAACCTCCAACAGTTTGTCCTGAACCTGCGCCGCGCTGACTGCATGAGTTATAACCGCCAAATCCACCGGTGCTGCAGGATGAACTACCGCCTGCAGCATGGTCGTAACAATTTCCATCACCGTTACCACTGCCACCGCCGGTGCCGTTAGCTCCCGGTCCGCCGCTCGCTCCTACTGCTCCCGCAGTTCCATTTTCACCAGTTGATGCTGCACCCGTTGTAACAGAGCATCGCACAATACTGTATCCACTGCAGCCCGAGAGATAAATGCCATATACTGATTTTCCATAACCGTTAATGCGGTTGGTGCTTGCATAGCCCGTGACAGAGATGCGAAGATCCTGCAGCGTGAAATTCTTTGACCCAATGCCACTGATCCCTATTTTATGACGCACGTTCGTACCTCCGCTTGCTTCTGCAGGGTCAATAGTGATCACTGTTAAAGAATTGCTTGTCTTTATCCATTCTCCCGAACCGTTTACAGTATAACCGCCATCTATAGTATATGCGGGATTACCGCCAATCACAGGCAGGGTAATTGTATTGCTGAACGAGTAAGTGCCTGCTTCCACCACCATCCTGGGACGTGATGCACTCAAAAGTGTTAACCCGGTAATGAAATCGGTGGGACATTCTTTTGAACCAATTGTGCCTGCTCCATCAGCTGCAACATAAACAGTATTACAGGCGTCTGTGCTGGAAACAGCCTGCCCGATCTTTGTAACTGATATGGAACCGGAGCCCGTACAGTTATTTGCATCTTTCACCGTGAAGTTCACAGTGCCGTTGGAAGAAGTGTTGAATGTATTTACTGAACTGAATGTTCCACCATTGAAGCTATAAGTGTAAGGACCCACCCCTCCGGCTCCATTTACAGTAGCGGTTGCATTTGAATAAGTGTTTGTTGTAGTGTTACATGTATATCCAACGGAAGAGCTTGAAGCAACCACTGTAGGTTGCGTAGGAGTATAGCTGTCGGTTACTATACAGCCATTCGCATCAGTCACCGTTACATTATATGCCTGCGCTGTAACCGTTCTGCTCTGGCTCGTGCTGCCTGACGGGCTCCATGCATAAGTGTATGAGGGTGTTCCACCGGAAGGATGCAAGGTGATCGTAGTATTGCCGTTGAAACAACCAATGTCAAAGTCTCCATTTACGGTTGGAGAGTAAGTTGGAGCTAACAGCACCAGTTCCGAAGGTTCCGTAATGGTAAATGTTCCAAACGCCTGGCAGTTTCCTGCATCGGTGATCGTGACACTGTGATTGCCTTCGGAGAAACCCAGACGCGCCTGCCCGATGACATTCCCGCCAGATGTACCTTCCGACCAGAAAAATGTGAACGGTGAAGTACCTCCGCTCACTGATGTTACAGTTGCAGTGCCATCGCTGCCACCAAAACAGCTCACATTCGTAGTGCTTAAGTTGAACGTGAAGCTTTCTGTAACATGGACCGTTACTGGAATCGCCACGCTCTCACAACCTGTTGTCGTATTAAAAGAAGTTACATAAAAATAAAAAGTACCTGATGTATTTACATTCCAGCTTGTACCGGTTGTGATCAGCACGCCCCCGCTGGTTTGTCCCGCAATGGTTGCTGCATAAAATTTACACGTGGTGCCATTGGCGCCCGGAGTTGCCAATATTGTAGCTTGTCCGCATCCATTCACATTAGACGGAACGATCGGATAATCAACGGCAGGATTCACTACACCGGTTACAGCTCTTCTGCCGCTTTCGCACAGATTTACACTATGATAGGCGCTTACATAAAATGTAGTATTGCCAAAAAGCGTATCGGAAAAAGTTCTTCCCGTAGCAATGGGCAAACCTCCGGAAGCATCGGTGTACCAGCGGTATGTATCGGCGTTCGTTGGAGGATCGGGTGTTTCAAAATGTACAATACCCGCTCCGCACGGAATGCCCAAAATTTCAATCCGCATACTCTTGTGCCCGGAATAGGAAACAGGATTTATTCTTATATATTGCGCCACTACGTTAGCGGAAAAGGTATTTACCACAACGCTATTTTGATTGGTATTTCCCGTAAAGGGGCTACCGGTAACAGTAGTCCATGTGGAGCCGTCAGTGCTGAACAATACATTATAACTGGTAACCCATTGGGCAGTACTGCCTCTGCCCTGGGTAGCAACACCCGAAACAGGTTGCACACTTCCCAGGTCAAATTCGATGAAATCATTTGCATTGGTATTTGTTGAAGCCGCCCATGCTGTTCCGCCGGCTGTATTGTAAATTCTTCCATTTGCGGGCGACAAAGTGGAGCTGAAAAAAGAAGATGCTGTAATTGAAGCATCGGGAATAAACTTATTTGCCGGAGAGCCTACCAACCCGTTTGCCAATACTCCATTGGGAGATGCTGCTGGCGTACTCGGAGCTGTGACTGATTGTCCTACAACCACGCCCGTTGCGATGGTGACGGGACAAGCAGGCGATGTTTGGTTTTCTATAGAAACACTATAAGTACCCTGCGCCACTGAAACTGTTGTGGTTGCGCCGGTGAAATCGCCACTATAAGTATTGCTGCCTGTTATATTATAAGTATAGTTTGTATTGGTTCCTCCTGCAACGGAGGCTATATTGATAGTACCTTCGCCGCCACACGTATTGGCATCAGTTACAGACACGGATGCCGTTATTTTACTCACCAACGTGGAAACGTTTGTATTAATATTACCCGAAGTGCAGCCGTTTGTCGCGGTAACGCTATATCTATACCGCACCGTTCCGTTGGAAAAAGCTGAAGTATTCACTGTGGTATTCTGAGCAGCAGTATTTGCAATGGTTGAGTTGGTTGCGCCTGTTGTACCCGCGCTTTGAACAGACCAGGCATGTGTGTAGCTTCCCGATCCTCCGCTCGGATTTCCTGTTAAGCTGATGGTGGTGCCTGCACAAATGGGACCTGCCGTTTGCGTGGGACTGGCAGTTGGATTGGAATAGCTTGTTATCGCTTTGCTTGGTGTTGCTGTGCACTTTACATCCGCTGCGGTCACTGTGACAGTATAAGTATTTGTTGCACTTGGAGTGCTTGACGGAATAGTGGGCGGGGTAAAAGTTGCCGATTGTGCAGAGCCACCGCTATTACTCCACGCATAAGTATATGCAAGCCCTGACGGTGGAGATGGCGCGGTTAACGAAACAGACGATCCTGAACAAATCACTCCATCGTCTGCCGTGCCTGACGCCTCGTCCACGGTGATTGTCGATGACACGGTTCCATTGAACCAGCCAAACCAAAGTGAAGAATATTTACGGGTGGTGGAAGAACAGTTGTTTTGTACAACAGGATTCAAAAAATTGGTGGGGGTAGTTGCAGTATTGGTCGGCGGGTTGCCATTGGTTTCGTCAACGATGAATGTGAGCGTAGCGCCGGTGTTTGAAACCGGGCAATACACGAAACCGTTAGTTGCATCGTGCTTCCACACCTGGTCGGCGTCTGTTGATGTGATGTGCAGACGGAGCTTAGGATTGAGCTGATTGGTTGTTGTGAGGCAATTGCTCGGACCACGATAATTTGTAGTGCCGTAGCTAAAGATCACCGTCTTATTACCATTGGAGAATACCGGGTTGGTCCACCGGTTGGCTGCGGCAAAACTGCTTACGCTGGTAGCGGTACTCATCACGAAGCCGTTTTGGGAATTGGTATAACGGAAACCATATCCATAACAGCCGCTTGTGGTTTGGGTTACCGTTTTTGTAACCCGGTTTGTTCCCAGGGTACCACTTGCGGTAGCTGTGGATCCCGCAGTAGGAGAAGTAGTAATAAAACTCATCTGCCCACTTACCGGCAAGGAGAAAAACAACAGCATGGATACCCCCAAGATCGTAGCAAAACCTCTGATGCCGGTTATTTTTTCATACCTCTCTGGAAACTGATCACCCGGTTGTTGAAGACACAAGAATGATGAACTGGGGTGGTTTCTTTTCATGAGGTATTGTCTTTAAATGGTTTACAGTAGAAAAAACAGCATTAAAACTAGATTAATAAACGATTAGTCAGGAATGAATAAATGATTAAAGATCGATTAAAATTAGATTAATGCCGGATTAAAGTCAAGAAAATCTTAGATTTTTTTGTAGGGTTTGATTAAAAAGTGGCGCGCGCGGCATTGGATTAACTCCCCCCCTAAGGAAATTTTGATTCTTTTGAGATTCTTTCTGTAAAGCCCCGGAGTTGAGAAAAATCTAAATCACTACCGTGGAAATATTTTCACAACTGTCGCATAACCGCCCCATCTTTTTTTATAAAACGGAATTGAAAAATTTACCTGAGTAGTTGTTTTTTGCTACTTCAGATTGGCATATTTTTTAACGATATCCTGTCGCCCACTGATCACAAAATATGAGGAAGCAGGTCCTTCACGTTCATGCGTATTGCTCAAGTCGCTCCGCTAATTGAACCGGTTCCGCCTAAGACCTATGGAGGCACCGAACGTATTGTATCCTACATTACAGAAGAGTTGGTAAAACGAGGACATGAAGTAACACTGTTTGCTTCCGCCGATTCCCAAACTGGCGCGCGCCTTGTTTCTGTTTCCCCGAAGAACTTGAGGGAGGAACGAATGGAAAATCCAGGGCTTATAGATCCGCTAGCATGGAATTTCATCCAGTTGGAAAAATTGCTCAAGTTGCAAACGCAGTTTGACGTTATCCATTTTCACACGGACTATCTTCATTTTCCGGTATCCCGGCAGAGCGCATACGCACACATCACCACCTTGCACGGAAGGTTGGATATTGCCGGGTTGGATCTACTCTACGATCATTTTGATGACATCCCGGTAGTATCAATTTCTGACCATCAACGATTGCCAATTAAAAAAGCATTTTGGATCGCAACCGTTTATCATGGATTGCCTGCTGATCTTTATCATGAGGATAGTGGTAAAGGAAACTATCTGGCTTTTATCGGCAGAATATCTCCTGAAAAAAGAGTCGATCGCGCAATTGAAATTGCAAAACGCGCAGGCATTCCGCTCAAAATAGCCGCCAAAGTTGATAAAGCCGACATAGAATATTTTGAAACTGAAATAAGGCACCTGCTGGATGATCCGCTTATTGAATTTATCGGAGAGATAGGTGAAAACGAAAAACAAGAATTCCTGGGAAATGCGCTTGCAATGCTTTTCCCGATTGACTGGCCTGAACCTTTTGGTTTGGTAATGATTGAATCGATGGCGTGCGGCACTCCTGTGATTGCTTTTAATAAAGGCTCAGTGCCTGAAGTGATCGATCCAGGGATCACCGGAAAACTGGTGGTTTCTATTGATGAAGCCGTGCACGCCGTGAAAGATATTCATTTGATGAGCCGGGAAAAATGCCGACAAAAATTTGAAGAAAGATTTCGCGTGGAAAGAATGGTAAGCGATTATGAACGTGTGTATGAAAAAGTGATAGAATGGAAAGATAAAAATCCTACACATACGCCGATGCATGGAATGAGTATACTATAAATCATATTATGCAGCAGCAGGACGATATCATCGAACATGAGAACCAATTTTATATCTCCGCCAACTCGTCTTATGCTGACAGCAGGATCAAAGTGCTGAATCATTCCGATACATTCGGAATCTTTGACAGAAAGGGAGATATCAAACAGGTGGGTGAACCCATCCAGGGTATTTATCATGAGGGCACTCGTTTTTTGAGTGAGAGCGAGTTTAGAGTAAACGGCTTTCGCCCGTTGCTGCTGAGCTCTTCCGTGAAAGAGGAAAATGAGATTCTTTCCGTTGACCTTACAAATGAAGCGCTAGCAGGGTTAGACAACAAACATCCCGTTCCAAAAAGCATTCTGCATATCGCACGCAGTAAATTTCTTTCTGACGGAGCACTGCATGAAATGATCGAGTTCGTGAATTTTGGAAACGAGAAATATGAGTTCACGGCATCTATCAACTTTCACGCGGATTTTAAGGACATCTTTGAGGTAAGGGGAATCAACCGCGAAAAACGCGGACAGATCTTCGAGAAAAAGCATCTGCCCGGCGATAAGCTATGCATCCGCTACCGGGGACTTGACGACATTGAGCGGACAACAATGATCTCTCTGAGCCGCACACCCGAAACATGGGAAGGAGAAGACAAAGCGGTGTTCTACCTTTCTCTTGAACCGCACGCACGGTTTGTGTTTGAATATTCAGCTCTGTTCGGTGTAAATAAAATTCCCGATCACTTCCTCAGCTATGAAGAGGCAAGAAAGAAAATGGAAAATGAGCTGCTCCGGTCAAGAAAACAATTCGCACACGTTTTCACTTCCAATGAACAATTCAACCATTGGATCGACCGTTCCGAAGCTGATCTGATCTCACTCCTTGCAAAAACACAGTATGGACGGTATCCTTATGCCGGTGTGCCCTGGTATAATACCGCCTTTGGACGTGATGGAATTATCACTGCTTACCAGGCTTTGCTTATCGCACCTGAAATCGCTCGCGATGTTTTGCTTTTCCTGGCAAAAAATCAGGCTACCGAAATCAATAGCTACCAGGATGCTGAGCCGGGAAAAATATTACATGAATTGCGTGGAGGTGAAATGGTAGAATGTAAAGAAGTGCCTTTCAAGCGTTATTACGGCTCCGTTGATTCCACTCCCCTATTTATTATGCTGGCAGGAGCTTATTATAAACGCACTGCAAATCTTGAAACCATCCGCGAAATATGGTCCCACATTCTTGCCGCGTTGCAATGGATCGATAAGTATGGCGACATGGATAAAGACGGATTTATTGAATACCAATATAAAAGCGAAAGCGGACTGATAAACCAGGGTTGGAAAGATTCGTTGGACTCCATTCACTATGAAAATGGCGACATGGTAAGACCCCCGGTAGCATTGTGTGAGGTGCAAGGCTATGTGTATGATGCGAAGATGCAGGCAGCAATGTTAGCCGCGCTTTTGGGGGAAGAAGCATTATCAGCAAGATTGAAAGAAGAGGCTACGCAATTGAAGCAACGTTTCCATGAAGCATTTTGGGATGAAGAATTGGGCACCTATGTGATAGCGCTCGATGGTGAAAAGAAACCTTGCCGCGTGCGTGCGTCCAACGCAGGACACTGTTTGTTCGCCGGAATTGCAGATGCAAAAGTGGCGCACCGCGTTGTGCAGACTTTGCTTTCCGAAGAGATGTTTTCAGGATGGGGAATACGTACACTCAGCAGCCGGGAAAAACGTTACAACCCGATGTCGTACCATAATGGTTCTGTATGGCCCCATGATGTCGCGATGATCGGGTATGGTTTTGAGCGTTACGGTTATCGAAAAGAAGCGATGCAATTAACCGGTGCATTATTCGACGCTTCATTATTTATCGATCTGCAACGATTACCCGAGCTATTCTGCGGATTCACACGCAGAAAAGGAGAAGGTCCTACCTCTTATCCAGTCGCTTGTTCACCGCAAGCATGGTCGGTAGGCGCCGTATTTATGCTGCTCAGTTCATGCCTGCACATGGAAATTCATGCACCGGAAAAAAAGGTTTTTTTCAGACGTCCGTCATTTCCTGATTTTCTTTCCAATATTCTTATTAATGATCTCCGGCTCGATAATGAGTGCATTACTATTGAACTACATCGCTACAAAGACGGAATCGGACTGGATGTAAAAGAAAATCTTACGGATTGGGAGATCATGTTGATTAAATGAGCTAGATGCGTCTACGAAAAACAAACAATGGCAGGTTGGTGAATTCCCACGTCGGGGAAAATTTTTCACCAGAGGAAATCCAGCCCGAGACTAAGGATTTGGGCATCGCTAAACCTACAATATCTAAGGCATCTTTTTTGATTTCAGTAAGCCATGTCCTACCAGCCAATTGAGAACTATGGAATCATAGGAGATCTAAATACGGTGGCTCTGGTTGGTTTGAATGGTTCAATCGACTTCATGTGTTTTCCCGATTTTGACTCGCCCAGTGTTTTTCTTGCACTGCTGGATGAAAAAAAAGGCGGTCGCTTTGAGATAACTCCGCAGTTCGGCAACATGAAAACCAAGCAACTCTATTTGCCGGATACAAATGTTTTGCTCACGCGTTTCTTATCTCCTGACGGTGTAGGAGAAATCACTGACTTTATGCCCGTGGAAGAGTTGTATGACGGCAAAGAGCTGATCCGACGCGTTACCAGCGTGCGGGGGGAAGTGAGGTACAAAATGCATTGTATGCCACGCTTCAATTATGCGCGGAATAAGCATAGCGCACATCAAGTGTCTCCCACGGAAATAATTTTTAATGAAATCGGGGGACAATCAATGCAGCTACGACTACTGAGTTCTGTTAAAATGAAAATTGATCATGGCGACGCGGTAGCAGATTTTAGGCTAAAAGAAAATGAGACTGCCGATTTTCTTTTAGAACACATTGATAAAAAGCATCAAAAAGAAAGAGACTTCGAAAAGTTTATTACTGAAAGTCTTTTCCGCACGATCAACTATTGGAAGAAGTGGGTAGCCCGTTCAGCTTATGACGGCCGATGGCGGGAGATCGTGAACCGGTCGGCGCTCGTGCTAAAGCTGCTTACCTCCTACCGCTATGGGTCTATTCTGGCGGCACCCACTTTCGGATTGCCCGAAATGATCGGCAGTAATAGGAATTGGGATTATCGCTATACATGGATCAGAGATGCTTCCTTCACCATCTATGCGCTCCTGCGTCTCGGCTATACCCGTGAAGCAGCGGATTTTATGAATTGGATCGATAAAACCTGCGCTGATGTAAAGATGCAAGAACTGGGATCATGTATTCATTGAATGGAAGTCGACAGCTACAGGAAAAAAAATTAACTCACCTGGAAGGATACAAACAATCAAAGCCCGTTAGGATTGGTAATGATGCATACGGTCAGTTGCAACTTGATATTTATGGTGAGCTCATGGATTCCATTTACCTTTTTAATAAACATGGGCAACCAATTTCTTATGAGTTATGGAAGTACCTTGAATGGCAGATGAACTGGCTTGCCGCAAACTGGTATCAGCCGGATGATGGTATATGGGAAGTGAGGGGAGGAATGAAATACTTTCTCTATTCACGACTGCTTTGCTGGGTGGCGCTCGACAGGGCTATTAAAATTGCCGAGCAACGGTCGTTCCCATATCCTGAGGCATGGAAACGCGAACGCGACTTTATTTACAACAGCATCTACAAGGACTTCTGGAATAAAAAGCAAAAAGCTTTTGTGCAACACAAGGGCTCATCATATGTAGATGCTTCTGCACTGCTCATGCCGCTGTTCCGCTTTATTAGTCCCATTGACCCAATGTGGCTGTCTACGTTGAAGAAGATCGAGAATGATCTTGTTTCCGATTCATTGGTTTATCGCTACCAACCCGAAGCCGCTGCAGCCGATGGTTTCATGAGTCACGAAGGGACTTTCTCCGTGTGTACATTTTGGTATGTTGAATGCCTGTCACGTTCAGGACAACTTGAAAAAGCACGATTTTATTTCGAAAAGATGCTGGGCTATGCCAATCATTTGGGACTTTATTCAGAACAGCTGGGATTTGAAGGCGAACATTTAGGCAATTTCCCCCAGGCTTTCACACACATGGGATTGATCAGCGCTGCATGGAATCTGAACCAGCAGTTGAACGACAGCCGCAACAAAAACGCAAATTCAGAACAGGATGATTACTAAAAACATATTCCCGAAGTCAACTCATCCAATTGAGACATGGATAGATATTACTGTTTCTATTCAAGACGGAATGGTGCATTGGACTAATGATGTGTCGGTGCAGCTCCGGCAGTTTGAGATTGTTAAAGGTGAGCGTCTTCTTTCAAAAACCGGTAATTCAGAAAAAAATTGGGCTATACTGCCTTTTCAAAAGGAATACATTTACTTCGATACCGATGTTGCTTCTTATCTGTGCCACAAGGAAGTTTCCTGCATTGGAATTGATTATTTGTCTCTATCAGGAAGAGATAATAGTGCGGAAGTACACAAACTTCTACTCACAAGTGAAAGAGTAATCATTGAGGGATTGAACCTTCAAGGTGTGCCGCCGGGAGAATATAAGATGATCTGTTTACCCTTAAATAGCAGGCTCCGACGGAGCACCTGCCAGAGTGATTATCCGGAAAATTTAAAACATGGATAACCGTCAACGTCTTAAAAACCAGGTAGCCATTATCACCGGCGCCGGCTCTGGAATTGGAGCGGGTGTGGCGCGCGCGATGGCTGCGGAGGGCGCGGTTGTGGTGATCAATTATCCTGATGAAGCCGGAAAGGAGAAAGCGGTCGCAATACAGCAGGAGATTATACGATCGGGTGGCAAGGCTGTTATTTTCCGGACAGATGTAAGCAAGGAAGAAGAAGTCATCGCAATGTTTAATCACACCATTCAGAATCAAGGTACCGTAGATATCCTGGTCAATAATGCCGGTGTACAAAAAGATGCAGCATTTAACGAGATGACCCTGGAGCAATGGCGCTTTGTACTGGATATTAATCTTACAGGACAATTTTTATGTGCACGTGAAGCAGTAAACGAATTTTTGAGAAGAGGAGTAGTGCCGGAACGTTCATGTGCTGCAGGTAAAATTATCTGCATGAGTTCCGTACACGAAACAATTCCGTGGGCGGGACATGTCAACTATGCAACATCAAAGGGCGGAGTGATGATGATGATGCGCTCCATTGCGCAGGAGTTTGCCCCACAAAAGATCCGTGTCAATAGCATCTCGCCGGGCGCCATTAAAACTCCAATTAACTATGATGCATGGAGCACGCCATCTGCGGAAAAGCGGCTTCTTACATTAATTCCTTACGGGCGTGTCGGAGATCCGGCAGATATCGGAAAGGCAGCAGTGTGGCTAGCATCCGATGAAAGTGATTATGTGAATGGAGCTTCTTTATTCGTTGATGGAGGAATGACCTTATATCCCGGGTTTTCAACGAATGGATAAACAAGGCTCTATTCGATGTTGATCAGCGCTAATCCGCTCTCCTGCTCACGGTAACAACTGTTGAATTTTTTGTTTTAGGCTCAAAAACAATACCTGGATTTTAATTCTACACCTCTAACTAAACCTCTAAGTGAATATGGTGAATGGCTACAAACAATGCTGCCTATCCCAAGAGAAATCTGTACGAGCGGTAAAACAATCATCAGACATCAGTTGTCAGACGTCGGCAAGAAGAAATCCCGTTGTTTTGCTCTCGTGCATCGGCAGGAAATTTCTAAACAAAAATCCTTAAATTTCATTCTAACCTTTTTTTCTATGAAAACAATCAAGCCCATTTTATTTGCTGCAGCCACCGTGTTTGTTGTGCTCACTCATGCCTGCAAGGATGACGAAGTAGAGCCCGGCAATCCTACAAAATACACGTTTACCCCGGCAGATTACTCAGATGCCGCCGTGCAGGAGGCGCTGATCAACATGACCGATGGCGACACTGTATATTTCCAGCAGGGCACGTACAGCTTCAGTTCCATGCTCTCCATTGATGACAAGGCGAACATTGTAGTGACGGGCGACAGCATGAGCAACACTATCCTGTCGTTCAGCGGGCAGGTGAATGGCGCCCAGAGCATCATCGGCACCAACCTTACGTTCGCCTTGTTCCGCGATTTCACGATCAAAGACCCTCAAGGCGATGGCATCAAAGTGAAAGATTCAGACGGCATCACATTCCTGCGCGTGGGCGTAACGCATACTAACCCCGGTGATTCTACCAATGGAGGCTACGGATTGTATCCCGTCACTTCGCACAACGTGCTGATCGATGATTGCTACGTCACAGGGGCTTCGGATGCGGGCATTTACGTGGGGCAGTCGCAGCAGGTGATCGTGCGCAACTCGCTGGTGGAAGGTAATGTTGCAGGCATTGAAATTGAGAACTGCATCAATGCCGATGTCTTTGGCAATACTGCGCGCCATAACGTAGGTGGCATTTTGGTTTTCGATCTTCCCAACTTGCCCGTGGTAAAGAACGGGCACACCTGCCGCGTGTTTAATAATACCATCCAGAGTAATGACCAGCGCAACTTTGCGCCTTCGGGAAATATTGTTGCGAGTGTTCCGGTGGGTACGGGCATCATGATGCTTGCCGCAAAAACGGTAGAGGTGTTTAATAATACGCTGACGGAAAATAACGTAATGGGAATCGGCATCGTATCCTACAACACGCTTGCCGTAGTGGGCGGAGAGGGCGACCCGGGTGATAGCCTGTATGTGAAACAGTGCAAGGAGCTCAATATCCATGACAACACGATTACCAGCTCGACCGACTACCCGGATGATTTGAATACCATGGCTGACCTTTTGGTAAATAATATTTTCCAGGGCGGCGATGTACCCGATATTTTATATGATGGTTTTGTACATCCCGATTATGCGGCTGATTCTACAGGCGGAATTTGTATCAGGAACAATAGTGGTGATTTTGCAGATATTAATGTGCCGGGCATTTTCACGAATATCAGCTATGATGTGAGCACGCATGATTGTTCGCCGGCAGCGTTGCCTGAAGTAACGGTTGTTGCTCCTACGAATCCCTGAGCCGGTGAACAACAGCCTGTATTAGGTAATCGGAGACACAACCGATTACCAACAGCGATCACCGTTCAATAAATAATGATGAACACTATGACCGACTTCCAAACATGAGAACGCGTTACCTCAAAGTTGCAGTCCTTGTTTTCCTTTTGTACGCAGTGTTTTCCTGCAAAAAAGACCAGCAAACGAATCCGGCAGACAATGTGGAAGCGATGCCTTTCGAAAAACTTTCGGACTATGCTCTTTTTGAAGGTGAACTGAAGGACCTTGCGCCGAAAGATTACCTGCTGCCTTATGATCTGAATACTCCGTTGTTTTCAGACTATGCGGGCAAGTCGCGTTTCATCTATGTTCCCAAAGGGACACAGGCGGTTTATAATGACCACAGTGCGTTTGATTTCCCCGTGGGCACGCTGTTGGTGAAGACATTTTATTTTGACCATGACCTGAGAAACCCATCTGCGGGACGCACCATCTACGAAACACGCATGTTGATCCACAAAAACGTAGGATGGGAAGCTGTTACCTATTTGTGGAACGACGCGCAAACGGAAGCTACCTATTACATAGCGGGAAAGAATGTAAACGTAAGCTGGACTCATTACGACGGAACCTCGCGTAGCACGATCTACCACATCCCAAACAAAAACGAATGCAAAGGTTGTCATAATGATTCTGAAACGATCATTCCGATAGGACCAAAGGCACGTAACATCAACAAAGATTTTCCCTATGCTGGTGGAACAATGAACCAGCTTGACAAATGGATGGCGGAAGGAATTCTAAGCGGTGCGCCCGCTGCATCTGCAGCTCCTCGCGTGCCAGTGTGGAACGATGCGCAAAGCGGCTCGCTCAACGACCGTGCACGCGCCTATCTGGATGTGAACTGCGCACATTGTCACAATGCAACAGGTCCTGCAAACAGTTCCGGTTTGTTCCTTACTTATGATGAAACGAACCCAACAGCTTTGGGCATTTGCAAGCCGCCTGTTGCTGCCGGGCTCGGGTCAGGAGGACGCAAATACGGCATCGTTCCCGGGAAACCGGATGAATCCATCATACCGTACCGCATGAACTCCACACAACCGGATGTCGCCATGCCCGAGCTTGCCCGCTCAGTAATTCATGAAGATGGTGTACAACTGATCAGCGATTGGATTGCCGCAATGCCTCCTGCTGATTGCGATTAAATTCCTCTTGTTCGTTACCCTACTCCACTTCCCGCTAATTCCTTATCTTGCACAAAACAGTTTTTATGAGAAGCTTCTTGGTATGCATCCCGGTGTTTGTATGTTTTTTTATTCAAACCGCTTTTTCGCAAGGATGGAAAAACTATCCTTACCATGAGGACGAAACGCTGCTTACATTTCCGAATGATGAAGGCTATCATCCGGGGGAGCCTGTGGAATGGTGGTATGCTACCGGGCATCTCACGGGCGACTCCACAGGAACCGATTACAGCGTGATGTTCACCTTCTTCCATTATCCTCAGTTTTCGTTTGATGGCTTCCGAATTTTCAATATCGCCAATGATGATGCAGGTGAATTTTATGATGAGACGCTGCCACTCACCTATCAATCGATAGCACAAGACCACCTGGAACTGAAAGCCAATGTAGGCGGGCATACAGAAGAATTCGTGACTTTGCGCGACAGCGCCAATGAGTTGATACCGTTTGAGTATCACATCCGGGCTACCCAACAATTTGGCTCAATTGATTTGACTTACAAATGTCTGAAACGCCCGCTGGTGTTAGGCGATAACGGTTTTTTTTACCAGGGCATCACGGGTTACACCTATTATTATTCGCTGGTGATGCTGGAGGTGACCGGTACGATAACATATAAGGGCGTAACGGAAAGCGTACACGGAACGGGATGGCTCGATCGTCAGTGGGGACAGTTTAATCCATACAATGGCGAGAAATACGAATGGTTCAGTGTCCAACTCTCAAACGGAGTGGCTATGAACATTTGGAATATTTTTAATACTTCAAATGAGATCCCCGATACCTCAACCTACCGCCTGTGCAGCGTTTACAAAAATGATACTACCGACTTGGAACTGCATGATTTCACCTTTGAGCGCCAGCGGTATGACTGGATGACGGATAGCTTGCGCTGCTATGCCCAGCAGTGGCACTTCGTCTCTAATGGTATTGATATTGTGATCAGCACACAACATGACAACCATGAAGTGCATCTGCCATTTCGATTCTATGAGGGCACCACTACCATAACCGGCACAGTGGATGGCATTCCTGTGACAGGGGTGGGCTTCGCTGAGTGCCTGCACTCATACGCTAATCCCCAGGTTGTTCTCACAGCCCCGGTCACCGGTGCGCAGTGGAATGAATTTCAACCGCTCGCCTGGCGGCTGGTAAACCCCGACAGCGGCAGGGCAATCTATTATGACCTTGAATATAAAACAGGTAATTCCAGCTTCATAAAAATTGCAACACACCTTACAGATACTATCTATTATTGGAATGCACCAAACCTGACTTCAGGCGACGACGTGTTCCTGCGCGTGCTGGCTTATTCAACAGACAGTACCCTTACGGGAGCTTACACAATGAGCAATAGCTTTTCGTACCTCCCTACGGGGATAGCATCTGTAAGAGAAGATACCATGGAATTACTGGTTTTCCCCAATCCTACGGAGGGCAATTTCCATTTAGTATTGCCGGCAGAATTGCAGGGGATAGTTCTGCTGAATGTATTTAATTGCCTGGGTGGCAAGGTATTTAGTCAAAAAGTTGATTTGCCCGCTAATAGCACCCGCATCGCTGTTGAATTAACGCATCTAGATGTCGGGACTTATTTTGTTTCAGCCATAAGTGAAGGAAAAACGTTTTGGGGAAAGATATTGGTGGGGAAGTGATGGGCAGGACTAAAAAATCCGTTGAATTATTTCCGATCTTATCGCACCCGGCGGGTGACCTATTTCAAAAAATTAATTTTCCATTTAAAAAATTAGTGCTAAATTGACTAGTAAATTATCTTTTTGACTATTCATGATAATAGTCAAAAGTCAGTAAGCCCTATATCAGTACTTACCAAAGTCATCGGTAATTAAAAAAATAACTCAGTGGTTCTTTACATCTTGAATCTGGTGTATCTCATACTTGTCGTTCCAAGGTCTGCCTATTTTAGGACAGGTTCGGAGACAAAAATCAGGTCTAAAAAAGAATAGCGGAGCACTTAAAAACTGGAATTTCCAGTGTGCTGCGCGCGGCCTAACCTGTAAAATCAAAGGGGGGGTACTCTTTCCAGTTTTCCGATGGTCCTCTTTTGTTGTGCGGATAAGGTCTCTTCGGTTTCCGCAACCGGAAACCACAACAAAGAAGGAAAAGTCAAAAAACCGACATAATGCGAATCGTTCTAACCTGTAAAAGAACAAGTTTGAACGATTTAGTACACAAAAGAACATTCCTAGTGATCTCGTAGGGATTCGAACCCCAAACCTTCTGATCCGTAGTCAGATGCTCTGATCCAATTGAGCTACGAGACCCAATTACACTGCAAATTTAAAAAATAGAATCCGGATAATTCAAACAATGATACTCCCCCACTCTTTTAAGATTGATTGCTCATTTCCGGCAAGCAGAGCATCGCCAAACCGCGAGATGGAATTGCCATTGAGGGTGCTGAGCATTTCCCCGGCTTTTTTACTATGGCTGGTCTGCAACGCAGAAAGCGATGAGCGCCAATTTGTAAGTGCCGATTGGCAATCCGCTTCAGGTACACCTGTTAATTGAAGGTATCCAAAATAAACCCTGAGCCGTTTCAAATGCGTCAGTTCATCTGATTGATCTCTAAGTGCATTGATGGCTTCGCCGGTTTCCTTTTTCGACTGTGCTAAAAGCTCCGTTTCACCCCAGGCAAAAAGTGCGTACAGTAATTCATCAACGTTTGAATGTAACGCCATGCTCCACACTGCACGCCCCAAGTCGGGGTCAATACTTTCCAGTTTCTTTTGGATACTCACAACTTTTTTCATAGCCGACTCAATACGGCTTTCTTTTGATTCAATAGAACCAGAAGAAAATTGTAGCCCGATTTCAATCTTTCTTTTGAGCGCGGTGAACGGGTCAGAATCAAGCGCAGTTGTTTTATTTTTTTCAATCTCTTCTGCGTAATGCATCCATTGTTCAACAAGCCGCCGGTAATCTTCAAAGTTTTTCTTGTTGCGACTGCTAAACGAATCCTTACCGGGGAAGTGAAAGCTATTATAATACTCAGTGATCTCTTTCAACTTTTCAGAAGACAGACTGCGCAGTGAGCTTTTCTCAGGATTGCGCACGGGAATCACATTTACAAGAACACTTTTTTTATTTCCCCATTCAATAATATGCGGCAACTCTTTCCAGTTCACCGGCATGGGGCAAGTGTTTACCGTGAAGTCTGTTTGCTTGGTTCTTGTGTATTGCAAAAAGTATTCGAGATTTTCCATCACGCGTTCGAACACTGCATTCACCCTGATTTTTTCATACGTCTCTTTCTCTATCGAATCGATGGAAAGTGTGAGATTGAATTTCAAACGATCCAACAAGCTCTTTACCCTGTTATTCAAGATGGTGCAATTAGTAGTGACCCAAATGTCCATACCGGGATTCAGTTCAGCCATGCGCTCCCAGATGCTGTAGTAGAGTTCAACAAGGAAAGGCTCGCCACCAAAAAAACTTGCTTGCGAAAGATGCGGAATGAATTCTTCCAACTGCTGCACGAATTCCGCATTATAAGAAGATGGAATGGGTGGAAGGTGTTCACGGTTCTTCCGAATGGAGGAAGAAAAGATGCCGGTACACATCACACATTCAAGATTGCAGGTATTCTCGATCTCAAATTCAAGAAGGGCGGGATAAGCTTCATTCCTTTGACGCTGCCGCGGGGCATCGAATATTCTTGCATGAACTCCTTCTAAGTTTCCGCTACGCAGGTCAAAGTCGCAACCTTTGCAACCATGCCACAAGTTTTGCTCAGTAATATATTGACGCAGTTGCCGAGCAGGTTCTCCATTCCAAATCTGAGCGATAGATTGCTGCGGATAAATGCCAAGCAAGTGTTCCCTGTTTTCACAACACGCCACTACTTTTCCTTCATGTCCAAAATAAAGGCTTGTAAAAGGGGCATAACAAAACTTATCCGCGGCAAACGCACGGGTTCTGTTATAGCTCTCAATCAGCGTGGGATCGATCATTCAGCCAAATTAGCGCATTGTATTCTGTGCTTAGCCCTCTGAGGCTTGCATTTAGAGCGTGTAGTTCCAGCGTCTCGCTACATTAAGAAACACCAGGGCTTTATCTTGTCACCACCAGCTTCCTGAATTGTAAAGCGCCTTTTCGTTGAAGCGTAACGAGATAAATTCCGGTAGGCAGGCTTTGCGTATCTATCGATGTTTCAAAATTTCCCGCCGTGAGAGAAAGCGTTTTTTTCAACACTAAAGTTCCGTTTATCGTCAACACCGATAACACTACATTTTCCTTTTTGCTGTTCACTCCTTTGATAAATACGATTTCCCGCGCTGGATTGGGATACATGTTCCACGACAATTCGCTTTTGTCTACTGAAATATTTTCTTCAGCGCTTACATAAAATCCATCAAAGCTCAGATTATCTACATATAGCACCGAATTTCCAAAAGTAGCGGAAGATCCTATATCCACAGTGATACTGGCACTATCAGGAAAGGTATTCGGAACATAGTTGAGCGGAAGGGAAAAAAGAGTATATGATGAAATGGCAGAATCAAGTAACAACCTGTTATATGCAATGCGTTGTCCGGCTTCATACATATCAATTTGAACACTGGCTGTATCACCATCAGGTACATATTTCAGAAACAGGTTGAGATTAGAATGTTTGTGATACACCGGGAAACGCGATCCGTCATTATAATCTAACGAGATACTCGCACGATCACCGGCACCCGTTCTGTTGTTGATCAGTTTTGCAGCATAGGTGCCATGTTGCCGGTCAGGACTTTTCAACACATTTTGCGGGAGACCCGCAACCGCCGATTCAAAAGGGTCGACCCACGATTGCAGTACTTCAATTGTATCAATGTACCAATCTTCAAAATCATTGTTCGGGATATTCTCAGTGGTCCCTGAAAAAGAAATATTGTCGACCGCAAGGTAGCTGGTAGAGTCGATGTAAGGACTAAAGATCGGATCTGAGCTGGCAATGCCGACGATAACCGTATCGGGTATTTCAAAATCGGTATAGGTTAACGGAAAGCTAAGACGCTGAAAGTTTCCTCCGCTGGAGCCGGTGATGTAGTTAAACTGCTGGCAATTAAAGACACCGTTCTTTTTAAGGAAAACTAATAGCAATGCTGAATCATTTGGAGCGATATCATAATTAAAATATCCAACGATCGAATCAGGGCGCGCAGCCAGTGGCGCACCACCGGCAATGCCATTGTCATTTGGTATTCCAAAAAACACAGCCGCGGCTTCACGCCGGCTATCCCCTGAAAGCCCTAATGCGTGTGACCCATCATAGGATGGAACCTGCGAGATATTACCCAGTGAGACCCATACGTCAGGCACAAAAAACTGAAGGGTATCCCAACTTTCAAAATCCCAGTTGGGAATAGGATTTGCACCCACAAAGATCTGCCGCACATTTCCATAGCTTGTTCCATTCGCATTCTCTGCTTTCACGCGGAAATAATAAAGTGTGTTGGGATCGAGTCCCGAAACAGTTGCCTTCACAGGAGTAGGTGTATTTCCAAAAACACTATCAGGTTCTGCAGAGATGCTCCTCGCATCTCCATCCAATGTCCAATATTCAAATGTCACTGCGCTCGCGTTGCCGTTTGAATTCACCTTACCATTGAGCGTAACGCTGGAAACGCCTGGGTTAGTAGCGAGGTCTGTCTGCACAAGTGCTGTAACAGATACGGGGGCATTGTAAAACATGATCTTACCAAATGTTCCCGCTACTAGTCCAAAATCACGATTCTCAAAATGCACTACTCTGTGATGCGAAAAACTACCACCGACCGTATCAGGTATACCCGCGTCATTCCAAGTATCTCCTCCATCATTTGAAACTAATACCGTTCCATCATCCCCAACCGCAAAACCGGTATTCGCATCGAGAAATTCAACTGAGCTTATCCAAGGAGCAATGCTATCAATTATAATATTCCATGAAGCTCCGGCATCTGTGGTTTTTAAGAGTGTTTGAATAGAATCGTTGAATTCGTTACCACCACCCAGAAATCCGGTATTTGCATCTTTAAAGACAACAGTGTTGTAAACACGGCTGGCAGCGCTACCCGGTAAAGTCATTTGATTCCATGTGTCGCCTCCATCAATTGGGAAAG
>JADMIO010897379.1_pt1 | contig 30070 bp, 21 predicted proteins | sample 8958161 | NCBI WGS metagenome assembly JADMIO01 (sample SAMN16585339, study PRJNA669376) | soil metagenome | isolation source: Crop rotation soil | place: USA: Cullars Rotation, Alabama | collected 2011 | reverse complement strand
GCCGCGACTTCAAGTCACGTGAATTCCAAGCTTCGGATCCCACTGTGCTGGAAAGCGGCGACCTTCGCCTTGTTGGTGTCGGATGCAGGGGCAGTGTCGTAGGCGCGAATCAGCGCGGGAATCGGCTTCTCGAACCAGGTCTGGTAACTGTCGAAGGCCGCGTCGCGGAGGCCGTCGAGCGTGAAATCCTTGCGGTTCTGCAGCACGCGCACGGCGTGGTGTCCGCGCGCCGATTCACCGCCGGTTTCCACGTATTTCGGGAAGTCTTCCTTCCTCGGGCTGCTCGGTCCGGAAGACTGCCAGGGTGAATCGTTGCTGTTGTAGATCCAGCCGCTGGCGGGATTGAGGAGATGCGGCGTCTCGTCAACGGACAGCAGCCCCTTGTAGTCCGTCGCGGGATTCGACCCGTCCACCGGCCGGGTCCAGTCGAACGAGGTATCGCGCCGGGGGATGTAGTTGCCGTGGAAATACGCGATGTCGCCGTCCTTGTCGGCGAACAACGTGTTGTTCGACGAGTTGGTGTGCAGGTCCATCGTCGCGAGGAACGACTTGTAGTCCTTCGACTTCGTGCGGGTGTAAGACTGCGTGAGCGCCTTGACCGGCGCCTGCATCAGCGCGAATGCAACCCACTTGCCGTTGTCGTCGCGAACGATCGGCCCGTGCTCGGTCTTGTAGAGCGTGAACGTCCGCTCGGCCATCCCTCCGTTGTCAGTGCGATAGCGGATGGTGACGGGCCACTGGATCACCGGCTCTTCCTGCGCGCCGTGCTTGTAGAAGTAGCGATCGCCGCGCTTCGTGACCGTTTCCAGGAACTCGTCGGTGGCGTCTACGCCGCTCGAGGTGTGCATCCAGCCGGTGTGCTCGTTGAACCCCTGATAGATGAAGAACTGTCCCCACGTTACGGCGCCGTAGGCGTTGAGGCCCTGGTCGCTGGTCATCTGCAGTTCGGAGCGGAAGAAGAACGACGTGTGCGGGTTGATCAGCAGCAATGCGTGATGCCCGGTCGTGTTGGCGGGTGAGATCACGATCCCGTTGGAACCCGAGGGTTCGCGCAGCAGCGACTCCCCGAGTTCGTCATCGACGTTTTCGCCGGACGAGGGCGACGCGGCAGCGCCCCCGCCGTAGAAGTTCTGCAGGCGGCCGAGATTCACCTTCTCGATGTCCCCGCCAATGCTCCCCTCGGTGAAACTGAGCGCCATCCACGGTTGCCAGTGTGTGATCACCCGCGGCTTCACCTGCGGGTGCTTCGCGAGGTAGAAGTTGAGCCCGTCGGCCCAGGCGTCCATCAGGGACCTGAGCCACGCCGGGCTGGCAGTGTACTGGATCTTGAGCGCACGGTCATCGATGATGAGCCGCATGCGGAGATCCTGCCAGATCTTGCTCTCGCCTTCGGCCTCCGCGGTCCGCCCGAGCGACGTGAGATAGTTCGCCTCGACACGATTGAAGTCGTCTTCCGCCTGCGCATAGATCATCCCGAAGACGGCGTCAGCGTCGGTCTTGCCATGCACGTGGGCGATTCCCCAGTCGTCGCGAACGATCGTGACGTTGCGGGATTCCTGCGCCCAGCGCGCCTGCACGGCGGAGGGGCCCTGCGCTGCGATCGTCGAGACTCCGAGCATGAGTCCCAGCGGAACGAATCTCTTCATGACGGTCCCCGGTGTATGGCGATGATCATTGGAATCTAGCGCGAATTGAACGATGAGCCGCGAAGGCTCGACTCTGCGCCTTCTCAGGTGGCAGCACGCTCGCAACTACGGTTCGGGGGAAGCATGGACGGCACAGAATCCTGGTACGTACTGCTCAACGGCGTCACCGTCGGCCCGCGCACCCGCGCCGCCCTGGAGTCGATGATCGCCTCCGGTGAAATCGGACCGACCACGATGGTCTGGCCGGGATCGGGAGACTGGATCGCTGCAAGTATCTCACCGCTGGTTGGTGCGTTCCGCGCGACCACCCCGCCACCACCGCCGCCGCCGTCGGCACTTCCGCCACCGCCACCCCCTTCACCGTCCGTGCCGCCCGGCTACGTCCCGGCTCCGCCCGCAGTGCCTGCTGCTCCTCGGCGGCGATCGACTCTCGCGACGGTCCTGCTCACCGTGCTGGCGATCATCGTGGTGATCATTGCGCTGGACTGGAAGAATGTGAAGGCGGCATTCATGGAGGGTTACAACGGAGCCCGCTACGGTCGGTCGCCGGGATCTCCGGCGGCAACGTGCGATCCGCAGACCGGGGCCGGCTGCGACACCAGCACGCCGTCAAATGATCGCATCGGGCGCGGCAACGGCGATACCGGGCTGCTCAACCGCGAGATTTCCCGCGTCATGACCGGCATGCAGGTCGAGGAACTGATCAAGCAGCGTTCCCCTGAGGGCGCCGACGACGAGACGCTGCGACGGATGGGAGCGCAGCTTGCCACGCGCGGACTCGCCCGGCTCGATCCGCGCATGCTCGCAGACCGGATGGAGATCATGGATCACGTTTATCGCGACGCGAACGAGCACGAATGTGCGAACATGACCCGCGGCCAGGCGGAGACCGAACTGCTCACCCGCACTCTCGCCAACTACGATTCGGCGACCCAGCACCGCTGGGCGGTCATCCAGATCTCCGCACTCGTCGCGGAACTTCGCGCGCGCGAACCGGTGACGCGTCCTCCCGCCGAACAGGTTCACGCGACGATGAACGCGATCGGCGAAACATTGAACGGCCGCGATCGCGACCGGTACGTTGAAGTTCTGCAGCGCGGCGCGCAGGGCTCAGACGCGGATGTGTGCTGGTTCGGGCGCGCCGTTACGAAGGGAGTACTTCAGCTCGCGCCGGATAGCCGCGACCATGCCCTGACGACGCTCGCTGAGATGAGCGCCGGAAGCTGACGCGATTGCGCCGCAGGGCTTCCCAGATGTTTGCGGCGAGTACGCCGGCGAGCAGGTAGTACGCCGCACCGACCACCTGCAGTACAACAGAGCCCACCGTGGCGGCGATGACGGCGTAGATGACCTGGTCGCGCGGCCGCGGTGGTGACGTGGGCGGATCGGTCACCATGAAGAAGGCGAAATAGAGTGCGGCGTGCAGATCGGGCGTGCGGAACAGCTCCGCGACGCCGGCGGGGCTTCCGGTGAATGCCATCACCGTCGCGATGCCGAAGTACACCAGCAGAAAACTGACCACCGCAACCACCTTGTTGACGGTGATCGCGATGAAGATCCCGGCGGCGATCAGGATGGCGATCGCCGCGGGCATCAGGTCGGGAAGTGCGCCCCACCACGACTGTCCGGTGTCGAAGAGATAGAACGTCGCGACAAGCCCGAACGCCGCCGGATTGAAGACGTTGGCCTTCCCCGCCCGGAAGAGATACTTGCCGGCGATCGCGACCGCGGACGTTGTCGCGAAGACGTACCACCGCTGTTCGGGCGAGAGCACCATCGCGACAATCAACGCCGTGAGAATCGCACCATCGGGAAACTCCCACCGGCGGTGCCTCCACCTCAGTGTGGGTAGGTCGATCGCCACCGCGGCCACCACCGCCGCGGCGACGCCTGGCAGGACCTTGCCGACTCCGTCGCCAAGCGCTGCCGCGACGCACAAACCCGAAAGAACCAGGAGCAGCAGGCCCTTGGGGGTACGAAAGAAACGGCGCAGCGTCACGCCGGTGTCTCGAGCCGGTCGAGCGCGATGGTGATCAACACGCCCCGCACGCCGTGTCGCTCGAGCAGCGCGAGTCCGCCGGTCGGTCCGAGAATGAACGCCGCGGTACCGAGCGCATCGGCAACCAGTGCGGATTCGGCGATCACCGTGACGCTGGCGAGTTCCGTCGCACCGATTCCGTTCCGCGCATCGATGATATGCGGCGCCGCGATTCCATCCCGCCGGGCATAATCACCTGATGTGCACACTGCGCAATCCGACAGGTGCAACGTCTCGAGGATTCCAGCCTGACGCGGGTGACGGATACCGACCGACCATTCTTCTCCATCGCCGTTGGTGCCACCCAGAAAAAGATCGCCGCCCGCATCGATCGCGAAATTGCCGAAGCGGGCGAGTTCCCGCGCGGCGAGGTCGATCGCGAGTCCTTTCGCGACGGCGCCGAGGTCGAGGACCAGCGGACGGTGCAGCGTGATGGTTCGTGCGGCAGGATCGATCGCAACGTCCCGGTAGCTCACGTCGATCGGACCTTCGCTCACCGTGACCGCACCGGTGCGATAGTGCCGGTTGAAGCCCGCTTCCTCGAGGCGGCGCCCGACTGCGGGGTCGAAGGCTCCGCCCGTTTCTTCGGCAAGCGCAAGCGCGAATTGGACGGCGCGAAACAGCAGCTCACTGGCGTGGACCGCTTCACCGGGACGTTCCGACAGCCGCCGTACCTCGCTCGTTTCGTCGAAACGCGTGCAGCGCGACTCCACTTCGTGCATCCACTCGAACGCGCGCTGGATCGCCTGCAGTCGATCCGTACGATCGTCCTCCGTCGCGCCGTGCCCGACGACATGCATGGTGACGACTGTCCCCATCAGCGATTCGCTGCGGACCAGTGCGTCGGTCACTTTGCCTTGGAGATCGCTTCGGCGATGGCCTGCGAAAATGCGTTGCTGCTCTGCGTGGCGCCGGAGACGTAGTCCACCTCGGCGCTCTGCCGATCGACGACCTGCCCGGGAAGGCGCGACACCCATGAACATGAATACCGCGTCAGGCACTGGGTAATCGACGCGGCGATGATGCGGCCGCCCTTCACTTCTATCGACGCCTCGATGTCGCCGTGACGGGACGTGCCCCATCCGGTGAATACACCATCGCGCATCGTGGAGGCGCGCACGACGGGCTCCGATGCAGAGTCGGGAGGCGGTGGAGTTGAATCGCGGACGGGGACCGGTGGCGGAGCCGCCGGCGGTGTCACCGCGGCCGCCGAGTCCGCACCGACGTGCGCGGTGTCGGCCACGGCGACCGTCCGGCGCGGAGGCAACGACCTTGCGGGCGCATTCTTCCGAAGAACGGTCTCCATCTCGGGAACATTGCGGACCACGGTATCCAGCGCGGGGGTCGCGACAACCGGCGGACGCCCCGCAGTATCGACCGGTGGCGTGTCGCGGCGAGGGCGGGGCGCGTCGTCGAAACGCTGGGCTGCCGCCCTGGTACGGTAGAATCCCGCCGCATAGACCGCGACGACCGCGGCCGCGCCGAGCGTTACGAGCGAACTCCTCGCACGTGAAGTCGATTCCTGTCGGCGCTCAGCGCTCAAGGGTGTCTCGTCCTGAAATGAACGGCCAGCTGGCAATATAGGGTTGTACGCGCGAGCGCGAATTTCCGCTGAAATGCCGTTTCGTTATAGTTGATGCACCCACCAGACCGAATAGCCGGCTCTTCCGGAGTGTGCGATGCCTCGCGCTGCCACGCTGTTCCTGATGTCGCTTCCCGCGGCCCTGGTCGCACAATCAACCAGTCCAATCACGGCAACCCTCCACCCGGTGACGCCGACTTCCGGCGTCTCGGTGCGCTGGAGTCCCAAGGGGGCGACGGTTCCGCTCAAGCTTTCAGCCGGTTCACTTGCCGGAAGTTTCACGCTCGGCCCGAGCGGGTCTCGTCCCATCGCGGTGCGACTCGCCAAGAGTCCGGGCGCACCGCACTACAACACGCTCTGGATCGACGTCAACCGCGACGGCAAGCTCGGCCCGGGTGAGAAGCTGGTGGTCGAACCGAAACTGATCCGGGGGAAATGGTGGTCCAGCTTCGATACCATCGTCGAGGTACCCAACGAATCCGCTGGACCAGGCGGTGCGACCACGCGACCCTATCCGATGGCACTCTGGTATGTCGAAGATCCGGTTGAACCCGATTCGATTCCGGCGCTGCGCTGGTCGCGGCGAGGGTGGCACGCGGGGACGGTCGAGGTCGACGGCAAGCCCGCATGGGTGATGATCACGGAACTCGAGATGGACGGCGTTTTCGACCAGCGCGACGCTTGGGCGATGTCGCGCGATTCCGCGAAGATTCTCGGCGCTGACTCACGCAAGCTCGACGAGCACACCTGGATGGACGGCGCCGCGTATCGCCCGGTAAGGATCGATCCCGACGGCCTGTCCCTCTCGTTCGCGGCGATCGTCCCGGGCACAAGCGAAGCGGAAGAGGCCGCGAACCGCGACATCTACCTTCCCGATCGCGGCGTAGTGCGCGCGAACAAGCCGCTTTCATTCGGCAAGGATCTCGCCTCCGCGCTGGCAACTGCGCGACGCTCAGGCGGCAGGGTTCTCGTGGACTTCGAAGCAGTCTGGTGTGGACCGTGTCATGTCATGGATTCGCTCGTGTTTACCGCAGCGTCCATCGTCGATGCAGCCAAGGACGTCATCCCCGTGAAAGTCGATGGCGACGAACACCGCGACCTCAAGAAGGCCTGGAAGGTCGATGGCTATCCAACACTGATCCTGCTCGACAGCTCGGGCCACGAGTTGCGGCGCGGAACGGGATACCAGAGCGTCAAGGACATGCTGGCGATGCTGAAGCCTTGAAAAGCGAGAAAGCGAGAAAGTGAGAAGGCGAGAAAGCGAGAAAGCGAGAAAGCGAGAAAGCGGTAAAGTGAAGCACCGATCATCCATCACTGATCTGGAGTGTCATGTGCGCACGCGCATCGTTCGGCTGCTGCTCGGTTCTGTTATCCTGGTCGTTTCCGTTGCCTCCATCTCCGCGCAGGGGGTCGACATCGCCAGCGCGATGCACTGGCGGCAGATCGGACCGACACGCGCGGGGCGCGCCCGCGCACTCGCGGGCGTGCCGAGCCAGCCCAACGTGTTCTACATCGGCTTCGACAACGGTGGCGTGTGGCGAACGACGGATTACGGCGCCAACTGGGAACCGCTCTTCGACAAGGCACCCACTGGCTCGATCGGAGCGATCGCCGTGGCGCCGAGCGATCCGAATGTGATCTATGTGGGAACCGGTGCCGGCATCATCCGTCCCGATCTCTCGATCGGCGATGGAGTGTACAAGTCCACCGACGGCGGGAAGACCTGGACACACCTCGGCCTGTTCGACACGCAGATGATCGCGATGATCGACGTCGACCCGAAGGATCCCAATCGTTTCTTCGTCGCGGCGCTCGGCCATCCGTATGGCCCGAATGCGGAACGCGGCATCTTCCGCTCGACCGATGGTGGCAAGTCGTTCCAGAAGGTGCTCTACAGCGATGAGTACACCAGCGGCAACGATGTACACATCGATCCGAGCAATCCCAACATCGTGTACGCCGCGATGTGGGAACAGCAGCAGAGCTACATCGAGGGCGGCGGTTTCGGCAGCGCGGCGCACGGAATCTTCAAGTCCACCGACGGCGGCACCTCGTGGTCGCAGCTCACCGACGGGTTGCCGCCGATCGGTCAGGCCAACCTTGCGATCTCGCCAAGCAATCCCAATGTCGTGTATGCGGTACTGGTCTCGCCGGCGGGCGCGGGCGGACGTGGTGGTGGCGGGCGCGGCGCGGGCGGCGGGGGCGGCGGCGGGCGCGGCAATCCGCCGCCGGCTCAGGCCCCCGCAGCACCCCCGGGAGCGGCCGGCTCAACATCGGCCGCGCTCTACAAGTCACGCGATGGAGGGGCGCACTGGTTCCTGGCGACCAACGATCCCAATCTTCCGGCCGACCTCAAGGGGCGAAACCAGGACACGCGTCCCATGGGAAGGATCGGCGGTGGCGACCTTCCGACCATCGCCGTCGACGGCAAGAACGAGAACGTGATCTACAGCTGCTCGACGGTGTTCTGGCGCTCTGACGACGGCGGGATCACCTGGTCGGCGGTGCGCGGCGCGCCCGGCGGCGACGACTATCAGCGGTCGTGGAACAATCCCAACAATCCGGACATCATCGCCGTGGTCTCCGACCAGGGCGGAACGATCTCGGCCAATCGCGGCAAGTCATTCAGCAGCTGGTACACGCAGCCCACTGCGGCGATGTATCACGTGACGGCCGACAACGGCTTTCCGTACATGCTCTGCAGCGGGCAGCAGGATTCGGGTTCGGCCTGCGTCGAGAGCCGATCGATGGATGGTGAGATCACCTTCCACGACTGGCACCCGGTCAACATCCAGGAATACGGTATGGCCGCGCCCGATCCGCGCAACCCCGACATGGTCTACGGTAGCCAGCGCACCGGTGTGTCGCTCTACAACCGCAGGACGGGGCAGACGGCGAGCGTCGGTCCGGACGCAGCGGTGCGTGACACCTTCACCCGCAATGTGCGCACGCAACCACTGGTCTGGTCACCGGTCAATTCCGATGTCCTCTTCTATGCGCAGAACGCGGTCTTCAAGACCCTCGACCGCGGCCACACCTGGAGCCGCATCAGCGGCGACCTCGCGCGCCAGACCTGGACGGTTCCGGCGAGCACCGGCAAGTACGGCGCGACCGTCACACCGCGTGCAACCGGATCGATCACGGCACTCGCGCCGAGCCCGCGCAACGTGAACGTGCTCTGGGCGGGAACGGATGACGGCAACATCTCGGTGACGTTCAACGGCGGGCTCAGGTGGAACACCGTGACGCCGGATGCGATCAAGCCGTGGACCCGCATCTACAACATGGACGCGGGCCACTTCGATTCGCTCACCGCCTACGTCGCCGCCAACACGCTGCGCATCGATGACATCCGGCCGCACTTCTGGAAGACGCACGATGGCGGCAGAACGTGGACCGAGATCGACAATGGCATCGCGAGCGGCGCGGTGTCGAACTCGATCCGCGAGGACCCGCGCGTCAAGGGATTGCTGTACGCCGCGACCGACGTGCAGGTGTGGGTGTCGTACGACGACGGCGATCACTGGCAGTCGCTGCGGCTCGACATGCCGGCGGTTTCCGTCCGTGACATCGCGATCAAAGACGACAGTACATGTCTCTGTTCGGATCTCGTGGCGGGGACGCACGGCCGGGGTTTCTGGATCCTCGACGACATCACTCCGCTGCGGCAATCGGCGGCGCTCGCCTCGGCCAATGGCAGCTACCTCTTCAAGCCGGTGACGGCGGTCCGCGTCCGGTTCGGGACCAACGATCCGACACCGTGGCCGCCCGAAGTCCCCGCGGGAGAGAATCCACCGCCGGGGGCGCTCATCGATTACTACCTCGCGAGCGACGCGTCACAGGTCAAGCTCGAGGTGCTCGACGCCAGCAAGGTGATTCGCACCTACACGAGCGACGACAAGCCGCGCGACCCCGATCCCGCGCGCGATCCCGAACGGTACAATGAACTCTGCAAGCGCACGCCAACGATGGCCGATTGCGGATTGCCGCTCTACTGGCCGGCGCCGTCGACCAGTCTTTCCAGCGCGCGCGGGATGCATCGCTGGAGCTGGGACCTGCACTACGATCCGATTTCGGGCGGTGGTGGCGGAGGACGCGGCGGCGGTGGCGGCGGTGCGGCTGTTCCGCACCGGACGTACGGCGGTGTGGCATCTCCGTGGGTTCCACCCGGGCATTACACCGTGCGGCTCACCGTGGACGGCAAGACGTACACGCAGCCGATCAACGTGCGCATGGATCCGCGGGTAAAGACGCCGGCGCTCGCGCTCAATCAGGTCTACGCATTGACGAAGGAGATGCACGACGACGCCGTCCAGGCTCACGATGCATACACCGAAGCCCGTGAACTCGCGGCGAAAGTGGCGGAGAAACCGGGGAAGGAAGCACTCGTCGCGAAAATCGACTCGATCGCGCCGCCGGCTGCCGGTGGAAACGGCGGCGGTGGTGGTGGTGGTCGCGGCGGACGAGGTGGTGGTGCGGGTGGCGGTGGTCGCGGTGGACGCGGCGGCGGCGCCGCGCCCGCGCCGCAGAATCTCGAAACGGTGAGCGCCGCGCTCAACGCTGCGGCCATGGGAATGCAGGGATCGGAGATGGCGCCGACCGCCAGCCAGATCGACGCGTGCACCAGGGCGCGCGCGAGTTATCTCGAAGTGATGAGACGATGGGCGGCGATCAAGCAAGTCGTTAGTCGTTAGTCCTTGGTCGTTAGTCGTTAAGAAGCGACGCCGGCATCAGTGAATCGATGCCGGCGCTCGCGTTCCTAACGACTAACGACTAACGACCAAGCCCTACCTGATCGCCGGATCTCCAACGACCTCAGCGAGCTTGTTGATCTTGTTGCGCTCGGCGCCGCTGGCCGCGCTGGCGATGTCCTTCCGGAGCGCGGCGAGTGTCGCTGCGCGCTGCGAGCCCGATTCACGCTCCGCCTTGGCAAGCGCGGCACGGGCCGATGAAATCTTCGCCGACGGCAGTCCCTTCGACCGTTCGAGCTGATCGAGATAGGCCCGGGCCAGCACGAACGTCGCGGGCCAGACAAACTTCGGCTGGTCCTGCACGTTGAGCTGCTCGAAGTGCACCGTCTTCGCCGCGTCGAGTTCGTTCTGCGAGATGTAATCGCTCGGCGTCAGCTCAAACACGTCGAGTCCGCGCGCGATCTCGGAGCTGTAGATGTTGCCGTTGTACCAGTAGGCCGACCACGAACCGCCCATCTGGAAAGAGCTCGAGTCGACCGGACCGCGGTCGAAGAAGGCGATTTCCTTCGGATGCGCCGCATCGGTCCAGTCGAACACCGACACGCCGCCCTGGTACCACGCCTGCACCATGACGTCGCGACCCGGAATCGGAATCAGCGATCCGTTGTGCGCCACGCAATTCTCGAACGACGTCTGCGCGGCCGGCATCTTGTAGTAACTCTTGAACACCATCTTCCCGTTTTCCAGCGTGAAGATCGCGTCGGCACCCCATTCGGGCTTGTCGGTCGCGCGACACTTCGGCGCGCCGCCGCCGCCCCACTCGTCCGAGAAGAGCACCTTGGTGCCGTCGTTGTTGAACGTCGCCGAATGCCAGTAGGAGAAGTTGGAATCAGACACGGCGCCAACGCGGACCGGGTGCGCGGGATCGTGAATGTCGAGCAGCAAACCGTAACCGGCGCACGCTCCACCGGCGTAGCCGATCGCCGGATACACCGTGATGTCGTGGCACTGGTCGGGCCCGGTGGGCGGGCCGTTGGCGCCGACGAGCTTTTCAATGAGCGTCGGCAGGTAGCCTCGGAACGCCTCGCTGTCGGCCCGGGTCGGTGCGCCGGTGCCGCCGCGCGCCTTGACGACGCTGTCGAGCTGCGGATTCACGAAGCCAGGACCCAGGATGAAATGCTGGCCCTGAACGTCCGCGATGAAGGCGCCCCGGCGACGGGCGGAATCGAGCGCGGCAACTTCGGTCGCAGCCTCACCGTGCGTCGGCGGAGCGGCGAGATTGTTGAAGATCCTCGCGGAGTTGACGATCGCGGCCTGCTCCGGATGCGCGAGCGGCACCTTGATCACCTCGATGCGGAATCGCGCCGAGTTGGGATCCTTGTCGGGCGAGGCGGACGAGCAGCCCGCAAGCTCCGATGCCGGACGCACGGGCGCCTGGCCGGACACGTAGACATAGACGTTTTCGTTGTCGCGCGGATCGGTCACCACCGTGTGCGTGTGCGAGCCGCGGCAGGTCTGCACGTTGGCGATGTACTTCGGGTTGTTGATGTCGCTGATGTCGAAGATGCGAACGCCGCGCATCCGCTCCTTGCTCACCGAGTCGCTTCCGGTCCCCTGCGTGCCGCAGTCGAGACGGCCGGTGTTGGATTCGCTCGAAACGAACATCAGGTTCCGGAAGATCGACACGTCGTCCTGAGAGGCGGGACAGAGATCGGTCTTCGCCAGGACCGGATGAGCCGGGTTGGAGACGTCCCAGACCAGCGGACCGCCGTAGTTCCCCTGAATCACGTACTTGCCGTAGAACGCGAGGTCGGCGTTGGTCTTCCCGAGGAATGGCGGCGGCGGTACGGTGTTCGACAGCAGCCGCATGTTCCACGCGGCCTCCGCCGCCGGGTCCACGACCCCGTTGCTCTCCAGCTTGCCGCCGCGCAATCCCACGCGCGGGTCCCGGTTCTGTGCGGCCAGCGGCGAAAGGCCGCCCGCCAGCGCGATGACTGCAACGATTGCTGCGGTGATCCACTGCATCCTGCATCTCATGGTCTGTCTCCCGGCATGGTAAGAAGCATTCTGGTCATTCGGTTGATTTCCGTGGTCTGATCGGCCTGGATGTCGTTGGCCATCTTGAACGTCCCCTCGTCCTGTCCCGCTCCCGCGGCGAACAGTTCGCTCACCATCTGCACGGCGCCGCGATGGTGCTGGATCATGAATCGCAGGAAGAGACGGTCGAACTCCGCACCGCGCGCGGCGTCGAGCTGTTTCATCTGGGCCTCGGTGAGCATTCCCGGCATCAGCATCTCATGCTCGACACCGTTCATCACCATTTTCATCGGACCGGGACTGGGGTCGGGCACCGGCTGGTGCCGGTCGCGCAGCCATCGCTGCATGAGACCGATCTCGTCCGTCTGCGCATTGATGATCCGCTCGCACAGCGTGCGGATCGACTCACTCGCACCGTGGGTCGGTGCCCACTTCGCCATCACGATCGCCTGCGAATGATGGCCGATCATCCCGGTCACGAAATGCACGTCGGCTGGCGTGACCGGATAATTGTCCGGAAAAACCGGGGGCGGCGCCGGCGGCGTCACCTGCGCGGCGGCCGGGAGCTGCAGCGACACGAGCATTGCCACGGGCAGCCACGGGATCCGCTTGTTCATGGTATCTGGTCCCTCCCTGGAACGACGCCAAGGATAGTATGACGGGGGACCCCGGGGGGAAAGTTGCAAGCCGTGACGCCCGAAAAGTCAGGGGGTCGGGCCGCCCCGTCAGCGCGCGTCGATGGTCGCGAGGGCCCGCTCCCTGATCCGGGCACCCCGCTGCCGGAGCGGCAGGTGGACCGAGAATTCGCTTCCCCGGCCGGCCCCCTCGCTCCTCGCCACCACGCGCCCGCCGTGCATCTCGACGAGGCTCTTCACCAGCGTCAATCCGATACCGAGCCCCCCCTGGGCGTTGCGGCGCGCCTGGTCGACCTGGGTGAACATCTCGAAGATCCGGGAAAGCATTTCGCGGGGAATCCCGGCGCCGGTATCCGCGACGCAGATCTCGGCTTCGCCGGTCGAACCCTGCTGGTGAATCCGCACCGAAAGCGTGATGGTGCCGTGCGGCGGGGTGTACTTCGCCGCGTTGTTGAGGAGATTGGTCACCACCTGGCTGAGGCGTACACCGTCGGCCTCGATCAGGATCGGCGATGCCGGAAGATCCTCGACCAGCGTGTGGCGGCCGGATTCGATCAGCGGACGCGCCGACTCGATGGCCGCTGACATCACCGCACCGAGGTCGAGCTCTTCGAGTCGGAGCTCGATGATCCCGCGCGAAATGCGCGACAGATCGAGAAGATCATCCACCAGCCTGACCATGTGCGTCACCTGACGCGCCATCATGTCGAACGCGGACTTCGTTTCCGCGGGACTGATGCCCGGATGGCGCAGCAGGTGCAATGCGGTCGTGATCGGAGCGAGCGGATTGCGGAGTTCGTGGGCCAGGATCGCGAGGAATTCATCCTTGCGGCGGCTTTCGTCACGCAGCGACTCCTGTGCCGCGCGAATGGTGCGGAGCTGGTCGCGAACCTGATACTGCCGGCGGCGTGCCCGGATCGCCGAACGGAGTGCGCTGACCAGCGGTATGATGTGCACCGGCCGGTCGAGCGCCGTGACGTTCCCGAGCGTGTTCATCAGCCAGTGCGCCGCCGGCGATTCGGCGCCGCCGCCGGCGAGCAGCAGGATGGGGATGTCCGACCATTCCGGCTGACGCTGCAACGCTTCGACGATGCGCCTGGGGTCGCCCGCGCTCATCACGTCGTCGGTCATGACGATCGCGGCCGCTCCTTCGTTCATCGCGACCAGCAGATCATCGATGTTGGCGCAGATCCGGCAGGCGAGACGCGCCTCGCGCATGACGTGCGCGGTGAGCGACGCATCGTCGGCATTCGGGGCGAGCACCAGAATGCGCTCCTCGGTGCCCCGCACCGGCTCACTCATCAACTTGAGGCGCCGGCGTCCGCCCGCGTCGATCGCTCGAGTTCGGGCACTCCCGTCAGGATGCCGCGATACTGGTTGAGCGGCTCACCGACGCGGATCCCATCGCCCGAAAGACTCAGGCGGCATACCGCCCTGTCGTGCAGACCGGTACGCATCTTGACCACCGAGATCGCCTGCTGGAGATAGCCTTCGGCTTCGTAATAGCGAAGCAGCAGCACGCTGTCTGCGAGATAACTCGTGTCGACCGGCGAACCCATGTGTGTGCCGACCAGGCCATGCTGCGCGGTGACGAGAATGGTCAGGACGCCCTTCTGCCCAAGATACGAGAGCAGTTCATGCATGTGCACGAGCAGCATCCGCTCACTGGGCATCGCATTGAGGTAGCCGTTGAGCGTGTCGATGATCACCACCTGCGCCCCGCCAATTTCCACGGCGTCGCGAACGGCCTGCGCAAACTCTCCGGGCGCAAGTTCGGCCGGATCGACCTGGCGAACCAGGAGATTTCCCGCGGCGATTGGGCCGCGGAGGTCGATGTTCAGTCCCTCGCAGCGCGTGAGGAAGGTTTCGAAGAGTTCCTCGAAGAGGAATACCGCCGCATGCTCACCGCGCATGCACGCCGCGTGCGCGTATTGCGCGGCGATTGATGACTTGCCGACGCCGGCCGGGCCCACGAGGAGCATGCTGGTTCCCCTGGTCGGCCCGCCGCCCATCAACCGATCGAGATTGGGAAGCCCCGACGAGACCGGCTCCGCCGTGAACTCCGCCCGGTGCTCGGCCGAAATGAGGCGTGGATACACTGTGATGCCGCCGGTCGTGAGCCGCATGTCGTGCCATCCCTCCCGGAACGGCCGTCCGCGCATTTTCACGACGTGCAGCTGCCGGCGCAGCGAACCGTACTCCGTGGCATGCCGCTCGAGCGAGATGACGCCGTGCGCGATCGAAAAGAGATCGGGATCACCGTCTTCCGCCGAGCGATCATCGGCGAGCAGTACGGTGCAGTCGCGACGGCTGAAGTACTGCTTGAGGATCAGGATCTGGCGGCGGAACCGCAGCGGATTCTGCGACAGGAGCCGGAGTTCCGACAGCGAGTCGAACACCAGGCGCTCCGGACGGAGCGCGTCGACTCGCTGCATCACCGACCGCGTCGTCTCCGACAGCTCGACTTCCGACGGATGGTACATGGTGTACTGCGACTCGCCCGACCTTCCCTCTTCGAAGGTCGTGAGCTCGACGAGCTCAAGTCCGGAAATGTCCCATCCGTGTCCCGCCGCGGTGGCCCGCAACTCCTCGGCCGTTTCCGAGAGCGTGACGTACATCACGCGTTCGCCGCGGGCGAGCCCCTCGAGGAGGAACTGGAGCGCGAGCGTCGTCTTGCCGGATCCGGGGGTGCCTTCCACCAGAAAAAGCCGGCGGGCGGTCAGTCCCCCGCGGAGGACGTCATCAAGACCCGGTACTCCCGTCGCAACCAGGGTACCGGACGAAGAAGTGGAAATGGTGGTCATCAGCCTGTTTGACGATAGCGAGTGCGACAAACTACACGCGACATCCGACTGCATCAGACTATAACACCACTTGCTCACCTCCGCCCGGGACGTACGTTATCCCCATGAATCGCCTCGTCGTGCCGGGATTTCTCGCCGCAACCGCCGCCCTGATGGGGTGCCGCGTCGCAGACAACAGCGGTGTCGACCGCCAGCTCGCCCTGGAAATCGCCCGGATCAGGGCTGTCGACAACCACGCGCATCCGGTCCGGCCGACGGCAGCCGGGGAGGCGCCCGACATGGAATTCGACGCGCTTCCGGTCGACAACCTCGAGCCGCAATCCGACCCGTACCGGCAGCGCGGAACATCTCCGGTGGTGGTCACCGCGCACCGGGATCTCTTCGGCAGCGACAAGCCGGGCGTGATGCGCGCCCACCCCGGCGATTACGCATCGTGGCTTCTCGACAAGATGGGGATCGAGACGATGCTCGCGAACCGTGTCGCGATGGGACCGGGTCTTCCGTCATCGCGGTTCGTGTGGGTGCCATTCGCGGACGCGCTCATGTACCCGCTCGACAACAGCGCGCTGATCGTCACACCCGACCAGAAGGCGTTCTTTCCGCTCGAAGAAAAACTGCTGCAACGGTATTACCGGGAGAGCGGCGTGGACGGGAAACCCGCCACGCTCGGCGAATACGTCGACAAGGTGGTGCGCGCCACGCTCGAGCGCCACAAGCAGGGTGGCGCCGTCGCCGAAAAGTTCGAGATGGCGTATCTGCGCACTCTCGATATCGGCAATCCGTCGCTGGCCGACGCAGAGAATGCGTGGAACACCGGTACCGACTACAAGGCGCTGCAGGATTACATCTTCCGCTACATCGCAACCGAGTGTGGGCGGCTCGGCATGGCAGTGCACATCCACGTCGCCCACGGCGGCGGCGGATACTTCCACGTCGAATGGGCGAACCCGCTGCTGCTCGATCCGCTGCTCAACGATCCCGCGCTTCGCAAGACGACGTTCGTGATGATTCACGGCGGGTGGCCCTGGACGCGTGAGATCACGCCGCTGCTCACCAAGCCCAACCTCTACGTGGACTTTTCCGAGCAGACCGCCTTCAACACCCCGCATGATGTGGCGGACGTACTGCGGGAATGGCTGGCGTACGTTCCCGAGAAAGTGATGTTCGCGACCGACGCCTATCCGGCGTCCCCCGACATCGGCTGGGAAGAAAGCGGCCTGATTGCGGCGCGCACCGGTCGCGAAGCACTCGGCCGCGCACTTACCGCGATGATGAACGACGGAGAAATCACCCGCGATCGTGCGCTGGTACTCGCCACCATGGTGCTGCGAGACAATGCGCGGAGGTTGTACGGACTGAAATAAACGACGAGGAGAGGGAGCAGAGTGAGGAGAGCAAGGAGAGCGAGGAGAGCTGTGTATAGGCCTTCCCGCAATTCGTCTACTCGAATTACAGGCAGAATCCCGACCCCTGACAACGTTTCGTTGCCCTTCACCCCGGACGGTCCTCAAATGCATACGCAGGATCAGGTTCACGACCACCCGGCTATCGGCCGGGGAGCGGAAGGGGGCGTCGCTTCGCGCCGCCAGTTTCCGGGATTCGGATACGAGCGCTCGCAGGGAGCCGGCGTCCCGGAGGCCACGCCCCGCGCTGGTCAGGAAGAATTCCTCGCCATGCTCGCGCACGAGGTCCGCAACCCGCTCGCTCCCATCGCGAATGCCGTGGCGGTGCTGCACGGCGTCGCAGGTAACGAACCGATTCTCACCTGGGTACACGACGTCATTCACCGCCAGGTGGCACAGCTGTCGCACGTCGTCGATGCATTGCTCGATGCTTCGCGAGTAACGACGGGACGCGTTTCCCTTCACGTGCGTCCGGTGTCGCTCGCCCGCATCATCGAGCAGGCTGTCGATGTGGCGCGCCCATACATCGATCATCGCAACCAGACGCTGACGGTGGCGTTGCCGAGCGACACGGTGTACGTCGATGGCGACCTGACCCGGCTCGCGCAGGCGGTCGGAAATCTTCTCGACAACGCCTCGCGATTCACGCAGGAGGGCGGGTCGATCTCCGTGAGCGCGACGCAACAGGGCGACACCGTTGCCATTACGGTGCGCGACAACGGCCGCGGCATCGCCGCCGCGGAGCTGCCGTACATCTTCGAACTCTTTGCCCACGGCGGGCCATCGCAGACAACCCGTCCCGGCGGGTTCGGGATCGGGCTCACCATCGCGCGCGCGGTGGTGGAACTGCATGGCGGCAAGCTCGATGCAAAGAGTGAGGGACCCGGCGCCGGGAGTGAATTCACGATCACGCTTCCCCCGGCACGAGAAGTACCGCCGGAGGCGAAGCGTTCGCGTCCGGCATTCGATTCGCCCGCGAGCAAGTTCCGGATCGTGCTGATCGACGACGATGTCGATTCCAACGCGGCGCTCGGCATGCTGCTGCAGCGCGCCGGCCACGAGGCCTCGGCGGCGCTCAACGGACTCGCCGGTCTCGAGCTGGTGCGTGAACGCAAGCCCGACATCGTGCTCTGCGACATCGGGCTCGCCGGCATGGACGGCTATGCCGTGGCCGCGCGGCTCCGCGAGCAGGATCTTGACCCGCGCCCCACCGCGATCGCGATCACCGGATACGGCGAACCCGAAGACCGGGCGCGGGCGCTCGCCGCCGGCTTCGACCACCACCTCGTGAAACCGGTCGATCCGGAGGTGCTGCTGCGGTTGATCGCGGCAACGGGGGCACGGGCTTCGCGAAAGAGCTAGCCGCGACGTTTCAGCCGGAACAGCACCGGTGTAACGATTCCCTTCCCGGAATCGATGCCCGGCGGTACACTAACGCGGCTTCCAGATCGGATTCCTCGCATGTCCCCGCGGCAGAAATCGCCTCGTTCCCGCTACCAGCGACCGATGCGACTGCAGTTGCACCAGACGTTCAACCGTTATGTGGATGAACTGCTTGCCCATCGCGGCCAGGCGCCGGTCGATGAGAGCGAGCGCGGTATTGTCGAGTCCGCTGCCGGACTGGAGGCGGCGGTCGCGAACGTGCTCGCGGCACGCGCGGCGAAGGCGACCGTCTCTTCCTGACCATGCTAGCTTGACCCTCATGCGCAAATCGGCAGCTGTTTTCTCGGCACTGCTCGCCTTTGGCGTGCTCGCCTGCGACCGTACACCCGCGATGCCGAAAAGCATCGAAGAAGCCACGTTCGCACCCGCGCTCGGAATCGATCTCAAGGCGTTCACGAAGACGCCGAGCGGCCTCTATTTCCGTGACGTCAGCGTCGGTGACGGTCCGGTCGCCGCACCGCGATCATCGGTGTGGGTCTTCTACACCGGCTGGTTTCCCAACGGGAAGAAATTCGACGCCGATGTCGCGGGTCAGGATCCGTTCCGCTTCACCGTCGCCGCGGGCCAGGTGATCCCGGGATGGGACGAAGGGATCGTGGGGATGAAGGTGCACGGCGTCAGGGAACTGATCGTTCCGGCAAACCTCGGCTACGGTCCGCAGGGAAGCCCGCCGACCATTCCACCGAATGCGATCCTCGTGTTCCGCGTGGAACTGGTGGATGCCAAGTAGGGCCTTGGGCCTTGGGCCTTGGGCCTTGGGCCCTGTGCCCTGTGCCCTGTGCCCTGTGCCCTGTGCCCTGTGCCCCCACCCTACTCATTCCTCAACGCAATCACCGGATCCACTCGCGCAGCCCTTCTCGCCGGCAGCCACGACGCGAGCAGCGCGATCGCCGCGAGCGTCGCGGTAACAGCGATGAGCGTCAGCGGATCCGCGGGCGCGACGCCATAGAGTTGATGCTGGACGAAGTGTGACGCCCAGATGGAGACACCGGTTCCCACCGCGATCGCAACCGCCACGACACGCACGCCGCGCCCAACGACCATTCGCACGACCTGGCTGCGGCCTGCGCCGAGGGCCATCCGGATCCCGACTTCTCGAGTACGTTGCGTGACCGTGAACGCCATCACTCCATAGACACCAATCGTCGCGAGTAGCAGTGCCAGCAGCGCGAAGGCGCCGGTGAGAATCATCGTGAACCGCGAACTTGCGGTCTGCATGCCGAGGAGGCGGTCCATCGACCGGATCTTCCACACCGGTTGATCGGGATCGACGGACCAGATTGCGTTGCGCAGCGCGGGCGTCATGAGCTCGGGGTCGCCGATGGTGCGCATCACCACGCTGTTGAAGATGCCGTTGGCCTGCGTGAACGGTTGATAGATCTGCGGCGTCGGCGGATCGTTGAGAAATCGCTGCTGCAGATTCCCGGTGACACCGATGACTTCGGCGTCGACGTCTGGCGGTCCGATCAGGCGAACATGCTTGCCGATCGCCGATTCGCCGGGCCAGTTGAGCTCGGCCAGGCGCTGGTTGACGATCACGACGGGCGGTGATGTCGCCACGTCGGTCGTGGTGAAATCGCGGCCCGCGACCAGCGGCATCTCCATCGTGCGGAAGAATCCATCGCTCACGGCGTTGAGCTGCGCTGCCGGCGCCGTATTGCCGTTGGTCGGCGCAGGTTGTCCCTGCGCCACGTAACTGACCCCGCCCCAGTTGCCGCCGAGGGGGACCGCGCCGACCATCGCGACAGACCGGGTGCCCGGCACGGCGCGCAACGCGGCAAGCGCATCGTCCATGAAGCGCTGAATCTGCTGCGGCGTCCTGTACTTGACGGCCGGGAGCCGGAACTCGGCGGTCAGCAGGTGGTCGGTACGGAATCCAGTGGGAACGTGCTGCAGCGCATATACCGTCCGTGCGAACAATCCCGCGCCGACGAGCAGGACGATGCAGAGCGCAAGCTGCGTCACCACGAACACACTCCGGAGATCGAATCGCCGCGGCGCGGCCTCACCGGTGCGAGCGCGCAACGCTTCGCCGATATCCGCGCGTGACGCGTGCAGTGCCGGCGCGAGGCCGAATGCCATCCCTGTCACCACGGTGATCAGCAGCGAGAACGCCAGCACCTTGGCGTCGATGCCGGCACCCCGCAGTGCAACGCTCGATGGAATTGCCGCGGCGAGTGTTTCTGTTCCGAGATAGGCGAGCACCACACCACCCGCGCCGCCGAGCAGGGCGAGGAGCAGGCTTTCCGTGAGAAGCTGCCTTATCAGCCGCCAGCGGCTGGCGCCCAGCGCCGCGCGGACCGACATCTCACGGGCGCGCCCCGCCGCACGGGCGAGCTGCAGGTTCGCGACGTTCGCGCATCCGATGAGCAGCACGACCGCGACCGCACCGAGAATGATCAGCAGCGTGGGCCGGACCGGACCCACGACATAGTCCTGCAGGCCGCTGACGGATACACCAGTGCCGGCCCAGAGCGGCTGCTCCCGGCCCAGTTGCTCGGCGATGGTGCTCAGTTCGGACTGGCCCTGCGCGACCGTCGCGCCGGGCCGAAGCCGCCCGAACGACCACACCGTCGCGTTGCCCGGCGTGAACCACGCGGCCGAGGGTGCGGACGTGATCGGCAACCAGACATCGGTCGGACCCAGCGGAATGTCGAACCCTGGGGCGATGACTCCGATGACGGTGTGCGGCCGGCCGTTGAGAAGGATCGTCTTGCCGAGAATCGCGGGATCGCTCCCGTAGCGCGTGCGCCAGGTGTTGTCCGAGATAATCGCAACGGCGTTGCCGGCGCCGAGCCTGGTGTCCTCGTCGGTAAACGAGCGGCCGCGGGCGATCGGCACGGCGAACAGCCGGAACGTCGACGCGCTGACAAATCCACCGGTAAGACGATCGGGTTTGTCGGTGCCGGTGAGGTTGACGCTCTGGGCGCGCGCCATTCCGATCGCGGCGAAAACCTTCGAGCGCCGGCCCAATTCGTCGACTGCAGGAATCGGCATCAGCATGCCGCCCCCGCGATTCGGCATCGTGCCCCAGATCATCGTGAGTTGCTCCGGATGCGCATAGGGCAGTGGCCGCAGCAGCACGGCGTCGACAATCGAGAAGATCGCTGTCGTGGCGCCGATGCCGAGCATCAGCGTAACGGCAATGGTCGCGGTGAACCCCGGCCGGTGCACCAGGGCGCGGAAGGCCGTGCGAACGTCGTGCACCAGCGTCGCGGCGCGGTCCTCGCGCGGCGGCATCGCCTCGTTGGCGAGATCGGCGCGATCGGAGAGATCGCGGACCCGCACGCGTGGAACGTTCTCGAACGAGTCGCGCATCAGGTGTACGATCAGGCGCGCGCGACCGGCGATCCCGGCGAAGCGCGCTTCACCCCGTCGCTGGTCGACGAACCAGGCGATCTCGCCGCGGATGCTCCGCGGATACCACCACGCGACGATGCGCGCAAAGCGTGAGGTGTTCATGCGGCCCCCGCGGCGCGAAGCAGCTGCTTGCGGCGGGCCAGCAGCACGACGCGATGCAGCCGCTGCACTTCGAGCTCGAGTGTGCGGCGTCCGAGCGGCGTCAGCCGATAGTAGCGCCGGCGTTCGGCGTCATCGTCGCCGGCCGGTGCCGCCGTTTCGTCGATGAGTCCGCTGCCGAGGAGCCGCTGCAGGGAGCCGTAGAGCGTCCCGGGTCCCATCCTGATCTGCCCCTCGGTCAACGACTCCACTTCCTGCGCAATCGCATAGCCGTGACGTGCCCCGTCTGCGATGGCGAGGAGGATGTGGAGGACCGCCGGAGTCAGGGGAAGAAGCTGTTCCGCGGGAGTGCCGGACGCGCGTGCCATTTGAGTCACACCTCGTTATGAGTCCGTGGACGATATATCCGTGACGGATATACCGCAAGCGACGCCGGAATCTCCTCACCGGCCCGCGGTGCGGCTAGAATCCATGGCGCCGTCCTTGTAATAGCTCTGCGACGCAGACCGGAGACACCCGTGAGACGAGACCCCCTTCGCATCTTGGCGTTCGCCGCCATTGCGGCGGCGATTGCATGCAACCCGGCCACCGACACCCAGGTTGATACCCCAGCTACGCCCGCGAACATCGAGATCTTCGTCGGCGACAGCCAGAGCTCCGTCGTCAACGCGGTGCTCATCACCCCCCTCAGCGTGGTCGTCAAGGACGCGCACGGCGCTGCGGTGTCGGGTGCCACGGTGACGTGGACCGTCGATGACGGCGGCGGCACTGTTTCCGCCGCGACGTCGCTGACATCGAGCGAAGGCCGGGCAAGCACGATCTTCACGCTGGGCTCGACGCTCGGGCCGCAGCATGTGCACGCCAGCGTGACCGGAGTCGCAGCGCACGCACAGTTCACCGCCATCGCATTCCCGAGTCAGTGGTCGGGATTGACACCCGCGAGCGCGGTGATCGCCGGCGGGAACCTGCAGCTCGGCAACGCCGGGCTCGCTGTCGGGCATCCACTCATCGTGCTGGTGAGCGATGCGTCGGGGGCGCCCGTGAGCGGGGTGCTTGTTTCGTGGACAGGAGTTGGTGGAGCGACCGTGACACCCGCGTCGACGATCACCGATGCTCAAGGACGCGCCGCCACGGTGCTGACGCTTGGTCCCAACGCTGGACCCGGCCAGGGCGCGCAGGCTTCCGTGCTGGGCGTGTCCGGTTCGGTTGGCTTTGCCGCCACCGCCGCAGGCGCGCCGGCGTCGATAGAACTCGCCACGGGAATCGACCAGACCGGAACGATCAACGCCGTACTCGGCCAGCCGCTAGGGGTGCGCGTTCGCGACGCGCAGGGAAACCTCGTCCCGAACGCGCTGGTGACCTGGTCCGTGACCGGCGGCGGAGGCCACATCGCTCCGAGCACCGATGTGACCGGCGGCGTCGATGGCGATCTCCCCGGCCAGGCGAATGCCACATGGGTTCTCGGCGCGACACTCGGCTTGCAAACAGCGACGGCGAGCATTGCCGGTGGACACTCGGTGACTTTCCAGGCCACCGGTGTCGCGACCGCACCGACCGGCGCACCGATCCTCGTCGCGAGCGTCGTTCCGCCGTCGGGGGCGACGTATTACCACGACACGTTCGTCCGGGATGGACTCGCGTTCTCGTGCGTGTGGAACCAGGGTGTGGTGATCTACGATGTCGGCGACGGACGCGCCGGTGGTTCACCCACCAATCCGCGCGTGATCTCGCAGATCATCATTAACGACAACGGCGTCATCGGCGGTCCCGCCGCGCACAACGCATGGTGGTTCAAGAATCCGGTCACGCACGAGAACCGGTATCTCTTCGTGGGACAGGAAGGTCCGATGGGCGTGGGCACGCGCTCGCAGGGCGACATCCACATCATCGATGTATCGGACCTCTCCCACCCGGTCGAGGTCGGATTCATCCACGTTCCCGGCGCGGGATCGCACAACTTTTGGATGGATGAGTCGAAGCAGATCCTGTATTCCGCGTTCTACAACGGCGGGGTCGCCAAGATCGACGTCTCCGGAACGCTCTCGGGCGACATGTCGAATCGCATCGTGGCGAGAGTGCAGCCCGGCGGTCCCGACAATACATATGTATGGGGCGTGATGCTCTCGGGTGGAACGCTCTACGCCAGCGACATGGTCAGCGGTTTCTGGGCGCTCGATCCCAACACACTCGCCACCAAGGGTGGCGGATTCAACATGGCGCCGCGACCCGCGACGGATCTCTGGGTCTTCGGCAACGTCGCGTACACCGGAACATTTCCCGGTGGCACGGCGAAGGGAAATGTCGTGAAGATCTGGTCGCTCGATGCGGCGGGGAATCCGGTCATCGCGGATTCCATCGTCATTCCGAATGTCGGAGCGATCAGTGATGTCGCGGTGACGCCTGATGGAAAGATGCTCGTCGTCACCACCGAGGGCGCGCCCACCGGAAGCGCCGGACTCTACGTGTACGATCGAACCGTGAACCCGCTCAAACCCACACTCGCCGGTTTCTACCTCGTGCCGCCCGGGCTGCACACCGGCACCGTGTCAGTGATCGGCGGACGTACGTACGTCTTCGCCGCTCGCGACCCGAGTCAGGTGCAGATGGATATTTACGATATTACGGATTTGGTGCGGTGAGGGCCAAGCGCTATGGCCTACCGCCTATGGCCTATCGCCTATGGCCTGCCGCAGACAGCCGACCCGTCAGCGTCACCGTCACCAACAATACGGCTATCGGCATAGGTTATCGGTGATCGGCTATCGGCCATAGGCTATAGGCCATAGGCCCACAGGCCAGACGCTGCCACCGCGCCCCTCACTACCCCCTCAACGCCTCCACTGGATCGAGCCGCGAGGCGCGGGCGGCTGGAATCAGCACTGCACCCGCCGCGACGAGGAGGAGCAGCACCGGGATACCGGCGAACACCACGGCATCAACCGGTGCGACGCCGTAGAGCAGTGAAGCAAGGAACCTTGTGAGCCCGAACGCGAGCAGCAATCCGACGCCGGTGCCGATCGCGGCCGGCACCATTCCCTGCCCCAGGACGAGTCGCCGCACGGACGGAACTTCGGCGCCGAGCGCGAGACGGATGCCGATCTCGCGAGTGCGCTGGGTCACCGAGTGGGACATGACGCCATAAATACCGACGGCAGCGAGCACCAGCGCGAGCAACGCGAACAATCCCATCACGCCCATCGTGAACCGCTGTTCCTGCGTCGCGGAGGCGAGCACGGCATCGAGCGTGTTCACCTGCGTCAACGCGAGGTCGGGATCGAGTTCGTGCACGACCCGCTGGACCGCCGGCAACGCGGCGCGGGGATCGCCGCGCGTCCGCATCACGAGCGTCATCGAAAGACGCGGATTGCCGTACGCGACGCTCCACTGATCCTGCGGGATGTAATACTCGCGTTTGGCCGGACCTAGCAGCGAGTTGTGGTGCACGTCGCCCACAACGCCCACGACCGTGCGCCAGACAGTATCGCGACCGACCTGGATTCCCTGGCCGAGCGGGTTTTCGCCCGGGAAGTACTCACGCGCGAGCTGCTGATTGATGACGATCACCGGCTGTCCGTCGATCGCATCGCGCTGATCGAAGAAGCGGCCGCTGATGAGGCGGATGCGCATCGCCTCGAAGTAACCGGGGGACGCGGCCTGCCAGTCGGCGGAGCGGCCAGGAACATTCGCGGGAGTCGGCTTGCCGTTGATGCGCAGACCCGCGTCACCCATCTGTGACGCGAGCGGAAGAACCCGCGCGAAACCGGCGGCCTGCACGCCGGGGATTTCCCGGATCCGCTGACCGAGTCGGCGATAGAAACCGTCCGCGAGCTCAGGCGTGGAGTAGGTCTGGCCCGGCAACGCGATGCGGGTCGTGAGCACGTTGTGCGCGTCGAAACCGGGATCGATGCGACTCAGGTTGATGAACGAGCGAATCGTGAGCGCCGACCCGATCAGCAGCAGCACGGCGAGCGCCATCTCGGCGACCACGAGCGCGATGCGGCCCCGGCGCTGGTGCATTCCCACGGTCTGCCCCCGGCCATCGCGCAACGCACTCGCGAGGTCGAGACGCCTGGCCCGGACGACGGGGACGAGTCCGAAGAGAATTCCGGTCGCGATCGAGACGAGCAGCGTGAAGAGGGCCACGCGCCAATCGATCGTGAGTTCGGCGACACGGGGAATCGTCGTCGGTGCGCGCGCGACCAGCATCTTGATCCCGAGCCACGCGAACGCCAGGCCGAGCGCCCCGCCGGTTACGCCAAGAATGAGGCTTTCGGCGAGCGAGAGCCGGAGGATTCTTCCAAGTCCCGCGCCGAGCGCCGAGCGCACCGCGACCTCGCGGTTGCGGCCGTCGGCGCGGGTGAGCACGAGGTTGGCGACATTCGCGCAGGTAAGCAGCAGCAGCAACAGCACGGCGGCGGCCACCACGCTGAGCGCCACCTGCACGCCACCACTCACTTCATCGCGCATCGAAACCGCGAACGCGGTGAAGTGCATCTGCTCGGGATAGTTGTTGGGATACGTCGTCTTCCATTGCACGGCGAGGGCACCGAGCTCGCGGGTCACCTCGTCGATCGTGACACCGGGGCGCAGGCGGGCGACGCCGTAATTGCCGTGACTCCCGCGGCTGGGTGTGCCGGGATCGAACTGGATCGGCTGGATGAGCTGCGACGAACTGACCTGCTGAAACTCCAGCGGGAACCGGAACGCGGGAGGGAGGATGCCCACGACCGTCGCGGGCGCGCCGTTCACGGTGATCGACTGTCCGACGATTGATGGATCGCCACCCCAGCGCCGGCGCCAGATCTGGTAGCCGAGCATCACGGCGGCCGGACCGTTGGGCGCGTCCTCGGCCGCGGTGAACGTACGCCCGAGGAGAGGATGGACGCCGAGCACGCTGAAGATGTTGGCGGTGACGCCGGTGGCGGTGGCACTGGTTGGTTCGGTATTGGGCGCGGTGATCGTCACTTCACCGTTGCTGGTCCACGCGCCGACGTCCTGGAACAGCTTGTCCTGCCGCTTGTAATCGAAGTATTCGTCCTGCGAGATCCACGTCTTGTTGAAGTTGCTCCAGCGGCTCCAGATCAGCGCGAGCTGCTCCGGCGACTGGTAGGGGAGCGGCTTGAGCAGGACCGCGTTGACCACGGAGAAGATGGCGCTGGTGGCGCCGATCCCGAGCGCCAGTGTGAGCACGACCACGGCGCAGAACGCCGGACGGCGGAGGAGCGCGCGGAGGGCAAGGCGGAATTCGGACATGGGGTTTCCGGCGAGGGTGTTTCAATTCTGACGGCGCGCGACCGCAATTGGTTGCAGCCCCTCACGCCCTCACGCCCTAACGCCCTTCGCTACATCTCCCCGGTCGGTGGTACACGATCCCGTAACGCTTGAGGTATTCGGCAAGCGGCTCCAACCCGACGCGCTTCCGCCGCGCGTCGACGCAGGGTTCGTCTTCAATGGGGTCGAGCTTGGGATCTCCGCCATCGGGACCGAGCGCCAGTTGCGATCCGTACCGTTGCGGCTTTCCCGAGCGGACCAGCACGCGATCCTCCAGCAGCGCGCCATCGCCCGGCTGCGCTTCTCCGGCCTTCACGGCCGCGAGCAACTTCGGCAGCATCGCCGCCTGATCATTGGCGGGCATGTGCTGCACCACCAGCCACGCCGCGTGCGCGCCGTCGTCGCCCACCTTGCTGCGCGTCGGCCACCCGATCTGCGCGATGATTTCCTTCACTCGCGACTGGATGGCGGAGTCCGCGGTGTTGAAGGCCTTGAACGCGGCGATCCCTTCGGGAGTCTTGCTGGCGACCTTCTTCATCAGCGCGGAAAAGTCCTGCCGATTGGCCTGATCCTGGTTGGCGAGCTTGAGAAGTTCGTCGCGCACCGGCTGGTTGATCGCGGCGAGCTTCTGACGCAGCCGCGCGTCGATGGCACGGAACTCTGCCGTGGTCCTCAGCCGGTTGAAGGCGCTGTCGGCGAGCAGTCGCTGGTCGAGATACCCCTCGTTGACGGCGCGGCCCAGGTCCCGCAGCGCGATCGCATTGAGTCCTCCGCGCGCCGCACTGCGCGCGGCGATCGCGAGCCCCGCAGGGTCGAATCCCGAAAGACCGTAGGCCTGCTCGTACAGCTGCGCCGCCCGGGCATACTGCCGCGCACCATCGGCGCTGTCGGCGCGCTGCAGGATGTCGACGAATGACTGTGCGCGGAGGGGGAACGCGGCGAGCGCGAGCATGATTCCGGTCGGTATGGTGAATTTCATGGGGGAAAGGTATCCGGAGGGGTGGAGCGGCTGTTCGATGTTCGATGTTCGATGTTCGTTGTTCGTTGTTCGCTGTTCGTTATTCGCTGTTCCGGTGCGAAACGGCAGGGCACTGTCGGCGGCCCCGCATCAGCGAACAACGAACAGCGAAAAGCGAACAACGAATAACGAACAGCGAACAACGAATAGCGAACAGCGCCCCAAACGGACCACGCCGCTTCCCCATTCCGGCGGAAGCGGCGCGGCGACCAGGCCAGCCCGAGACGGTCCCTCGGCTGACGCCGGGCTACATCCTAGGCGATCACCACAAGGCGACCGTTTGCCCAGCTCGAGCTGACGATTGATCTATGACTACCGGACAAGGGATCACCTCCTTCGTTGCGGGTGGGACTGCGGGCACGACTTCGGAAAGTACGCAGAGAACGACGCGGGCACCACGGGGGTTCCGGGGGGCATCGCGGTTCGTTGTTCGTTGTTCGTTATTCGTTGTTCGCTGATGCGGGGCCGCCGCCAGTGCCCTGCCGTTTCGCACCAGATCAGCGAATATCGAACAGCGAATAGCGACGGCCGAACAGCGAAAGGCGAACAGCGAATAGCGGTCACCAGAAAATGCAGTACCATTAAGCGTCCGGCTCACCCCACCAACTCCTGGAGCATTGCATGGTCGCCCTCGCCTCGCTGTGGCTTCCCGTCCTCGTGTCCGCCGTCTTCGTGTTCATCGCGTCCATGATCGTGCACATGATCCCCGGCTGGCATCAGGACGACATGCGGGGCGTTCCGAATGAGGATGACGTCATGGCGACGCTCCGGAGCGCGAACCTGCAGCCCGGCGAGTACCGGTTCCCGTTCGGACGGACCACCGCCGAAATGACGACGCCGGGATTCGTGGAGAAGATGAAGATGGGCCCGGTCGGGACGATGACCATTCGTCCGAACGGCGAGCTCAACATGGGGAAGCTGATGGGCTTCTGGTTTCTCTATACGCTCATCGTGGGGGCGATCGCGGCGGGCGTTACCTGCCACTTCATGGGCGCGGGTTCGCCGTATCGCGGCGTGTTCCACCTCAGCGCCGTCATCGTGTTCTGCTGCTACTCGATGGCGCACTGGCAGAACTGGATCTGGTGGGGGAAGAGCACGCGCTACACGCTGACGTATACCGTGGACGGCGTGCTGTTCGCGATCGTGACCGGGGCGACGCTGGGATGGTTGTGGCCGAAGTAGCTGTTAGCTATTGGCTTTCAGCTGTTTCGATGCGTGGGCTTGGCGCCATGCTCGGGCAACGCATCGAAACAGCTGAGAGCTAAGAGCTAAGAGCTAACTGCGGCCTCCAACCCAACCGACTCCACCAACTCTCCGTCCGCATCCGTCTTTCCACGCGCAGGGAAGCAACAAAGCGGACGAGACCTTCATGTCATGGCGCGACCGCATCGGCGGATGATCGGATCGAGCAAATACGCATGCGGCGGTGCGATTGGTGTTTCGCGTGCTTGAACCGCGCGCCGCGTTTCGTCGCGTCGAAGATCGGATTCATCAATCCCGCGAACGGATCGAGCAACGTCACGACCAGGTTCAGCGCCTCGCGGTCGGGTTGGCCAATCGAGCAGACGGATTGCGCAACATTCCGCCCTGCTTCGGCAACAGCCGGCCGCGTTGAGCAAGTCGCCGATCGGCTCCGACGACTGAGCGGCCGCGTTCATCGCTTGAGTTGCCGAATGCGCCGAGCGAGCGAGCGTGGGGGATGATCGCAGTGCCGAGTGGGCCGAGTGGGAGACCAGGTCCAGCAAAGAGTGGGCGGGTTCGTGTTGTGATCGAACGAGCGAACCGCGGTGTTGAACGACCGGCACAAGCAAGCGACCCACGGCATCTCTCTTCGTTCGAAGCCATCTTGCGAGCGACCGGGTGGAGCGACTTGCCGAACGGGGGCGGCGCGCGGGGCTTTCCAGCACATTGGGATCCTAAGCTTAGAATTCCACGTGGACAAGTTGTCGCGGCCGCTTCTATAGTGTCACCTAAATACTAGTGACTCCAGCGTAACTGGACTGGCCACAGTTAGGCCGCAAATGTAATCACACTGGCTCACCT
>JADMIO010634496.1_pt1 | contig 30074 bp, 24 predicted proteins | sample 8958161 | NCBI WGS metagenome assembly JADMIO01 (sample SAMN16585339, study PRJNA669376) | soil metagenome | isolation source: Crop rotation soil | place: USA: Cullars Rotation, Alabama | collected 2011 | reverse complement strand
CGCCCCTTTATCAGTTACTGAACCAGGTCTCACGACGGCAACATGTCCATGTCCTGCCCCGGTGTTTTTCCACATAACCACGGCCAATTTGCCGTCGTTTGCTGCTGCTTGTGCCTGCTGCTCTGTGCACGATTTCCACCCAAACTGACCGACGCCATAGTTTCGCATCCAATTAACCCCGCCATTAATGTTGATCTCGCTCGCGTGTGGCGCGCTGGGGGCAGCGATATTGCCCGAGCTGTCGATCCAGTGAGGTATTTCTGCGCCCATGGCCCGACTGACGTCCCATGCGAAAATGTTGCAGTACGTGTTGCCATTGTCGGGCAAGTAGCGCGGGTTATTTCCCACGGCAAATTGGTTAATCAATTGCGAGTAAATCGCCGCAGCTCTCTGCCCGGGTGAGTTTGTGAGCGGCGGGTGGTTGTAATTTGCCCGGGCCATCGAAACAGTTCCCGGAGCAGGATGAATCCCATCGTAAGTTTCAGCGTGTCCAGGTGCGGGTGAGGGCGGAACTGCTGGCGCGCCTCCGGGAATATTAATCTTTTGTCCGAACTTGATCAGGCTCGGATCCAATATCTGTTGATTCGCATCCAATAGATCGTCCAGCGACAGGCCAAACTTGTTGGCAATCTTCGCTAAGGTGTCGCCGGGTTGCACTTCATAGATGTCGGTAATGGTAGGCATACTTTTCCTTTCGAAGCGCGAAGGTGTCGCAAACAATCGCTAATGAACTCGTTCGACAATAAAATCCATCGTTGGCAAGTCTGGCATGATCGTGAAAGACATCTTGACGGGCCAATTACGATAAAGCGTACCCCCGAAGGCGTGCGCCTGGTTCCAGAGACACTGGCGCAGCGTGCTGACCGAGAGTCATCAACCGAAACTCCGTGCGTCTGGTCCTCAAGGTTTGAGAGCCAAGGATGCCAGTCTTCTGAGCGCGAGTAACTTAAGCGTGTCGAGATTAATTCCGAAATTAGCTCGCACTTCGCGTTTTTGACTAGTCTCGCTGGCACTCGCGTAGGTTACGGAAAACGGAAGACGGAATCCCATCGCCACTGGGAATTCGATCTTGAATTGCGCTACTCCGATGTCTGCTCGTTTTCCGGGGACACGTTTGTTCTCAAACAATCGTTGATAACTCCCGGTAAACGAATAGGTGATTTGACTTAGATCCTCCTCAATGCTGACGAACGGACTTTGAGTCTTGCCTTCGAAAGACAAAGCAAGATTGAAGTCGCGCACTCTTTGTTGATTAATCGTGTCATCGGGCTTGTGATAGAAGGAAACGCCCGCATTGGCAATGAGCTTCATCGGGTCAAAAGCCTTTCGCTCATATAAAAACTGAAACACTGAATAATCTGAACCAGTGTCGGTTCGTTGGTTGGTGTACGCAAAGGTTGCGAGCGGTCTTTCTTCAAGTTTCTTCAAGTACTTTTCCAGCGAAGCGCGAGCGAGGTCGACGGCATCGTGCGCGTCAGCCAGTCCGCGAATTAGTTGAGGAATTCGGGCGCGAATCTGTGGAGTGATTTCAATTTTCCCTTCGGCTGACGTGTTTAGCGGAACGAAAATCGACGAGTGTGCCTTGCACAGGATGATCTTGCCGATCTCGCGGGCGCGTGCTGTTTTATCGGTCTTGTCCGTCACCGGATTCTTGGAAAGGTACGCAGTAATTTCGGAGTTCGTTTCGCTCTCTACCTTTCCGCTGAGTTCCCGAAGAGCCGGGTCCGCGTCGAATAGCGATTCCGTCGAGCTGAGCGCCAGCAGACGCTTCTCGATCGCTGGTTTTACTTCTCGTTCCCAGTACTTTGAGAAATCCGCTGAGCGGGTGGTGCGGTCACCGGTGAGACGGAAACGGGCAGACCACTCGCGCAACTGCTTTCGTCTCGCGTTAGCCAGGAGCGTCTGGTTGCTGTCGGTATTAAATGACGCCGAAACACCGAGGCGATTGAAGAAGTTGTAGTTTTCGTAAGTGTCAGGCGTATCGCCGTGAGCCGCAGCAAACAAAGCATATGGCGACGTGTTTAGCGTCAGCACAGTGTCATTGACTTGTTTAGTTATTGCACCGTGCTCGATCGACCATGCCAGAAGTTCTGAAATGCCCGGCTTTTCAATCGCGCTCGTGCTACCACTAGATTTCGCCGAGGCGCCGACCTGGACATCAGTGCGCGCAGTTTCACCCATGTAGCGGTAACGATCCAGTTTTGTGATCTCCTCGGAGAGTCCACCTAGAACAGAATAGACAAAGATCTTCGGGAATACTCCCGACAGCGCATCAGGGTTGTCGTCAAATACGATCGAGTTTGCGGTTGTTTCAATCGCGCCTAATAACACTCGAGGCGCTTTTGGATCACATTTCGCCAAGTCCGCCTCAGCAAACACAAATGGGACTGGTGTTGCCGTTGGCTGCGGGGCTGCCGGCGCTGACGAAGTCGCGGGCGCTGACAAGGCAGATGAAGTTGCGTCAGCCGCCAGCGCAGAAGAAGTAGCGGATCCGCCGTTACCAGTATCCGACATAGCGACAGCGTCATTTTCACTTCTTCCATCCCTCGAATTGCCATTCGATGCCGCTGCGTTCCCATCTGAGGCTGAATCAGTAACGACCCGCGGATTTGTGTTTGTGGCGACGTTCCGTCGCGTTGACCGCCGAGAAGCTTTAGGCGCGGCGTTCGCGAGATTGGGTGCGGCTGTGGTTTGTAAGAAACTTACGAGCTCTTTGATCTTATCGACTGTTGCGTTCCATTCCTGCGTCAGATCCTGGATTTGGCGGGCAATTCGCGCGTGAAGAGCGGTGTCACCATTCGGCACCATCGCTTTCATGTTTTCCAAACTGGTGATGTCATCCTGCAGTAAGACTTGAAACTGACGATACATGCTGAGAAGGGATCGCTTTTGAGTTTCCTGGATCGAAGGAGTTCTGTTGACGAGTTTCATCGACTCCAGCTCGCGTATGCGCCGACGAAGTTCGTCGGTGTTTACGGGTTCTTGTCCCAAGCACGAGGATGACGCAACAAGGACAACTATCAGACTTGTAATGGTGACTACCTTAGAAATACGCATGGCTCATCTCTCTTTTCTCTTTTGGGTGTGTCCGTGGTCGGTCGAAGCAAACTAGACAACTTTGAACCGCACAGTCGGATCTTTCAGAAAGTCGGTCTGCTTTATCGAAAAAGTGAAAGAGTTTGGTCCTTTATCACCCTTGAGTTGCACATCGAAGCGTGACTCTTGAGGAGCGCCAACAAAATCGCATTGGATTTCGCAAAAGTGCGTGAGCGGCGCATTCTTTGTCACGGTAAATGTGTACGTTGGGTTTGGCGTTGCTGGGTTTGCGACCAGAACGAGATTGTCCAATGTCGCCGCCACCATATTGGGATTTACCGAGACGGGCATGAAGGTGAGTGTCACTTTCTCTCCATTAATCACTTCATAGAGGTATTTATTGATTTTGTTCATCGGTTTTCCTCTCGCTGTTGAGCGAAACCAGGCAGAATCATTAGCCGCCTAGCACTTTGAGGAGCGACCTCTTGAAACCACGGCAGCGATGTCGCGCGATTACGTGAGAACGCGCCGCGGTGGCGCGTCAGAAGATCCTTGGGACATGCGGCTTATACTCTCGCTACTCTTCCGTGTCAATATTTTATTTGCCCGTAAATCATTGTACAAGCTTGAGAAGTATTTACTTGCGCCTTTGGACGCAGACGGGCTAATCAGATTTCAAGCCATTGCGAGCGGACGCGAGTGCCCAACAGCTTGGACTGGGTAGTTCAAATCTTACGGCCGTGCCTGGGTTGTCTCTAGGGCGTGCCGGCAGGAGCGAGGCGACACGAGATTTGTTCTGTCGTCGAATTTGACGTCGGGCTGGATCTGGAAATCAAGCGGCTAAATGGTATGCCAACCAGGATTCACGTTGCGGCCGCGAGCAACACCTCACTAAACCGTCGCGCAATGTCGGCGATGTTGGCGGCTTTGTCGTGGCCGTTGATGATGGTGCGCGCATTTTCAAAGTCGGGCGATTGCCCGTCTTTCATAAATTGTGAGAGTTTGCGTCCCGTAAACCAGCCGTCGATCATTCCCTGCGTCGCGATTTCGTAGGCTACGGCCGGATCTTTGGCCTGATCCGGATAGTTGAGGAGATCGACTCCCGTAAGCGCCTTCGCCTTGGCGTAATTCCTACGGCCGGTCAGCTGCACGTAGCCGCGTCCGTGAAAGCGGGCACCGTCGCCATCCTGCGTATTGCCGAGCATCTGACCGACTTTCGTTTGCGGGCCATATCGCTTGTTGAAGTACCCGGCGCCGCCGTGTTCGTCGATCGGCCGCATCGTGTGTGCCGTTTCCCATTTGAACGTCGCGAGACAATAGGCCAGTTGCCGCCGATCGTTGTCTGAGCCAGGGAAGCGCTGATCTTTTTCAATTTGGCCGAGCAGAAACTCGAGGGCATCGACCAGTTCTTGTGTCAGTGGTCCAAAGCGGTTGCGGTACTCCTCAAAAAATTTCTTTCGATCAAAAACAAACATCGTGTTTTCTCCTTAAACTCTCAATGTCCTTTGGCATGAACGCTTAGTCCGATTAGTCCTTGGATTTTTCGTCCGGACTTTTCTCTTTCGGTTTCACAGTTGAACGAATCACGATGAACTTGTTCAGCAGATCGAACCAGAACGGCGCGCCGAGCGAAATCGCCAAAGCCGTCAACAACCAGCCGATGCCATGCCAGTAAATTTGCCACCACCAACCGCCACGTTGCTTCCAATGCCAGCCGGGCCAAGTAACCACTGGGTCACCGGTGCCGTTCCAGCCAATCGGCAGACCCAAAGAACTCAGTTCGCAACGACTCTTTTGCAAGTTGCACTTCGGTGAGTCCGGCGAGTCCTTGCACTCTGCCTGCCAGCACGCTTCTCCGGGCGCAGGTTTCGGTGTCAGGGTAACCGTGGGTGTAGCGAGGGGCATCGGGGTAGGTGACGCGGTGGCGTTCGCCTTTGCGTATTCCACTGCCGCCGCAGCGACTGAATCTCGCAACTCTTTGTCCGTCGACAGCTTTCTTACCACCAACACGGTATCGGCGTTCAGCGCAATTGCAAGGAGCAGCCCGATCACAAAAATAATGAACTGAGTGCGACGCTTGTACCACCCCGAAACCCGATCCATTCCGTTGTTGAACCACGTCTCGATGTTGACGCGCGCCTGGTTCACATCGTTTCCCGCTGAGTCGATAAGAGTGAGCAGCGCTTTCCCAAGTTTTGAGTCCGGCGGAATAATATTCTCTTCAACCATCGCGTTTCTTAGCGCCGTAATTGGATTGGTTGAGTGAGCGTAACTCTTGGGATCTGCCAAAGTACCCGTTGCTCCTGACTGATTCTCGGCATTCGCCGGAACGGCGATGTCGAGTAACGCGAGCGCGAAGTTCTGTGCGGGAACATATGTTGGAAGTTTCGGGGAACTTCGCCACAGCCACTGCACAAAACGGCGGATGAAATCCTGATTGCGGTACGCCAATACTTCCTGGTAAGTGCCTTTGAACAACCCATTGATGAGCGGGTGATCGTAAAGCCGCGCCATGACGTCCGTCGCTTCCGCGTGCGCGCTGGCGACTGCATTCGTCGCTTTCGTGCCAGTCTGTGCGACCAGTTTCCGAACGGTCGCATCAGCCTTATCGCTTATCCATGGAGACACTTTGTAAACGAGGCTTGTGACTCCGCCAGTGCTTCGCCGGTCAGTAATGAGTTCGCGAATTCCACGCTCAAGGTCACTCGCGCGGTTTCGCATAATAGCTTCAACCGCTTCGGCCACCGCTGAAGCGATGAGGCTCAACAACAGGTAAATGAAAGTGATACCAATTGCCGTGTCGATGATCGCGGAATTCAACATGGTGCTAACCTGGGGTGGTTTGAACTGCCGCAAGACGGCTGCGAAACTGTGGGTCGCGGCAGAAATCGTGAGTGTGCTGGCGTGACACGCGCACTCACATGTTCAAAGACGGCTCAGATACTATCCTTGGGACAGGCGGCTTATACGCTGAGGGCTCAGCGATGTCAACAGATTTCTGTCCTAAGATCTTTGGTCTAGAACACAAAGCAACGTTTGCGTTAAATACTACATGAGACTTGCGGCGAAAAAAGGAGACTCGATCTGGACGGTGGGACATTCGACTTTGTCGATTGAGCAATTTCTCGCGGTCCTGGGGTCATCCGAAATCCGATTGCTGGTCGATGTGAGGAGTTTCCCGGGTTCGCGTCGTTATCCGCACTTCAATCGGGACAACTTGCGCACATCACTCTCGGCGGCAGGGATCGATTACCTGCACATGCCTGAAGTAGGCGGCCGCAGAAAGACACGGCCGGACTCGCAGAACGTCGCGTGGCGGAACGAATCATTTCGCGGCTATGCCGATTACATGGAGACAGAAGCTTTTCAGAACGGAATTGAGCGCCTAATGAAACTGGGACGCGAGCGGCGAACTGCGATCATGTGTTCCGAAGCGGTTTGGTGGCGCTGTCATCGCAGTTTGATCGCGGACTATCTGAAAGCTGCTGGTGTAACCGTCACGCACATCCTCGGCGCGGGAAAATCGCAAGAGCATCCCTATACGAGCGTGGCCCAAGTTGTGAATGGCAAATTGTCATATCGTGGCGTTTTGGAATCGCGCGAGTGATGTTTGATAATCAGTGAGACTTAAGAATTGAAAAGGCGAGATGGCGGAACACGAAACAGTCAAGCGTTGCGAGCGTTGTGATCGAGTAACCGATCACGTGATTGAGTTCATTGGCCCCGACAGCGCCAAACACTTCTTTTGTTGGGAATGCGTCGAGCGCCACGAGAAACGATTCAACTACAAACCTGGCTGGCGACGAGCACATCGTAGCCGCAGATACATTCAATCAGAGCCACCTGCGTCAGCTTGATCTCAGGGCGTAAGGCGTTGGGTGTAGGTTGTAATCGGGTCGGCTTCGCTTTAAAAGTTAGATAAGCGTTCGCCCACCTTCAATGCCGTCATGGCACGCAACTCAGCCTCGACCCTGACTCCTGACGTCGCTGGTCTTTTCCCATTCTCGTCCGTCTTGTCGCAGTAACTGATCAGCCTCATCAGGACCCCAACTGCCAGCAGTATAATTCGGAAATTTCGTCGCCGTTGTTTCAGTCCAGGCCTTTTGAATTGGATCGACCACCGCCCACCCGGCTTCCACCTGATCTGCGCGCTGAAACAGCGTTGCATCGCCGACCATGCAATCGTGGAGAAGCCGCTCATAGCCCGTGCTCGGCGTGTCGCCGAAATAGTCTTCGTAGTCAAAATCCATGTCGACTGCTCCGATGTTCATGATCGAGCCGGGAACTTTTGCGCCAAAGCGCAGACTGATGCCTTCATCCGGTTGAATATGAAGCACCAGCCGGTTGCGCGTGAGTTCTTCGACGGCTGTGTTGCGAAACAGCACGAACGGCGGACGCTTGAATTGAATCGTAATTTCGGTGTCGCGTGCCGCCAGATGTTTTCCAGTGCGCAGATAGAAAGGCACGTCGGCCCAGCGCCAGTTATCGATGAGAAGTTTCAGAGCGACGAACGTTTCGACAGTCGAATCCGGCGCGACATTCGGTTCTTCGCGATAGCCCGGGACTTTCTTTCCATCGATTTCGCCCGGACCGTATTGGCCGCGCACCGATCGCTTGGCAGCTTCGTCCGGTGAAGGACACTGTATTGCGTGAAGAGTCTTTGCTTGTTCGTCACGTACCGCGTCGGCGCCGAATGAAATCGGCGGCTCCATCGCAGTCAGCGTCACCAACTGCAAAAGGTGGTTCGGCACCATGTCGCGTAGCGCACCCGCGCTTTCGTAATATGCCCCGCGCGACTCGACACCGACCTTTTCAGCCGCGGTTATTTGGACACTGTCGATGTAGCGGCGGTTCCAAATCGGCTCGAAGATGCCGTTGCCGAAACGAAACACCAAAATGTTCTGGACCGTTTCCTTTCCCAGATAGTGATCGATGCGGTAGATCTGATCCTCGTCGAGAATGGATCCAATTTCCTGATTTAACTTTCGTGCTGAATCCAAATCCCGGCCGAATGGCTTTTCGATCACCACGCGCCGCCAATGATTGTCTTTCTCGTTCGTGAGTCCGACCCGGCCGAGTTGTTCGACGATCGGCGCAAAGAACTGCGGCGCGGCCGCCAGGTAAAAGGAATAATTTCCCTGGGTCTGATGGTTTTGATCCAGTTCTTCGACGCGCGACTTTAGTTGTTCATACATGGCGTCGTCGTTGAAATCTCCGGACATGTAAAAGAGCCGATCTTCAAGCCACTTCCATTCCTGCGGATCGACTTCGTTAGTCGCGAACTCTTTCATGTCGTCGCGCATGCGGGAGCGGAACTCGTTATCCGACATCTCCGCGCGCGCGATCCCCAAAACTACAAATTGATCAGAAAGAAGTTCGCTGTGTTTCAGGTTATACAGCGCGGGAATCAGCTTGCGTTTTGTGAGATCACCCGCGGCGCCGAAGATCACCATCACACATGGTGGGCTGCTGAATGATTTCTCTGTCATAGGTGTCTGGTTTTTCTCCCGCTCCGCCGGGAAGGGGATAGTGGCTCATTTTGAAAAGTGGCACGGGCATCGCGCCGGTGAAATCACGCGCAACATGCGCGTGCCACCTCAAATTGGGCCACTACCGCCAAAGGGGAGAGAGAACTATTCCTTCGCGCGGGGCTCAATGTGTCCGCCGAATTTCTTGCGCATCGCCGAGAGAATCTTTTCGGCGAATGTGTGCTCTTGCCGCGAACGAAAGCGCGTGTAGAGCGCGGCGCTCAAGACTTCAGCCGGTACAGCTTCTTCGATTGCGGCTTGAATCGTCCAGCGGCCTTCGCCTGAGTCCTGAACAAAGCCGGTGTAATTTTCCAGCTTGGGATCTTCAACCAACGCGATCGCGGTGAGATCCAGCAGCCACGACGAGATCACACTGCCGCGCCGCCAGACTTCGGCAATGTCGGCCACATTCAAATCGTAGCGAATGTCTTCCGGCAACTGTTCCGACTTTGCATTGTGGAAGATGTCGAAGCCTTCGGCATAAGCTTGCATCAAGCCGTATTCGATTCCGTTGTGCACCATCTTCACGAAGTGACCCGCGCCTGAAGGACCACAGTAGAGATATCCATCTTCAACTGTGCCAGAAAGATTTTCGCGACCAGGCGTGCGCGTGATGTTCCCCCGACCCGGCGCAAGCGTCTTGAAGATCGGATCGAGGTGCTCGACGACTTCTTTTGGTCCGCCGATCATCATGCAGTAGCCGCGATCCAGTCCCCAAACGCCGCCACTCGTTCCAACATCCACGTAATTGATTTGTTTATCGCGCAGCGCTTTTGCGCGCCTCACGTCGTCCTTGAAATATGAATTGCCGCCGTCAATGATGATGTCGCTCTGCTCGAGACGCGCGCCGAGATCGTTTACAGTTTTCTCAGTCGCGTCACCAGCCGGAACCATGATCCAGACGACGCGCGGTTTCGACAGCTTGCCAATGAACTCTTCGAGAGTCGTCGCGCCTATCGCGCCCTCTCCGACGAGTCCCTGAACGCTCGCCTGATTCATGTCCCATACGACGCATTCATGAGCGTCGCGCATCAGGCGCCGCACCATGTTCGCGCCCATCCGGCCGAGACCAATCATTCCCAGTTGCATTTATCCCTCGCTCAACTCTAGGTGCCTCTGGGGATTCTCCGTGTCTCGGTGGTGATTGTTTTCCCGGGGGTGCTCACCACAGAGACACGAGATCACGCGAGAGGCACGAAGAATTCATCTCAGCGCTTCCTTAATTGCTGCGATCAACGCTTGCAGTCCGTGCCGCACATCTTCGCCCAAATGAACTCGCAATGCTCTTCGTCCTCGTTCCGCCAGCACTTCGAAATCGCCGCGCGCCTGCGCTGCTTTCACGACGCCGAAACTGTACTTCTGATTTGGTACCTGCAAATCGTGTGCGTCGTCGCAGGTGATTTGCAAAAACACTCCGGAGTTCGGCCCACCTTTATACGCCTGACCCGTCGAATGCAGAAAGCGCGGGCCGAATCCGAGGCAAGTTGCCACCTTTTTCGTGTCCCGAACAGTATGACGAGCCGTCTGCAGAAGTTGCTCGTGGCTGTCATTCATCTCGACGTATGCGAGCAGCGCGAAGTAGTCGCGCCGCTTCAAGCGATCGAGGTGCGCTTTCAGATAACCGCAAAGTGAACCTTCAGCGGCAAACTGCCTCAGATCCGCAGCGTTCTTCTCGTCGGCAAACAATTTGATGCCTTCGCCTTCGAAGAACGGAGTCTCAGAAGGTAAAGCTCCAGCACGCTCAAATTGCTCAGTGAGTTTGCGAGTCTCAACCTTGCTCGCTTCGACATCGGGCTGATCGAACGGATTGATTCCGATGATAGCGCCGGCTACGGCGGTGGCGAATTCCCAGCGGAAAAATTCCTGAGCGAGGCCATAGGTGGCATCGACAGAAATCGTGATTACCGGCTGGGCCGCCTGTTCGAGCGCCGCAAACGCTGCGTCCTGCACCGGGTCAGGCGCATGCACCAAGCGCACGTAAGCGAAGAGCCGGTCGTCGCCGTATACTTCGGGTGGGCCAAGAGGTTCGCGATCTAGAGGAATTATTCCTTTGCCGTTTTTTCCCGTCGATTCGGCGATCAATTGTTCCAGCCACGCGCCGAGATCGACAATTCCCGGTGACGCAACGATCGTGATCTTGTCGCGCCCGTGATTGTTTGCGGTGCCGAGCACTGCACCGAGAATCGCTCCCGGATTATTTTTCGCAGAGACGCTGGGACCGCAGGCGACAACCATGTCATTCGCGGCGTCGAGAAATCTCATCACGTTGATTCCCATTGCCGCTGCCGGCGCCATCCCAAAATCGGAAAGGGCCGAATAGCGTCCGCCAATACTTGGCACGCCGAGAAATATTTTGCGGAACCGATCTTGTTCGGCTTCTTGTCGAAGTTTTGATCCCGGGTCCGTAATCGCGATGAAGTGACTACCGGCGCTCGGCTCGCCCAAAACCTCCTTAGTCCGCTGGAAGAAATATTGCTTGAAGATGTTCGGCTCAAGGGTCGTCCCTGATTTACTTGAAACAAAGAAAAGAGTTTTGGCGATGTCGATCTTCTCTTCGGTGTCTTTGACCTGCTGCGGGTCAGTCGAATCAAGCACGTGGAGTTCAGGGAAATCGTCGCTGTGTCCGAAGGATTTTGAAAGGACCTCAGGACACAAGCTCGATCCACCCATGCCGAGCAACAGCGCGTGCGTAAATCCCGCGTCCTTCACTTCGGCGGCAAAGTTTGTCAAGCGGCGATTTGTCTTGCGCTGCTCGTCTACTATGTCGAGCCATCCGAGCCACTTGTCTTCATCCTTGCCGGTCCACAGCGAAGCATCGCGTGTCCACAGCCGCTCGAGCTTGCGATTGTTTTGCCAGTCATCGAGCGCAGCTTCGACCGCCTTCGTCAAATCCGGCGGCAGCGAAAGCTTGATTTGATTGATGTGCGAATTGATGAGGTCCTCCTCGGTTTATGGCGCGCTGGCGGAACGCGCGTTGGCCAAAGTGCGGAGGCTTTCAGTGTACGGGGCGCGGGCGACGCCGCGATCGGTGATGATCGCGGCGATCAATTCATTCGGCGTCACGTCGAATGCGAAGTTGTGCACATCGACGCCTTCGGGAGTCAGTTGATGCTCACGCAGATGCGTGACTTCTTTCGGGTCGCGTTCTTCGATTGGAATATCTTCGCCGCTAGCAGTGCTTAAATCGACTGTTGAGAACGGCGCTGCAACATAAAACGGAAGGTTATGCTGCTTGGCGAGCACCGCAACCATGTACGTCCCGATCTTATTTGCCGCATCGCCATTCGCGGCAATGCGGTCCGCGCCGACGACGACGCAATCAACTTTTCCCTGTTTCATGACATGGCCCGCCATGTTGTCCGTAATCACGGTGACGGGGATGTTGTCTTTGTTTAGTTCCCACGCCGTCAGCCGCGCACCCTGAAGAAACGGTCGCGTCTCGTCAGCGATGACCGCCACGCGCTTGCCCGCATCGACCGCTCCGCGGATCACACCGAGCGCCGTGCCGTAATCACCAGCCGTCGCCAACGCACCCGCATTGCAATGCGTTAGCACGGTCGCGCCATCGTCGATCAAGTCCGCCCCATTCCGTCCAATCGCGCGGTTCGAGTCGATATCTTCCTGATAAATCGCCAGCGCTTCATCGACCAGACGCTGCTTGATCACATCGATGTCGCGGATCCCTTCGGCCTTAGCTTTTGTAAACACGCCACGCATTCGCTCAATGGCCCAAAAGAGATTGACGGCGGTAGGACGAGTCGCGGCCATCACCTCGCACATGTACTTGAAATCGAATTCGAGATCCGGAAGAGAGGTGCTGACCGATTGACTCGCGCCCAGCGCGAGACCCATGGACGCGGCTATACCAATCGCCGGTGCGCCACGCACGATCATTTTCTTGATGGCCTCCGCAACCTCTTCGTACGAATAAAGCATGAGGTACTTTTCTTGGTTGGGCAGCAGCCGCTGATCGAGCATGCTAACGCCTTCTTTGGTCCATTCGACGGTTTTGATCATGAGCGGGTTGTTAGCGGACTGATGTTACTTGAGGTGCGCGGCGCAGGCAAAGTGGGCGCTTCGCATCCTCGTTGACACAGGCGTGAGCCCGGTGCTATTGTGCGCCGCGTTCGAGTGATTTTTGATAACCGTTCAGGTGCCTCGCATAAAAGTGAGGAGAATAGGGAAGCGGGTGTGAATCCCGCGCGGTCGCGCCACTGTGAATATCGTCGCCGGTCTGAAGCGAAGATAAAGCCAGGAGACCTGCCTGAAACGTTTTGCAGCTTTTGAACGCCCGCGAAAGGTGTTCAGGCCGCTCGGGAATTTTTCAAGAGATCCCGTCGCTACCTGTCGTATTCGCGCGGCAGTAGGGACGGGATTTTGAGTTTTAACAAGAAGATTTGGAGAGCGGCGGCAATTTGGAGTGCGGTCGCAAGCGTAGCACGACACCGCTTTGGATCGTTTGGTGCTACGCAACAACCCAAAGCGCCGTCGTCGCTACGCTTTGCCGGCGCACTCCAAATTTTTGCGCTCCTTTTCGCAGTCGCCTTCCTTTTCTGCTGTTCGCGGCCGCAATCAAGCCAAACTTCGAATTCTCCAACTCACGAAGTCACCGACGAAGCCGGTCGCCGCGTCACGCTTCCAGCAAAAATCGATCGCATCGTTTCGCTCGCGCCGAATTTGACGGAAATCGTCTACGCGGTTGGCGCGGGCGATCGTCTCGTCGGCCGCACCAGTTATTGTGATTATCCGCCGCAAGCGAAAGCCGTTACGGAAGTTGGTGACACGCTTCATCCAAGTGTCGAACGAATCATCACGCTGAAACCGCAGCTAGTTCTGGTCTCGACGGCTTCGCAACTCGAAAACTTCACCCGACAACTGGACGAGCAAAAGATCGCTGTTTATGTGACTAACCCGCAAAGTCTCGATCAAGTCTTTGCTTCGATCGAAAACCTGGGGCAACTATTTGGCACGAGTGAAGTCGCGGCCAGGTTGGTAGGCGACTTGCGCCGCCGCGCAACCGCGGTTGAGAAGGCCACCGCAACTCTGAAGCCCGTCCGGGTTTTTTATCAGGTTTCAGACCAGCCGCTCTACACGATTGGTCACGACGCTTACTTAACTGACTTGATTAAACGTGCCGGTGGAATTTCAGTGACGGCGGACGTGCCCACTGCTTTCCCGCGCTTCAGTGATGAAGCGGCGCTCGCGTCGAAGCCCGACGCGATCATTCTGCCCACCGGCGGTTCGATGGGGAATGCGAACTCGACAGTCGCGCCCGCCCTGAAGACATCGCCTGCTGCCGTTAACGGTCACGTCTACAAAATTAACGACGATTTACTTTCCCGACCGGCGCCGCGGCTCGTCGATGGCCTCGAACAGTTGGCGCGCGCGCTACATCCCGAAGCGTTCAAATAAACATGGTCAGTGCCAGACACAGCAGGACAAACTTACGCCGCACGCTCTTCGTGTGCGCCGGTTTATTTCTCCTCTTTGTCCTGGCGTTTTTGATCTCATCGATTCTGGGCGCGCAAAGGCTTTCGTTCGGCGATGCATTGTGCGCCCTCACCGGCAAATCTAATTGCAGCCTTTCAGCAGAAGACCGAGCAATCCTTTTCGATATTCGCGTGCCCCGTGTCTTGCTCGCAGGTGCGGTGGGTACCTGTCTCGCAGCGGCAGGCGCGGCGTACCAGGCTTTGCTGCGAAACCCTCTCGCTGAGCCGTATTTGTTGGGTGTTTCCAACGGCGCAGCGGTAGGCACAATGGCCGCGCTCGTATTCTTCGGGGCGCACGAATGGAGCCGGCCAGTGATGGCATTCGCGGGCGCGATCACAGCAACATTTCTCGTCTATCGCCTCGCGCGCGGACGCGCGGGAGCGACGCCGGAGCGTCTGATTCTCGCCGGCGTGATCGTCACCACATTTCTTTCGTCGGCGATTGTTTTCATCACGACAGTGATGGACGCGACCCGCATCCGTTCGTTCACGTTCTGGCTGCTCGGCGATCTTTCGGGAACGACGTCGAATTTGTTGGCGGTGGCGTTCGCAGCCGCCGCAGTCGGTGTGATTGCCCTCGTCATGAATGCGCGCGCGCTGAATTTGATGATGCTCGGCGAGCGCGATGCATTCGATCTTGGCGTTGAAGTGAGCCGCGTCCGTCTGATTGTTTTTGCGGCCGCGAGTTTGCTGGTTGGCGCGTCGGTGGCAGCGAGCGGTTCAGTTGGCTACGTCGGATTGGTGGTGCCGCATCTGGTGCGTCTGTCGTTTGGCAGTGACAATCGGCTGGTGATTCCCGCAGCGGCGATTGCCGGAGCAACGTTCGTAATCGTCGCTGACACGCTGGCGCGGACGGTGATCGCACCGCGCGAACTTCCGGTGGGCGCAATTACAGCGCTGATCGGTGCGCCTCTGTTTGTTTATTTGTTGAGACGGGGAGCGTCTTCCGTTTAAAGGCGGGCATTAGCCCACCTCTAAAGCAGCAATGGATTTCTTGAGAATGCTCGAAGCTCGGAACATAACCATCAAGTACGATTCACGAATCGCAGTCAAAGATGTTTCGCTGCGCGTTGAACCTGCGAAAGTGATTTCAATCATCGGGCCCAACGGCGCCGGCAAGTCAACGCTCTTGCGCGCGCTGAATGGAAATGTCAGACCGACGGTTGGCGAGGTATTTCTTGACGAGCAGCCCTTACAGACCTACGCGCGCCGCGTCGTCGGGCAACGCGTGGCCGTCGTCGCGCAGGAAGCTGACGTGCGATTTCCCGTTACGGTTTTCGAGTTCGTGCTTGGCGGACGTTACGCCTGGGCGAATGTGACGGCGTGGGGCTGGGAAAGTGATCGCGATATCGAGCTGGCACAGAACGCGATCGCCGAAACGCGGTTGCGAAGGTTCGAATCGCGCTTGCTGAATGAACTCTCCGGCGGCGAGCGCCAACGCGCTGTGCTCGCGCGTGCCCTGGCCACTGAAGCGAAAATCTTTCTGCTGGATGAGCCAACTGCGAATCTCGATCTCGCGCATCAGGCCACGATGCTCCGTCTGATCCGATCGCGCTGCGACACGACCGACAGTGCTGCCGTAGTGGTAACGCACGACGTTAATCTTGCCGCCGAGTTCTCGAACGAAGTAATGCTGATGAAGGACGGAGAAACGGTGGCTTATGGATCTCCACGCGAAGTCCTTTCTGAACAGTTGCTGAAAAAAGTTTTCGATTTGCGTGTGCTGGTTGATGCGCATCCGGTATCTGGTGCTCCGCGGATCACACCGGTTCACGAAATGAAGTCACTACCACCTGTCTCAGGTGGGTCGATCGGTCAATGAAAAATAGAAGGTGAAGGATGAGAATCTACCTGTCTTTCTTGTTTCTCTTAATAGGCACAACCGCCGCCGTGGCCCAAACCGGCGCCGCAGTTGGCGGTCACGTAACTGATGAGCGCAACGCCAGCATTAACGGCGCTGAGGTTCGTTTGATTCCGCGAGCAGGCGCGACGGCTGTAACCGCGACCAATGCGAACGGCAATTTTACCTTCACGAACGTGCTGCCGGGCGACTACGTAATCGAAATAAAAGCGTCCGGCTTCGCGTCCGTCACCGTGCCAATAACTGTTTCACACGCCCAATCATTGACCAGGGACATGACGCTGTCGGTTGAAGCGGTGAACGAGACAGTCACTGTCACACCGAGTGGAACGACACAAAGGGTCGATGAGACGTCGAAGGCGATTACCGTCCTCGACAATCAAGCGATCGAGACAAAGCGTGAGATCGGCCTCAGTGAGAGTTTGCGTGGCGTTCCCGGTGTGCGCGTGCAACAGCAAGGTTCGCCCGGCGCTTTGACCAGTGTGCGTCTACGCGGACAACGGGCATTCGATACGGCAGTGTTACTGGACGGATTGCGTGTGCGCGACGCCGGAGACATCAACGGCGCAATAGTGCCTTTCTGGCCAGACTTGGCGCCGAACGATCTCGATCGCGTAGAAATATTGCGCGGTTCGGGCTCGTCGATTTACGGCACGAACGCGATCGGCGGGGTCATCAATCTGGTGCCGGCCATCACAGGCGGCGATCGACACTTCGAGTTCGGCTTTGACGGCGGCAGCCTCGCGCTTTTTCGCGAGCGGTTGAAAGCTTCGGGCGGCATTGGCAAGCACGCAGGTTTTAGTTTTGGGTTATCGCGCGAGGACGTGCGGCGCGGCGTCGATGGTCAAGACGAGTATGGAAACACAGCGGGTTCGGGCCGATTCCAGATTAGTCCGACGCGTTCGTCCACCCTCAGTGCAACCTTTTACAGCACGACTTCCAACGCCCGAATCAATGACAGTCCATTTGCGCTACCCGCCGCGTTCACGAGGGGACTCTATCCGGATGCAATTGAGGGCGAGACCTTTCATGCCGACGTGAATAATCCTGATGAAGGTCGCCGCAATCGACTTCTGATTGGAGCAGTTCGCTTCAATCAGCAAGTGAACAGCAACGTTTCGTTCGCGATTGCGTACCAGCACGTAGGTTCGCGGCGGCGGAATTACAATGGGCCGCAGATCGATCCGCAGTTCGCGCAATTCTATCCCTTCGGCGATTTCGCTTTTGTCGCCGTGAACAATGGCGCCACAGACACGCTCGATGCGCGCGGGAATTTTCAGATTGGCCGGCACAATCTGGCTACCGCCGGCCTTGAATACGAGCGCGAATCGATCTTTCAATCCAACACGCCGTCGTTCAGTGTTTTCAATGACACGACCGATCGACAGCATACCGTCGCGCTGTTCGGACAAGATCAGATTTTTGCGCTGGCCGATCGTTTACAGATCTCGCTCGGCGTTCGCGGCCAATGGTTCAAAGTTAGTGCGGCCGATCGACCTGGATTTCTTAATTCCGTCAATCCTGAGAATTCGGTTACCGGTGATGGTTCGATCGCTTACTTCATACGTTCGTCGGGAACGAAGCTGCGCGCGCATGTGGGCAATGGCTTTCGCGCGCCTGCGCTCTTCGAACGTTTCGGCGCCGGTACTTTTGCGCAAATCGGCTTCGTGCGTTTCGGCGATCCGACTCTACGCGCCGAAGAATCGATCAGCGTTGATGGCGGATTCGATCAGCGCGTCGCGCACGATCGTGCGCGGTTCGGGGCGACGTATTTCTACACACACTTGCAACGCGTGATTGCTTTCAACCATTCGTTTGTTATCGATCCGCTGGGCGTCGGGCGGTTCAGCGGTTACGAAAATCGGCCGGGCGGATTCTCGCGTGGTCTGGAGACTTACATCGAAGCCGCACCTTTCCGCGGCGCTGATTGGCGCGCGTCATACACCTTTACGAACAGCGATCGATTCGTCGCCGGAGGCGGTCTCCAAGCGGAATATGTAATACCGAAGCACCTGTTGGGTGTGACGATCAATCAGCGTTATGGCTCGGTGGTTTTCAGTTTCGATGTGAATTATACGGGCAGTTACATCGCGCCGATTTTCGAGAACGATTTCCCATTTCGCACCGCGGAGTTGACGTTCCCGGGATACACGAAAGCCGATCTCTTTGTCAGCTACAAACGGCAAACGTCCGACCGCGTGGCGCTCACGTTCTTTGGCGGTGCCGACAATCTCTTCGATGTGAAATATTTCGAGAACGGTTTTCGCGCCCCGGGATTGATGGCCCGTGCCGGAATGACCGTGGAAATAAAGTAGAACGGGCTGCCAACCTGTTCACCATGACGGCGAACAGGCTGACAGTTTTCGGTGCGTGGCTTCTTGAAGTCGAACAGGCGGGTAGCCTGCTGTACGAGTGACTAGACGTCTTTACCGCCCAGTAGTCCACCGATCAGGAAGATAATGCCCAGCAGCACGTGGATGATGTGATCCATCTTTCCGAGCATCAACAGAGTTCCGATATTGAACATGTGCATCTCGCCGGTTCCCAAGAACCATCCGGCCACGCCGAGCAACAGGTAAACAATACCGAAGATGAGACAAAAGCCTTTTGCCGCGCCTGCGGATCCGGCGAAGCCGAAGTACAGGGCAATCGCGCCTGACACGATGTGGACCATGTTGTGAGCTGCATTGAGGTGCGCACCCAACAAGTCGGGCTTAACAAAGCCAACCAGTCCGACTAGAACGAACACGACACCGAGGATCTTGCAAACAGTCTTTGCCATGATCTTTGTGATTCCTCCTGTGAATCGATGCGAATTCGGGGGCGGTCGTGAGATTGCGACCGATCACCGTACTGTCAGAATGACTAACGTCCTTGGATCGGCGCGGATTGTACACCCAAAGCTGTGGCGAGAACGACACATTTTTGTCGCCATGGCCCCGATTAAGCGTTTCACTTGATCTTAGCATCTAATCGGAGCGTATAATGCGCGCCCAAGTCTAAATAACGGTCAAGGGGGGAAAGCGACATGAGGCCCTTCGTCGCTGGTTTTCTCGTCCTCGCCACGTTCACTTCCGGGTCTTTTGCCCAGTCTCGGACGACGAACAAAACCGCAACTCAAAGAGTCCAGTCGGACACGATCCGAATTTGCCAGGGTGTGCCGATACCTGACGGCTACGTCATCATTGGCTACAGCACCTCGTCAGCTTGCCCGCACGGGGCTTACGTTCTGAAGAAGCAGGCCACGTATGACAGCCCGCCGGGAACGGAGCGCACCGATCAATCTTCGACTGGTTCATCGACCGCGGGGGCGAGCGGCAATTCGGTGAAAGGCCGCCGCACGCGAGCTCCGCAGTCGCCGCAGATTTCAAAACAGCCGCAAGCAGTAACAGGGTCATCGCCGGGACGATCACAAACGGCCCCGGGTCGAGCCAGCGGAAATGACAACGCGAGTACTACCGCTTCTGCGACGCGGCCGCGAAAAGTGACGCAGGACGAAGAGGAGACACCGACGGGGCCTCCGCAGCTACAGGGATCAGAAGTCGCTAAGGCGTCCGGCCCACCGCGACTCATTAATCCACGGACGCAAAATGACTCCGCAGCGGCGACCGACGATTCAAAACCGGCGGCTCAGCCAACGCCCGAAGAAGTCGATGAGAACGACATAGTTCGCGTTGACACTACTTTGGTGACGGTGCCGGTAAGCGTGCTCGATCACGATGGGCGATTTGTTCCCGGTCTAAAGCGTGAGGATTTTAAGCTGTTTGAGAACGACCAGGAGCAGGCAATTGCTTATTTCGAGCCGGCAGAAAAGCCGTTCACCGTGGCGTTGCTGCTCGATACGTCGGCGTCAACCCACTTTCACCTGGACGAAATCAAGGAAGCGGCGATCGCGTTTGCGAAACAACTTCGGCCGCAGGATCGGGTCTTGATTGTTAGCTTCAACAGTGAAGTGCTTTTGTTGACGGAACCAACAAATAACTTAGGGTTGATTCAGGACGTCATCGAAGTCAACGCCTACACGGGAACGTCCACGCGTCTGTACGACGCCGTGGATTTGACGATTCAAGAGCGTTTGAATCAAATCAAAGGACGTAAAGCAATCGTGCTGTTCACTGACGGCGTTGACACAGCGAGTCAGCAAGCGACCTACGAAAGTACTTTGAGCGAAGTCGACGAGCTTGACGCGTTGATTTATCCGATTCAGTACGACACGACGGATTATCTGCGCGCCATGCAGAACGCAGGCAATGGGACGATCACGGTGACAACGACGCAGCGAGGTGTCTTTGGAAACCGCACGTCTCAGCAAACTTACAACGTGCCAGGCAGTGGTGGCTCACTCGTGGGAGCGACCAAGGCTGATTACGATCGCGCAGATCACTACTTGCACGCACTCGCAGACAGAACCGGCGGCCGATTGTACGAGGCAAACGACACCAACCAATTGGCGGCAGCTTTTAGCAGGATCGCGGAAGAGTTGCGACGTCAATATACGATTGGTTATTACCCAAAGACCGCGGAGGTTGCTGATGGCGAGCGTCGCCAGATTCGGGTGCGCGTGCGCCAGTCAAACCTGGCAGTTAAAGCGCGTAATAGCTATGTGAAATCAAATTCGGGAAGTCAGACCAAGTAAACACATGTCGTCACGTTCTGCGGCTAGTGGAGCAGTCGGCGGAATGACGAACAAGGAGGGTAGTTCGATGGCGAATAAATTTTCATCTGCTGATCGATCTCGTTTGGGCGGCATATTTGTGCGCGCAGCCCTGTCGGGGGCGTTGCTTCTCATGTTCGCGATGACGTGTGCCGCTTACACGATCGTCTTTCGCAGCGGCGAGCGTCTCGAGATTCCGGATGAATTCACGCTGACGCGCGCGACCCTGACCTATGAAATGGCGCCGGGTTTCAACAAGACGGTGTTAGTGACGCTGATCGATGTAGCCGCGACTGAACGCGCGAATCGTGAGGCTCCCGGCAGTTTCTTCAAACACATCGGACAAACCCAAAACAGCACCGCCAACAACACTAACGCCGAGCCGGATCCTGTCACGCCACGACCGCGCGCCGTGCGCACACTGACAAACAGTGACCTGGCTCCTTTTCGCGCGCGACGCGTCGAGGCCGAACAGGCTTACGAAAAACGGCGCCAGGAATTGGGCTTGCCGACGGTGGCTGAATCGCGCCGGCGACAGAACGAGGAGTCAGACGCGTTCCTCGACGAAATTCGCGCCAAGTCCGCTGCGAAAGCCGATGACGAACGTTATTGGCGCGGACGCGCGCGCGAGCTCCGCACTGAGATTGCCGCCGTCGACAATCAAGTCAATTATGTGCAGGCGCGGCTCACTGAATTGAATAACTCCGCCACGCAAAACGGGCCGGTCATTACTGAGGTCTATCCGATTTGGCCCAACAATCAGCCATGGGGACTTGGCCGCAGAGGCCGGGGAAATAATCCAAACGGCGTGTATGGACCACCACGTCCAGTGCCCGGCTGGGGCCAGACGCGACCGAATGGATTTCCCGATCGGACTTACGGCTATCCCGGTACGTATGGTTACCCAGGAACATATGGTTATCCGGGTACTTACGGCTATCCCGGAACCTACGGTTATCCGGGGACCTACGGCTACCCGGGCACATACGGGTACCCGGGCACTTACGGATACCCGGGCACATATGGTTATCCTCCCTTCGGATCAAACAACGACGCAAATTTGCAGGATGCAGCGACGCTGAGAGGCCACCTCGACGATTTGCTCATGAAGCGCGCGGGGTTAATGGCGCAATGGCAAGCTTTCGAAGACGAAGCGCGCGATGCACGCGTCCCGCAGATCTGGCTTGAACCGTAAGTCATAAGTTTCGGGTTTCGAGTTTCGGGTTTCGAGTTAGTTTTAGAGTCATCATGGCTCGCACGGGTCAGGCGACTTGATTTCTTAACTCGAAACTCTAAACTCGAAACTCGAGACTATGAACGCCTGGGAAACTATCATTGGGCTTGAGGTCCACGCCCAACTCAGCACGCAGTCAAAAATCTTCTGTGGATGTTCGACCCGGTTCGGGGATGAACCGAACGCGAACACGTGTCCGGTCTGTCTTGGTCTTCCGGGAGCGCTGCCGGTTTTGAATCGGCGCGTCGTTGAACTCGGCGCGCGCGCCGCTCTGGCGCTGGGACTGAACATCAACGAGCGCTCGATCTTCGCGCGCAAAAATTATTTCTATCCCGATCTGCCGAAGGGTTATCAAATCTCGCAATACGATCAGCCGTTTTCCGCGAATGGCATTCTGGAAATCATGACCGCCGATCGCGACGAAGCCGGGCACGCGCGCGACTGGAAGCCGTTGACGGTACGCATCACGCGGCTACATCTCGAAGAAGATGCCGGCAAGAACGTGCACGAAGGTCTGCCCGATGTCGATCGGTATTCTTATATCGATCTGAATCGCGCGGGCATTCCGCTCGCAGAGATTGTGACCGAACCCGATTTTCGTTCGTCGTGGGAAGCTTACGACTATGTCAATCATGTGCGGAGGGCGTTGCAGTGGGTTGCCGCCTCAGAAGCGGACATGGAAAAAGGAAATCTGCGTTGTGAAGCGAACGTATCCGTGCGTCGTAAAGGCGACGACAAATTCGGCACGAAGGTCGAGCTGAAAAACCTGAACTCGGTTCGCTTCATGCAAAAGGCGATTGAGTTCGAGGTCGCACGACACATCAAAACTTTGGAAGAAGGAGGACTCCTCGTTCAGGAGACGCGCTTGTGGGACGAACGTTTGAGCGAAACACGTCCGATGCGCTCGAAAGAAGAAGCGCACGACTATCGCTATTTTCCTGAACCGGACCTGCCGCCGCTGGTTGTCACAAAGGAATTGATCGAAGAGGTCCGCGCGTCGATGCCGGAATTGCCCGGCCCGCGCGCGAAACGATTCACCGAAATGTATGGATTGTCGTATGCCGATGCGTCGCAACTGACCGGGGACCGCGCGCTCGCGGATTATTACGAAGCTGCCGTCAAAGCCAGCGGCGGCAATGCGCGCGCGACCACAAACTGGATTCGGTCTGAGTTGTTGCGCGAATTGGAAACCGCCGGAGTGAGGGCCGACGAATCACCGATTCCGGCGACGGAACTTGGCGCGCTCGTCAAACTAATCGATGAAGGAACGATCAGCGGCAAGCAAGGCAAGGACGTGTTGGTCGAAATGTTCGCGACTGGAAAAGCCGCGGCGAGGGTGATTGAAGAGAAGGGACTGGTGCAAGTCAGCGATACCGGCGAAATCGATCGCGCGATTGACGAAGTGCTGGCCGCCAATCCAAGTCAACTCGCACAATACCGCGGTGGCAAAGAAGGCCTGTTCGGATTTTTTGTCGGCCAGGTGATGAAGGCCTCTAAAGGCAAAGCCAATCCAAAGATCGTGAATGAGCGACTGAAAGAGAAACTAAAAGTGTGATGCTGGGAACGCGGACGCTTTCATCCGCATTCTTTCGGCAAATTGGGATCGGCTTATCCCGGCTTTAGCGGGCGCGGGCGCCCGCGCTCCCAGTAAGATGAGTCTCAAAAACAAAACAGCCATCGTCACCGGAGGCACGAAAGGGATTGGCCGCGCCATCGCGGACGCACTGTTGGCGGAAGGTGTTTCCGTTTGCGTGTCTGCCCGCCACCTTGATGTGATCGGCCGTACATCACGTCGGGCAGGTCAGCCCGGCAGCGCCCGCGAGATAATGTTCCCGTGCGATGTTCGCAATTACGATCACGTAGCGGGACTGATTGGTTACACGGTCAAAGAACTTGGCGGTCTGGACATTCTCATCAACAACGCCGGCATCGGCATGTTCGAAACGGTTGAAGAGACTTCACCCGAAGGTTTTCGTGCGGTGCTCGAAACGAATCTCTTCGGTGTTTTTTATTGCTGTCACGAAGCAATTCCGCAAATGAAAAAGCGTGGCGGCGGTTACATCATCAACGTCTCATCACTGGCCGGTGCAAATCCACATCCGCGCATGGCGGCGTACAACGCTTCGAAGTTTGGTTTGAATGGGTTCAGCGAAGCGTTAATGCAGGAAGTCCGTCACGACAACATCAAAGTCAGTTACATCATGCCCGGCTCAGTGAACACCGAATTCGGCGGCGACTCGCCCAGTGATGAGAAGAATTGGCAATTGACGCCCGCGGACATTGCGCGCGTAGTCATCGATCTACTTCATCACGACGATCGTTCGCTGGCCAGCCGGGTTGAGATTCGTCCCAGCCGACCACCGAAGAAATAAACCTCATGCTAGGCCTCAAACGGATTTTTGTTACTGTTTCGGTTGCGCTAATGCTTTCGACGACACACGTCGTTGGGCAAACCGACTCGCCGCAACTCGTGGAATCGCGCGACCTGAACGCGAAAGTGATCAAGCTTTTTGGCGAGGGAAAATTTGACGAAGCCTTGCCGTTGGCAAAACAGGCGCTGCAATTGCGAGAGGCGGCACTTGGTGCCAATCACCCGGATCTCATTCCGCTGCTAACGAATCTGGGCGAGATTTATAGCGCTAAAAAACAGCCCTCCGATGCGCGCAAGTATTTTGAGCGTGCGCTCGGAATCGCAGAAAAGTCATTCGGCGACAACGATTTGAGAATAGCGCGTCTGCTCGATCGACTAGGATTGCTCGCTTTTAACGATCGGCAGACCGATGATGCCGGACGGCTTTTCTCGAGGTCGCTGAAAATCAGGGAGGCCACTCTAGGATCCGAACACGTCGATCTCGCGCCAACGATTTTCAATCTGGCTGAAGTCTACTGGCTGAAGGCGAACTACGAAAAATCTGAACAGTTGTACGATCGCCTTGTACGAATTCGCGGCAAAGCACCAGGCAAAGACAATGCGGACCTGATAAAAGCCCTGGAGGGATATGCAAAAGTATTAGAGGCGCAAAAGAAAGACGCCACCGTCGTTGAACAGAAGTTAAGTGAACTGCTAAGCGCCAGTGGTATTGTTCAGGGCGGCGTATTAAACGGAAAAGCTTTGAAGCTGCAGCAACCGGAATATCCGACAATGGCTCGGATGGATCGCGCGTCTGGAATGGTTCGCGTACGAATAGTAATCGACGAGACCGGCCACGTGGTTCAAGCGAAAGCGGTTGACACCGGGTCAACGCATCCGGCTTTGATTGCGGCCGCGGAAGAAGCCGCGCGTAACTCGTTGTTCACACCTACATTCTTATCGGGAAAGCCAGTAAAAGTGACCGGAATCGTCATCTACAATTTCATGGCGCGATAATGCGAGCCGTCGTTCAGCGCGTTACGCGCGCCTCAGTTAAAGTTGATGGAAAAGTGATCGGCGAGATCGGAAACGGTCTCGTCATTCTTGTGGGTATTGCGCGCGATGATACAAAAGTTAAGCGGCTTACCTGGTCGATAAGATTTCGAACTTGCGCATCTTTGATGACGATGAAGGCAAAATGAATTTGTCGGTCAAAGATGTGGCCGGCGGCGTTCTGATAATTTCCCAGTTCACTTTGTACGGAGATGTGCGTCGTGGTTTGCGACCGTCATGGATTGATGCGGCGCCCCCCGAAGTGGCTGAACCGCTGTACGAGTTTTTCGTGCGCCAAGCGCGGACGATGGTTGACGAAGTGGCCACTGGTAAGTTTCAGGCTATGATGCAGGTTGAGCTGGTGAACGATGGGCCAGTTACGATTTTGCTGGATAGTGGAAAGCTTTTTTGATTGGCGCGGGCATCCTGCCCGCGGCTCACGTCGAGCGCGCCACGATCTCGGAGGAGAGACGTTTTTGAAAAGATCATACTTGCTGATAATCGCATTACTCACTCTGCTTCTTTTGATGGCCTGTAATCAGACGGCTTCAAACAACGCAAATTCTGGTGACAAAACAGCGAACGTTAAGACCGGTGTGAAACCGGTCGCCGACGCCCAGGTTGCGGTGATCGAAATGGCCGACTACGGCCGCATCGTCCTCGAACTCTATCCAAACATCGCACCGCAGCATGTCGAACGGTTCAAGAAGTTGATCAACGAACACTTCTATGATGGCACGGCGATTCATCGCGTCGATCCGAATCTCGGGATCATACAGGGCGGCGATCCACAAACGAAAAATGCCAATCAACAGATCTGGGGAAGTGGCAGTTCGTCTTATCCGAATGTGCCGGCGGAGTTCAGCGACATTCAGTACGAGCGCGGAACGTTAGGGGCGGCACGGACACAGGACATCAACGGCGCAAACTGTCAGTGGTTCATCACCCTGAAACGTCAGCCCGCATTCGACAAGCAATACACGGTTTTCGGCAAAGTGATCGACGGTATCAAGAACGCCGAGATCATTATGACGGCGCCGACGCAAACCGGAAGTGAGCGGCCCGCAGATAAAGTTGTGATCACGAGCATAACGCTTCAGCCGCGATCCAATTTTCCGGCACAATAGGAGCGCCCGCATCCTTGCGGGCGGGTCGCGCGCATCTTGCGCGCAATTATTTATGTCTGCACTCCCACGCGGTAACGACTCAATTTTGGGTTGGCATAGCCGCGGCTATCTTCCGCATTTCGATGGCCGAGACGAGCGAGGCCAACAAGATATTGAATCGGGCGGGACGGTTTTGGCAGAAGGAGTATTTCGACAGATACATTCGCAACACGAGACAGTTTGTGAAAACTGTGGCTTATATTGAGAATAGTCCGCTGAAAGCACACTTGTGCAATCGACCCGAAGAGTGGCCGTATAGTAGTGCGTGGTTTCGAAGGAAATGAAAAGCGGAGGCAGGATGCCCGCGACCCGCCCGCAAGGATGCGGGCGCTCCAACGTAGCGCTCAAATGCGGGCGCTCAAATGCGAGTGCTCGCACCCGTCGCTCCAGCTAGCCTCGGCTAAGTCTTCGGAAACAGTATCGGCAGCGCCACTTCCGCCGTGAACATGCAGCGAGCGTTGTGACCGCATAAGGGCACGACGACGACTTGATGCTTAGCGTTGTACTTCGCGTTCACGTACGCAGCGTAAGCCTGTCCGCGCGCGAGACGTGTTGGCCCCTGCGCCATCGCCGGACAAGACGAGTCGAAGCCCGCCAAAGGCAGTACATCCAACTCTCCCAGCAAGTAAGTTACCGGCCGCGAAGCTAACTGCTTCTTCAATTGATCATCGGGAATGTTTGCGGTGTAACCAGTGCGCGTCTTCAAGCCGTAGGGCCAGTTGTCATAAGTGGTGCAGTTGCGCGCATCCCCATACGGCCGCAACTCGTTGTTGCTCGCAGCCGATGGTCGTTCAGCATCGAGATATGAATAGCTCGACGGATTCGAAACAACATAGGTGATCGGGACGCCCACGGTCTCGTGAATCTTGTTCGCCATCTCGTAACGCGTGACAAATTGTCCGCCGGCTGAATGGCCGGAGATGACAATCGCTTTCAAGTTGGGAAAATTGGTCTTGTTAGTCAGCGCGCGCACAATCGCGTCCATGAAATCATACGAAGTCAGACTCTTGTTGCTCGTCGACGTGCCGCCCGAACGCCAACTGTCTCCGCTGCACGGCCAGCTCACTTCATTCGGCGCCAACGTGTCGCGGCAGCCGCCATCGTTCGAAGCGAAGCGCGGCGAAATCACCAAAGTGTCAGTCAACGCGTTGGCGAGAAACGTCGCCGCGAGACTCGTGCGAAAGTAATTGTCCGCGTCGCGACCCTGACCATGGACGACAATCAGGGCGCGCACGATCTGCTCGTTCTTCTTGTCGAGCGGATACGTCGAGTAAACGAGTGAACGTGTTTCGCCGCCGAGACTCACCCAACGCGTACAATCGGGCGTAGCTTTTGTGCAGGGTTCAGCGGCATTCACAAGGCTACCGCTGCAGAGAAGAGTCGCGAGAAGTAGTAGGTTGCGCATGGCGCGGGAGAATAAAGCTTCGCAGGCTAGCTGCGCAAGAGAAACGTCCCCCAGGAGCGGAATATTTATAGTCGAGAATTAGTCACCCGAAATGCGCAAGAGGAGTTCAGCATGTCGCTAAACTCCTCTCGCAATATTCAAATCGTTGAACTCTACCTATAAACATTTCGCTCCTGGTGGAGCGGGCACAATAAAGAATTAAATCGTGTCTTCCCTGGTCTTCGACTGCTCTTCCAATTCGTACCGGTCGCGATCCCGCTTTTCGATTTTATCGAGAAAATCGAGCTCTTCGTTATCTTCAAAACTAACACCGATAGCTTTTGCGTTCTCTTCGACAAGCGATTGATCGGGAGTTGGGCTGTCCCCGCCAATCGATTCTGAGCCCGCGTCGTTCACATCTTCCCAGTCAGCATCTACATCGCCGCCCGCATCCGCCGGCGAAGCCGCGGTGTTATTGTGCAGACGCTGCGCCAGCAGTTCCGGATCCTTCGGCGCATGCGCGATCTCTTCTTCCATGAACTCTTCAATTTCGGGATCGGGTACGAACTCAGGATCGTTGCTCAGATAATTGAAAGCTTCCGGCTGTTTCTTTGGCATAACGATGTCTCCTGTTGTGGGATGTGCTTCGACACATCCGGATCATCTCTGATCAAAAACACGGGGGTTCGGTTGAAGCGACTATAACAAATCAACTATCGCAGTCACAACGAAGAAGCGCGGTGACTGTAATCACATTTTGGTCACGGGTGCGGGCTGCTTTGACTTTAGCGATTCTTTGTACCTTTGCCTCTTTGCGTGAAACGAACTGTCAAGCAGGACGTTGGTTCACGCAAAGGCGCCAAGTCGCAAAGGCACGCAAAGTAGGACCCTAACCGGTCACGACACTCGCTTGACGATCTCCACCGCGAAACCTAAACTTGAATTTGAATCTGACATTAAATCCTGCTTCAGGTCGCGCGTCATCGTCGGATCCTTCGCGCGATCCATCGAATAACTATGCCGCATAATCTCTGGAACACACTGCAATCCTTTGAACCGAACCGCGGAAAGTCCGGCCAGTTTTATTCATTGCCTCAGCTTGAAAAAGAAGGCATCGGTCCGGTCTCGAAACTGCCCGTGAGCATTCGCGTTGTGCTCGAGTCCGTGCTGCGAAATTTTGACGGCACGAAAATTACTGAGGACGATGTGCGCGCCGTCGCGAATTGGCAACCGAACGCCGAGCGCACCGAAGAAGTGCCTTTTGTCGTTGCGCGGGTTCTGTTGCAGGACTTCACCGGCGTGCCTTTGCTGGTCGATCTGGCCGCGATGCGCTCGGCGGTGACTCGGCTGAATAAAAATCCCGCGATCATTGAGCCGCTCGTCCCCGTCGATCTCGTCATCGATCATTCGGTGCAAGTGGATTTTTCGAGCACGTCAGACGCGTTCCGCAAGAACATGGAGATGGAGTTCAAGCGGAATAACTCGCGTTATCAGTTTCTGAAATGGGGCATGCAGGCGTTCGACGGATTCCGCGTGATTCCGCCGGGCATCGGCATCTGTCATCAGGTGAACCTCGAATACCTGGCGAAGTGCGTCTGGGAGAAGCACGGCGTTTATTATCCCGACAGTCTCGTCGGCACCGATTCGCATACGACGATGGTCAACGGCCTCAGTGTTGTTGGTTGGGGCGTGGGCGGAATTGAAGCCGAGGCTGCGATGCTGGGCCAGCCCGTTTATTTCCTGACACCCGATGTCGTCGGCGTGCACATGAGCGGGCAGTTGCGCGAAGGCGTGACCGCAACAGATCTAGTTCTCGCAGTCACTGAACTGCTGCGCAAAGCTAAAGTGGTCGGGAAGTTCGTCGAGTTCCACGGCCAAGGCGCCGCTTCCCTGTCAGTCGTCGATCGCGCGACGATTGCCAACATGTCGCCGGAATATGGCGCGACGATGGGTTACTTCCCGCCGGATGAAAAGACCTGCGAATACTTGAAAGCCACGGGTCGCGATGACGATCACGTGGAAGCCGTGGGCAATTACTTCAAAGCGCAAGGTCTGTTTGGCATGCCGCGCAAAGGCGAGATTGAATACAGCACTTTGCTGGAACTCGATCTCGACACGATCGTGCCGAGTGTCGCCGGGCCGAAGCGTCCGCAGGATCGAATTCCACTGCCGGCTTTGAAAGATAACTTCAGCGAACTCTTGCGGCGTGACGTGAAGAGCGGAGGCTATGGAAAGTCGGACGAGGAGATTACCGCGCGTTACGCCGCCCTTTCCAGCACAGTGGGATCCGAAGCTTGGAATTCACGTGACTTGAAGTCG
>JADMIO011285637.1_pt1 | contig 30077 bp, 20 predicted proteins | sample 8958161 | NCBI WGS metagenome assembly JADMIO01 (sample SAMN16585339, study PRJNA669376) | soil metagenome | isolation source: Crop rotation soil | place: USA: Cullars Rotation, Alabama | collected 2011 | reverse complement strand
GCCGCGACTTCAAGTCACGTGAATTCCAAGCTTCGGATCCCACTGTGCTGGAAAGTGAGAGTGATTACAAACAGATCAAGAGGCACGACTGGCCGTGATCTGACTGAAAAAGCACTAGATCACGGTCATAATGTTGATTTACTTCGCTCTAGAGGGTCTAAGAGGCCTTTTGAAGAGGCCCTAAGGCTGAACCCACAAAGCCCGCTCGAAGATGAGTTCCTGCGTTTGCGAAAGGAGGTTGAGCATTTGCAAGAAGTATCTCCGCATTTAAGCGAACGTGAGATCGAAACATTCGCAGATTATCAGCGGGAGGTAATCGAGCAGGTTCGTAATTCGCGCGTAGATGTCGCAATTCTCGCAATTGCAGCAAGCGATTTTGGAATAGAGCCTCAAGCTGGCAAAATTGATAGCGGCTCTGAACTAGATCTTTCGTTATATGCACTCCCAAAGATTATCTCAGCAGTAAGAGCAGAGCGGCCCGATATTTTTCTTGTCGGGTTCAAACTTGAAGTCGATATGGCCTCGGACCGTTTGATAAATGAAGCATTTGATATGCTTCTTCGAGATAAGCTCGATTTAGTGGTAGCAAATGTTTCGAAAGGCGGAGTGCACCTTGACTCCATGCAAACTTATATTTTAACTCCCGAGCGAGCGGTAATCCCGGTTGAAAGAAAAGATCTCGCGGAAACGTTAATTACTACAATCGAAAACCGCTTCTCGCGAATGTATTTCAAAAGTCGAGTTTCACAGGTTCGAGATCTTCCTTGCCAGGAAGCAGCTCTGCAAGAATTTTTGGACTTCACAAAAACAATTTCGCAGCTAGCGTTATTTCCCCCGTACGCGGCTGGTAATAGCGCAGATTTTGGATTCTATGCTGCTAGAACACCGGAAGGCACTTTGATCTCTGCTAGGGGAAGTTCCAAACGGTTTGCAGGAAAATTTGACGCTGCTTTAATTACGTCTGTAGATACTGAGAAGCGCCTAATCGAGGTAACAACCGCCGCTAAAAAAGCCACTTTAAATGGGTACATTGCGCATGAGGCATTTAGACTCAGGCCAGAAATTAATCATATTTTGCACCTCCACATTGATTTACCTCGTGCTGCTTGTACAGAGAGGGAAAGCACTCCTGGAACTCTTGAAGATTGGCAGTTGATAAAGCCGTTAATTGAACGAGGAGAAAAGGTCATACAACAGCCGGGCCATGGAGTTTTTCTACTTTTGGAAAGAAAAGAAGATGTTTTCGATTTATTGGAAGGATTTAATACCTATCATGTTCAAGCCGGCCTTTATGATGAAATTTATTCAGGCTTCACAGGCCGATCTAAAATTCTGGATATTTTTTCGGACTGTATTCCGCACGAAGCGAGGGTTCTCGATCTCGCCGCAGGAACGGGTGCAGTTTCCCAAGCTCTTTTGAGACGCGGATATAGAGACATCACTCTTTGTGATGCCTCAAGGGGGATGCTGCACGAAGCCGAAAAGAAACTTGCTGATCAGTTGGGGTTTGAGCGTTTTATAAACGCACCCTTACAAGAATTACCAAATTCAGGGAAGTACGAAGCCATGATCTTAAGGCAAGGAATAAACTACATCCCTCCGGACGAATTAGCGGCGACATTGAAACATTTGCGAAGGAGTTTAACTAAGAACGGTCGACTCATTTTTAACTCCTTTAATCCCAAGCGCTTCGCCGGAGGGCTCAGAGAAACTAAGCGAGTTGAGCGGTGCGATCGTTTAATCAATACGACTGAAGGCAATATAAAAAGGGATGGAAAAATTTGGCATGGGCAGCGTACCGAAGTCTTCGATGTAAAGAGCGGTGGATATAGACGCAGCTTTGATCTTAATAGTTTTTATCCATACACCACCGAGCAGTTCGTGGCTGCATTGGAAGAGGCTGGATTTTCCGCAATAAAAGTATTTGAAGAAGCGCATTCACTTTACTTTGTGGCAACAAAATGAATACCCATCTGGAAAGTAAAACTCTTCAGCCGCCTCTCGTTCGAATATTCAGAGAAGAAACATTCCCTCCGATTTTTCGAGACGGATCTAGAGCCATCACAATTGATTCTCAGGGAATGGACCTTAGAGTGGGAAAGGTTTTGCCGGATGTTGGATCCGATACGCTTTTTCCGTCTGTAACTTTGGCAAAGTCCAGAGTGAGCACTGCAGAAACCTCGGGCCGCATATCAGCTTTAGGGCATCCAGAATTTCGAGCTGCGATAGAGGAGATGCTTTTCTCTGATAAAGATACACTCGGTTTGCGCACTACTGTTCAAACAATCGGCGGATGCGGAGCGCTCAGGCTTGGGGCGGATTTTTTAAGGCGGACGCTAGGCCCTGCCAAAGTGTTAATAAGCGCAGAAACGTGGGGCGATCACCGCCGCATTTTTGAGGCGGCTGGTCTTGAGACCGTGCCATACCCTTACCTTAATGCTAGCCGCGATGGGATAGATTTTCCGAAGCTCGTCGATGCATTAAGATGCGCTCCGGAAAAATCTGTCTTACTTTTGCAAATTTGCTCGCATAATCCGACAGGCATGGATTTTAAGCCCTATGAATGGAATTTTCTTGCAAACATCTGCCAGCAAAAACAAATTGTTCCATTTCTCGATATAGCTTACCCAGGGCTTGCGCAAAATTTATGGGAGGATCTTCGTCCTGTCAGAAATTTTTGCAATCGCGGAATAGAATTTTTAGCTGCAGCTTCAGCGTCTAAAATCTTCTCGCTTTATGATTCGAGATTAGGCGCGCTTTCAATCAATTTTGCTTCGCAAGGACTAAAGGTAAAAGCTGAAAGTTTGTTAACCGGTCTGGTGCGCGCTTCGTATTCATCGCCGCCAGCAGAAGGGGCCATTGCCGTGGCGGAGGTCCTTAAAACACCTTTCCTGAGAGAAATGTGGCTTGGCGAATTAGAGAACGTAAGAACAATTTTAGATATTCGAAGAAAGCTTCTTAACGAAAAGCTAGGAGATTTAAAAGTTTTAGATAAATTTCCGGGCGCCACTAAACAAACCGGGGTCTTTTTTAATGCCAGTCTAAATAAAGAACAGCAAAAAAGATTAGCTGAGGAATTCGGAATTCATGTGGCTTCGGGAGGACGAATTTGCCTTGGTTCGTTGCCGACTTCGCGTGTCCCTGAGCTGGCGAGGGCGCTAAGTTCGGTTGTTTAAATTTATGGGTGATTCGGAATCACCTAAGCAACCTGGTCTTCAGATATTAATCCTAACATTTGCTCAGGAATGCCTTCTCGTAAAAGCTTTCCATTCTCAAGCTCCATGATCCAATCATACTGAGAAAGTGTATCGAGTCTATGCGCAATCGTGATAATAGTGCGCTCAGTAAGTTCCGTTGCAAGGATTTGCTGGATCTTCGCGTCGGTAATAGTGTCAACGCCACTCGTAGGTTCGTCCATTATAATATATGGTCTATTCGCAATTAGCACTCGGGCCAGGCAAAGTAGCTGCCTTTCTCCCACAGAAAGATTTTTTCCGCCTTCTTGGATTTGATAATCAAGGGGAAAATTGAATCCGGTTCTGCGCAATGCTTCTTCGAGCTCCGCTGTTGCTGCTTTTCTTTCTCGATCTAGGCTATTGCGTACAGTTCCTTCGAATAGGTAAGGATCCTGCGGCACGACGGTAAAATGTTTGCGCACGGTTTCCAAATCTACATCAAAGATCGATGTGCCACCGATGCGAATATCTCCTCCCGCGACGTGAACCATGCGGTATAAGCTTTGAACTATGCTGCTTTTACCTGCCCCTGTTCGCCCTACAATTCCAATTCGCTTGCCAAACGGGAATTTAGCCTTGAGATGATCCAGGATAATAGGAGAGTCAGGCCTGTAAGACATGGAGTAATCTAAAAATTCTATATCTCCTTTTAGCTCCAGACCGGCTTTAGTGCCGCGAGGTGCAACCCCTTCTTTACGTTCAGTTTCAATCTCATCAGGCAGATCTACGTAATCGAATACTCTTCTAGCAGTTATTACTGACTCGACAAGATAGCTAGTCGTCCACGCTAGCCACTCAAAAGAATTTCCAAGACGAAATACTACAGTCATGATGACACCAGCCAGGGTCAGCGAAATACTATGCTGATGTATTCCAATGCCTATAAAAACCAAAACTAAGAAAGAATAAATGCTCGCGGTGGTTGAAGTGAAAAAGCGACCCCAAGCTTCTATTTTCGCACGTAACAAATGAATTTGAATGAACTGTACAAGTGTGTTTTTTATTCGTGAAAAAAGCGCACGCTCTTGTCCATATAATAGGAAAGTTCTGACGCCTTCTACGAGGTCGGTTTCGCGGTGTAATACTTCACCCAACCGAATGGATCTTATTCCTGCCGCCTTTTGCATCATTGGAGCAACTTGTCTTTGAATATAAAGAAATCCTACCAAGGTCGGGACTACAAGAATTGCGGCCAAAGGATGCGCGAGCAATACCACGGCTGCGACGCAGACAACTTCAATAATTGCATTTATAGTATCGCCAATTCGGGTCACACCAAGGTCACGCAGCTTGTCATAGTCCCTGACCATTCTGTTTATCAGTCGGCCAGAGGGATTCTCATCAAAAAAAACTGTGCGTACATTTGACACGCCTTTAATCATCGCGCGGTGGATATTTTGCGCCGACCATTCTCCTGAGATTTCAAAAAGCGCCCAAGCAATAAATCTTAGGACAATTGCTGCGCCCGCGACTTCTACAAGAAGTAGCGGCGATAAATTTAGATATTTACCAAGCCATGGCAGCTGAACCCTACAGTCGTTAATAGACTGGCAATTGCTGTAAGCTCCGTTTAACCAAAGAAAGAATTGAGGAAGAATTGTAGCGGCAATGTTTAAGAGAATAGCTGGTATAAATAATGCCTTAAGCAAAGGCAAACTATTTACGAAGCGGCGCAAAATTCTAAAACCCTGCGCAGTCGAACCTACCTCTTCCGCTTTTATAAAAAATTCGCTCATGCTGCATTCTCCTCAGAGGCAGCTCGCAAGAACTGCGAGAATAATGAGCTAGGATTTGCGGCAAGTCCTTCAGTATCACCGTCTTCGGCAATTTTGCCGTCAGACAAAACTATCGTCCTCGAACATAAATATAATTCATCCAGTCTGTGAGAGACCAATACCAAACCGCGATCTTTCTTCGCAATTTGTTTCATTAGCTCTTGCTCTGTCTTCACATCAACTGCACTTAGCGGATCGTCCAGCAAAAAAATAGGTCTGCCAGAGAGAAAAGCTCGCGCAAGACTCACTCTCTGTTTTTGTCCGCCGGAGAGATTTATTCCCGTTTCTCCAACTTCTTCCTCATAGCCATTACTTAAGATAGAAATGTCTGCTTCCATCGAGCTCTGTCCGGCAGCACTCTCTATCTCTGTCATGTTCCTTTCGCCGCTGAGATCGATATTCATCCTGATAGAGGCGTTAGATAAAAATGGCTGCTGAGGGGAGTAAGCGATGTGTTTTCGATAAGAATAGTAGATCCAGTCATCCCAAAGATTTCCTTCTTCGCCAGAAGAAAATCGCACAGTGATGCTACCTGTTGAAGGCGCGCGGTCTCCGCATAAAAGATCAAGCAAAATGCTTTTTCCTGAACCAACGGATCCCACTATAGCAGTTTTGTCCATTAAGCTTATAGAAGCCGAGATATTTTTTAATGCCTGTTTTTCCCCAAACGCGATACTTGCATGTTTAAGTTTCAGCTCGACTGGCACACCTTGTGCTGGCTCTCGCCCAGTTTTAATGATGTTTCTTTCTATTTCTTGAGCTCCTAGTAATGCGGCAAGTCGCCGTATGCCTGTAGACGCCGGTCCGTAAGTGCTAACAGGGTAGGGAATATATTGAATCTGTCCTGTGAAATAATTTAATGCCCAGATCGAGGAAAAGAAAACTGGAAGCGAGAGCTTAACGTCCATGTAATCTGCCGTTAGAAGCATGGCAACTATTGGAAGCATCCACCAGCAATGGCTTACAGCGTAAGTTGCGCAATATAAGAGGTGTCTTTTTACGGAATCGACAGTTAGAGAACGAACGCCACGCTCTATCTCTTTGCTAATGGCAGGCTGCCATCCTAAAAATCTTACAAGGCGAATATTCCGAACCCATTCGCCAATCAAAGTTATTAGATTATCCTGAGCTACCTGCGCGCGTGCCTGATAATGTGCTATGAGTTTTGCAAATGCCATTGAGATGGGAATCTGAATTAGCGCAGCAGCAATTCCCACAAGTCCAAGCCTTCCTGAAAGATCGTAGACAATAAATCCCAGAATAGTCCCTATTACTAATCCCGGAATAATTATCGCTACTAAACCGCCAAGAAAATCTTCGATAGATTCTATGTCAGAGCTGATTATGCTTTTGAGATTTCCTTTGGAAAATTCTCCATCTAGATGAGGATCTATTCGAAGCAGCTTCTGGTTTACAATTGTAAAATGGTAGAGCTGCACTGCGCGGTACATGCGGTGTCGGCGATTAAATTCGAAGTAGCGAATAATGTTTATTGAAAGCTCAGCGAAAAAAAAGATTCCTGCAAATATCAAAGCAGATTTTAAATCTATACTTTCTAAAACATGGCGACTTGCCATTATAGAAACAAAAAGTATCGTGCCGATCAGCAAATTAGAAAAAATGCTAAGCAGAATAAAAGCTTTGCTGGCAGCTAACGTCTTTAGCCATATTTGTCCTGCTGTTTTAGGGAGAGGGCGAGGGTTTTTCAGTTCATCGATAAGCTGATCCAGTCTAGATTGAATAACGGATCCGACCGGCAGATCGGCAAATTCCTTAGCCGCTAAGAAACGCGCGCGTTCTTTTTTAAATCCAACGAAAAACCGGTGCTGATACATAGAAAGGGACTGTACAACATTTTAAAATGCGGCGGCACCCCTGTGCCTAAAATGGAAGAGCCTAAAATGTGTGGCTTTAATGACTATGTTACTTTTGGCGAATGGACTGCGTCGAGGAGCCATGACCAGGGCATCCGGCATTTAAAGGAACACCATCGTCTTGTTCGATTTTAGTTATGAGTCCGTTACTTACGAGATAAGCTTCAACTTCCTCTCCGCTTATGTCGGCTAGCATTTTGCCATTTACTTCAACGCAAGGAGAAAGCTGCTGACCACTTTTTTGAATCATTTCCTGGCGCTGCGCGGGGTTATTGATGATATCTCGGTCTTCAAATTCTAGTCCGTATTTTCTTAGAACGGTACGAACTCCGTTGCTCCAGCCGCATTGCGGTTTTAAGTAAGCTACAATCTTAATTTCTTCCATGGTTTTAGCTTATCTTGCAGATCAATATTGAGCAAGTGAAAGGTCAATTACACTGAAGTTTCGTCATTTGAGCACTTAGGACAGATTGAGTAGTTAGCGATTTTAGCACCTGGAATTACGAAAATCTCGTAGACAATTCGAGAGGCCTAAGTTCTCGGTGTGACATCAAAAAGGGGGAATTTGGAATCAAAGCTGTTCCAGGCGCGGATCAGAATCAAAGAGTTAAATAGTAGAATTAAAAATGAACAGTATTGCAAATTCAACAGTCCGTGATTTTTTTGGTTCGCTCCGCGTGCGTTCCAAAGATATCGGCTTTTCGCGAGTAGGCGAAAAAATCAAATCAGCTAAAGTGGTTCGATTACTATCCGCTGCTATTTGCAAATGCTTTACAGTTGTTGCAATCACCTTTAAGTTTGCTTTGAAATTTATTTCGTGGATAACGGCTTATACATTTCGACATCCTTTTCAAATGGCTGTAAATGTAATTCTGACCGCGTCCTTGGTAATTATGGCAATCACCGGTTCTGAGATTAATGAGAAAGTAATTCTTTCTCAGATTTCAGAGGATACAGTTCTACAGATGATTGAAGCTTCGAAATACAATAGAGGCTTCAATAATGAGGAATTAAAAAGAGACGGTGCTAGAGAACTTACTGCAGTTGGCGCGCCTGCCTGGGTTCAGCGCGAAGGTATAAGAGCCATTCTTTATCATGCACGTAAAGCTTCGCTGCCAATTGAAGATCAAGCAGTTCTGCTTGCCATCGCAAATATCGAGTCAGGATTTAATCCTTTAGCTCAAGCAAATATCACAACGGCCTGCGGTCTGTTTCAGTTTGTTCAAGCAACCGGTGAGATGGTTTCCCTAAAAACTGCTGAGTGCATGGATCCTTGGAAGAATGCAGCTGCTGGCGTGAACCATTTTATTGCGAACTACAATCAACGTGTCCGACCTTACGTTGAAAATCTTACAGGACCCGAGAGAGCATTTCGCACCTTTGAATTAAGTTACTACTTGCACCATGACGGGCCCGCCTCTTCAAATCCATCAAATGAAGTTAAAGCGATTGTGCTTGATGGAACACAATTTTTATTCGTAGCTTATCACACGCTTTTAAAAGAGCAGGAGAGCGAAAAATCTGCGCCGACATTCTCCGGACTATTTACTGCAAGAATGTGGTCGCTGATTGTAGGGCTCAAAGAACGCTTCTCTCCAACTTCAGTTCCTCTCATCGCCTGGATAACTGATAGCGGCGAAAAGAAAGAAGCTTAGACCGAGTTCTCCGAGCCCCACTAAAACCTATTACTACTGCGGCATTGATACATAAGCATTGTTCGATGGTGCTGATGCTGTGCTGCCGTTAACCGCTCTTACTCTGAAAACATAAGTAGTCCACCTGCTCAAAGAGCTATTTGTGTAAGAAGTCGTGTTCGCCCCAACGGTTGCGACGGTTGTGAAGTTCGTGCCGTCAGTCGAACGCTCGATTCTAAAGCCCGTCTCATTGCTCGAATTGTCGCGCCAGTTAAGGTTAGCGCTCATTGATGCAGCATATGTTGCAGTCAATCCACTAGGAGCCGCAGGTGCGGATGTATCTGTCGAAGAAGTCGGAGTCGTCGGTGAATTGGTTGTTAAAGTCGTTTTGTATGCCAATGCAGTGTATGCAGAATTACCCGACGCATTGTAAGCGCGAATTCTATATGCATAGGTAGTCCATGCATTAAGTCCCGTGTCATTGAACTTAGTTGCATTTGCGCCAACTGATCCAACTTCAGTAAAATTAACTCCATTCATTGAGCGTTCTATCTTAAATCCGCTTTCATTGTTTGAACTATCTGTCCAATTAATTTCAAGCTGATTACTAACCAAAGCATTGATGTTTACACCAGTTGGCGCAGAGGGTGCCGTCCCAGAAGTTGTAGGCGTTGTTCCGCCTGTTCCGCTTGTACCCGCTCCGTTCGTAGTAAGGGTCGTGCGGTAAACGACAGGTGTATAGGAGGAATATGTGCTCCCGTTGGCCGCGCGTATCTTATATGCGTATGTGGTCCAAGCATTTAGGCCATTGTCACTATAAGAAGTTGCATTCGCTGCTGCGGTGCCTACTTCCGTAAAGTTCGTCCCGTCCATGGATCTTTCAATTTTAAAACCAGTCTCATTCGATGAATTGTCTGACCAACTTAGAACGATTTGGTTACTCACCAAGGCTTGCGCTCCGAGATTCGACGGTGCACTAACAGCGCCTCCAGTTCCTCCCGAAGGGGGAGTATTTGGCTGCGGCTGAACAACAGGAGGTGTCGATGGACTTCCGGATTCTATAATTGAAGCTAGTGAAGAACGTGCCTGTTCCCAAACGTCCGGATCGTTTGACCAGCTAATGTCCGTGCGCTTCCAAGTTGGATCGCGAGGGTCATCAACACCGTACTCCCAAAGCACTTTTGGGATCACTGCATCGATGATTTGCTTTGTGGCGGTCGGATTAATCGCATTGGCTAGTGCGAGATAATCTGTATCTTGAATTCCGCGCCTCCAATTTTTCAATCTAAGACTCGCGATTGGTCCATTCACATTATAAGAGTCATTCGGAAAAAGTGTGTCTTTTCCTGGATAGAAGAGAACACCATCGCCATTTGAATACCCGTTACTAGTCATTCCTTTTGCGGAGTCATAATACGGATAACCTCCGAATGTCTGTGCGCTTTGGAAAACGTTGGTTTGACCAGTTCCACCTTCGGCGTTGTTGTAGTAAGTGGTCTGCCAGTAATACCAGCGATTAATTTTCATTTTGTACTGAGTCCAAGCGATCTGTCTTGGCGAAACTCCGTCATCTTCGATTGCAAACGAACCTGAAGCCGGACGATGTCCATTGTAAGTGAAGAATCGATTGCCAGGAGTCGATTGAAAAGATTGCTGCGCAGGTCCCCATGTGTTCGGGTCACCTATATAAATTGTTGAAGCAACCGCAGAGAGGGAAGGCACGCTCGAAAGTGCATGCGGAAGATCTATTGTCGCCATGGAGAGCAAATTTCTGCCTACCCCAGGATTATTTTTAATCCAGCTAGCCCATTGTTGAAGCTGACTATAATTTTTCGACTCATCATCTAAATATAGAAATCTTTCAGTCGATGGAGAATTAGATTGGAACCATTGCTCCCAATTATTAGTATGCTGCCACATTGAAGATTGGTCTTGGCCCTTCCATACCCAGCTTCCATACACACCGATAGCAAAAACATTGTTGCCTACCGATACGCCCGGACCGTCATAGCCATTTGCAGGAGTAAACAGTGAACCATCTAGCCGAGTCGGCCATTCATAGGGAGCCGGCTGATCAGAATTAAACTCATAGTTTGTATCAATTAACGAAATCTTGTGTCTGTGAGCCAGCATGAAATGACGCTGACGTGTTTCGATTGACTTAGGACCTGTCGAGCCTAGAGGATTAATGTAGCCCGTGCCGTGGTAACGCTGATTAACTTCATAAGGCGAATATACAGCCATTGTTTTAGTGGTCGGAGAGTCTGGAAGCGAAAAATTTCTAACTGTTAGCTGAACAGGAACAGAAGCCGCGTTAGCTCCGTTAACAGAAACATTTATGTTGCCAGTGTAAACGCCGCTAGCGGTAGTTTTTGGAATATAAATGTCAGCCCAGATGCTCTGGTTTGAGCCGGCATTGATTGTAAATCTTGGGTTAAGTTCTAAAGGAACTGCAATGTCAGGATAATATTTGTCATGATCCTTTCTATCATTCCAAGTTCCGCTAGCTATGCCTGCGCCGGACCATGGCCTTCGCATTCTTTCCGGAGTGTGACGTTCGTCATAATTTGAAATCGTGTTTGTACTTATTCCTTTTATCTGCAGGTAGCGCACGTAGAACAATTCGATGTTTCTACCCTGCCAATTAAAAACACCATCTCCTGATGCGGCGCGTGAAGTAATAGAATAACCATTCGGTCCGCTCAGCTGATCGAACTGCACTGATACATTGTCTGCTCGAGATGTAGGTGCTTCTATAACAAGATTGAAAGCAACCACTTCGTTCTTCGCGCCGAATAGCTGCACTTTAGAGCCATTCCAAACAGAATTGATAACTGATGATGGTGAGGCAGCGCGTAATTCATTTTGAGTAACTTTGTTTCCACCATCGTTTGCCCAAACTCTAACTTGAGCATAGAGGAGGGACGGTGTGGTGGTGCTAAAAGCCACCAAAAGTAAAACCAAAGCTTTTTCGAAATTTAATTTAAAACCTCGCATCAGGTTCCTCCAATTGTTAGTCCATAAATGTTTTTTGATTGCGAGGTAAGGATACTGAGTGAGTTTCTATGCACAACCCACATACTGCAAAAACCTAAAAAAAAATGTTTTTTAAGTTTGCGTATGGTTAGAACGTGCAGAAATTTTTACGAGAACTAGGAATTAACAAAATTAGTTAACGAAGTTTGCGATCGCTACTAAGTGCCAAGTTCTTAATAAAGGAACCAATAAAATTGTTAGGGGTTGGAGTGATGGATTTTAAAAAAATTTCATGAAATTCATTTTTAGCGATGATGAATTTCATGAGTGATACCGCCGTATAGGAGCAAGTAAGGGGTACAGTATGGGCTGGCGGGCGTCATTAGCCCGTGCGATGGCGGTGAAAGGTATTCAGGGAAGTCACAACGGCTCAGCCTCACGCCCGGGAAGAGAAATTTTGTGATTTGGATCAGATCGATTTAAACCACCGCCACCGTGGCGGTGAAATTTTCTTCTGCAAGAAATAATTTAAATTTTTTTCAAAAATAAAAAATATTTTTTCCGATTTTGCTTGACAGGTTTTCAAATGCAAATTGGTTCGTGGCGAGGGATTTTATAAAAATATTATTTATAGGCGAGTAGATGATCGAAGAGTTGCTATTGCAAAAGTGAATCTAGAAATTTCATTTTGAGTAAAAATCTTTCCGTATAGATCAAAATTAAGCCTCCAAAAACCCCGTGCTATAGTAAGTAAAATATTTCACGGAGGCTTTTATGTTGTTACCTTCTCTTGAAAATCTTTCTAATGCTGAGGTTTTAGGGTCTTTAATGTTTCTAAAAGGAAATGAAAATAAGACTGTTGCCGATATAGTTCTTCATCTTCATGAGCTAGATAAAAGAGGACTATATAGAGACGCAGGATATTCTAGTTTGTTTGCTTACTGCAGAGAGGCTTTGAAATATTCAGAAGGCGCTTCTTATAGAAGAATTCAAGCTGCAAGAGCTCTTAGTTCTATTCCAGAGATCTATGACCTACTTAAATCAGGAGAGATGTCTCTTTGCGCAGTAGCAGAGGTAGTAAAAGTCAAGGAAACAGAAGATAGAGTTGAGCTTATAAAAGAATCCGTTGGGAAAGCTAAATCAGAAGTCCAAAAGCTTGCTGTAAAATATATGCCCTGCGCTCCTATTCTTAAAGTTGAAAGAATTGTCCCTAAAAGAGTTGAGGCTTCTGAAGCTCAAACAAAAACTCACTTTACTGTTACTTTGGAAGTTGAAGAAGAATTTATGAAGCTAGTTGAAAAGGCAAAGGCATTTACAGGTCCAGTTCCACTTAATGAAATATTTATGAAGTGCTTAACTGAGTATGTAAATAAGAGGGAAAAAGCTCCTGTTAGAAAGAGTAAAGAATCAAAAAATAAAGAAACCCGTTACATTCCGAAATTTGTTAGACACGAAGTTTTTAAAAGAGATGAACATAGATGTACTTTTTGCGTGGATGGTCATAGGTGTTCAGAAACACAAAGGCTTCAAATTGATCATATAAATCCTTTTGCCAAGGGCGGGAAAAATGAGATTTCAAATTTAAGATTACTATGTCCCGCGCATAATCAGCTTTTTGCTGAAAGAGCTTTTGGAAAAGAGAAGATGGAAATTTACCGCCACGGTGGCGGTGGTTTAAATTGAGATGATAAAAGATGCTTTACCCGGGCGTGCGGCCGAACCGATGTGGGTCCCGCGGTTAACTTTCGCCGCCATCGCACGGGCTAATGCCGCTCGCTGGCCCATACTGTACCCCTTACTTACCCCTATACGAAGAAATCACCCATGCAGTTCATCAGCGAAGCAATCTTCCCCGGCGTGAGGCCCCGAGCCGAAGTGGCTTCCCGTCAAACCTTTTGCTGTCATCACCAGAGCAACCAAAGGCTCCAAAACAGGTTCCAGGTTCCCGTTGTAATCGTGTAACCTGCTGAAATTACCGAGATATAACTCTCGCGGTTATTTTGGGATCCTGTGGTATAACTGAAGCAATAGGTTCGAAAAGCGGGATTATATAAGGTAATAGCTTCACTTTGCGGGTAAGAAGTTTCCTTATGGCAGCGACTAATCAAGATTTTGAACTAAGCCGTTCGCAAGGTCCTGTGGCGTCGGTCGCTGATCTCAAAGAAGCAATTTGTGCGACATTAAAAGAGCTAGCTCCGCGTATTGGAGAGCTTGATGTAAGCAATCCTAAAAATCTTCCCACCGTACAAAAATATTCCAAGTTACTTAAGCGCAGCATGCGAATGGGAAGGTCTGAGCGCGCGATATTAAAAGATTTCGAGGATATCGTTTCGATCGCTAGTCATCAGTATGTACTTTTGAGAGATCATGAGATTTATGATCTTCCAATTTCGTCTACGTACTTCGATTCAAAATTTCTTTGTGAAACGCGCAAAAGAGTATGCGGGGCTGCTGAGCGTTATCTTGCCAAAACTCTTTTTCTTCCCAATTAATTCTTAGTTAACATTTCTTCTGGTTCGCTCTTGTCTAGAAGCATGCCGGCCTCTACGATCCGGCGATCGACTAGACCTTTTAGTGTGCGCCCATCAGCTTTCTTGTACTGCTTCATAATCTCATTTGCTTTTTCAAAATCGCCTTTTTCTATCGCAGCAAATAGTCTCGAGCCGTTGTACATCCAAGCGGGGCCTAGATTAAATGTAAATGAAGTCAATGCGTCAAATTGTTTTTGAGTAAGTTTTCTAGTCACTCTGTTTTGCACCATTAGCGCGGCTTCATCTAAATCTTCTTTGAGGAAAGCATCTGCTTCTTGCGGAGTCGTTGTTTGTCCCCATTTAACATTTTTCGTATGTCCTCGGCCTATAGTAAGTTCACCACCTGGACAAAGCTTAGCCTTAGGATAATAACCTTCCCAATCGCTGACTTTTTTCGTCATGTCCGCGGTTATAGCCCTTAGTTCAATTCCCATGGCTTTTAGGCTTTCCAGATTTATGTCTTTTGATTCTGGTAATCCGTGTTCTACTCGCCATTGGTTTAGAGCAGCCAAGGTTTCTCCTCCGAATTTTCCGTCAGGTCCTTTTTTACCTATGTCGTAGTCATTATTTTGAAGAAAGCTCTGAACCTGCTTTACGATTTCGCCGCTCGTACCGTAGCGAATGATTGGAGTTCTTAGTGCAGCCTGTGCTCTAGCTTTTTCGGCTAATTGATGAAGCTTCGCGGCTTCCGGTTTTTCAATAACACCATCGACTTTCTGCGCGTGATCAGTTTCAAATTTAAGGGCTGCATTTTGCGTCGCTGGTCCGAACTTGCCATCCGCACCGCACGGCCCAACTGAGTAATTAAGCGTTTTTAGATCTTTTTGGATTGTAACGACTGTTTTCCCATGCGATCCCAGCTTGGCAAGCGCTTCTTGAGCTGCAAGCTTATTGGTCTTAGCCAAAGTAGCATCGCCAGTGTTAGGGCTATCTTCTAAAGGCGTGAGAACAGGTGAATTTTCCTGCTTAGGTGCTGCCATAACCTTAATGTTAATACGAAAACCTTTGAGCTGTTAAAAGCATTATGCATGGAAAAAGGTTCGATGTGACCTAAGAACCTCCAACTTGGAGGTTTTAATTTTCGCCGCGGTGCGAATGGGATTTATGCTCGACTGAGCCTTCGGCTTTGATGATGCTGATTTCTCCGTCAGATTCCAAGAAAGCCGCTTTAACTAAAGATATTTTCTCAATTCCATGCTCTCGTAATTGTGACTGCAGTTCGTCATCTGTTATAAACTGCCGACGTAAGTTCTTACGAATGAGTTTTCCATCTTTTATAAGAGGAAGTTTTGGCGGGTTTACGATGCGGTCCACCAATGGAAATTGAAAAGCCAACCAATCAATAGTAACATTCCAAAAAGCTATTGTTAGAACAAGAACTATTCCCTCCGTTATTGACTTATAATCGTCAGACATCGCGTTTTGAATTGCATCAGCAATTATCACAACGAGAAGTAAGTCAGTAATCGCGAGAGAGCCCGCCTCACGTCTTAATACTCTGAACAGAATTATCAAAAATAGGTAAATGACAGTGCCCCGCAGGGCCATTTCACTTAAGGGATGTGTAGGTGTGAAAATTTCAGCATAGTCCATAAAATTCACCTCACCTGTTGTAAGCGAATATATCTGTTTCCATTGAATGCTGGATGATCAATATCCCAACATTAGTGAACGGTAAACGCTAAAGGGACTTTTTAAACCCGCCCAGCCAATCTCCGGAAATAACACAAAAATTTTTTCGATTTTATACTTCACTAAATCTAAGTTTGTTTGACTAACAACTTAGGGCGTCGCATTATTGTGTCTTCTTACAACTATTTACGCTTGATAAAGCTTGAGGTCAGGTGACAAGAGTTACCGACGGGCCGCGCGGCCTTATTTCTGACAATACTATTACAGGGCACTCTCAAGTAGGGGACACGGAAATTTGCGTCCAGATAGTAACAAAGGATGTTTCTAAAAAACCGTCCCATTTATGGATACAATTTTGGCAAGCGCGCGGCGCGGGAATTAAAGAGCCCTATCAAAAGATTTTCTTAGTCGGATTTTTAGATTTTTATTCACTACTATCGGAAGAATGCAGAAATCTCCATCCTGTCGACTCTTTAGAAAACAATGAAATTTTACACGACATCGCAGCTAACGAATTAATCTTAGATATTTTTTCTAAACAGCTAAGTTCTGTCCCAAATGAAAGCATTGTTAGCGTAAGTCACGGCAAAATAAAAATTTGCAAAGCAGCTGAAAGAATTTTCGCCCTTCCATCGGTGCGTCAAGTTACCAGAAACGGCTCTGACGCAGAGAGTGAAACTCTCAGGTATGAATTAAGTAAGGCAGATAAACGATTAGAAGATGCACTTGCTAGTCTGGCAAAGATCAATGCAGAACTAGATTCCTTGAAGAAAGAAAAAGAATTCTTAGTTTTGAGTAAAGATGAGCAAGACAATCAAATTCAAAAAATTAAGAAAGAAAATGAAGCCGCTCTTTTGAATAAAGATGCCTCGGAGTCTGAAGTTCGGCGTCTCAAATCTGAAGCTATAGACCTTAATGAACAAGTATCTGCTTTTAAGGAAAGTCAGGGAGCTGTTGCGAGACAAGCCTTGCACCTAATGACTGAGCGGACAGCTCTGCAAGATAAAATAAAGAATATTGAATTACGTATTCAGGAAGAAGAATCAAAGCGTAAAGAAAGCGATCAGCGCTTAGCTGAGGCTGAAGATGTACATAAGAAACTATCGGAAAAAGTTACAGCCCTAGACGGTCAAATTTCTGCTGCCGATATCTCACGTGCTGAGCTTGAATCGCGTTTACGGGACGCAGATTCGAAGGTTAAGGAGTTAGAAGAAGAGGTTAAAAAGATTAAGTCTAAATTTGACGATGAGCAGGCCGCCGCACTTAGCCGAGAAGTGAGTCTGCGAGATCAGGTAAGTGCTTTGCATGGCGAAAAATCTGCGGCGGAGGCGGCCGCAAATGAGTCTAACCGGACTCTTGCTCAGAGGAATGATGATTTTCAGGCATTAAAAGCAAAGTCCGAAGAAGAACAGAAAAAAGCTGATGTTGCATTAAGAGAAGCTCAGCTATCTATTTTGGAAAAGCAGCGCGTCTTAGACGAACTCAATTCTGAAATTGAGCGAAACAGACGCGCATTTGCTGAGCTCAATGGCGCCCATGATGCGCTTGTTACTGAAAGCGAAAAGTTAAGAATTGAATTGAGTGGGCAAATTCAATCGGCACATGTTGAAATTGCCAAGTTAAACGAGAATATCCGAGTTGCCGCTGATGAAAGTAACTCCATTCGAAAGGCGCTTGAGGCTGAGCTTCAGTCGCTCCAATCGAGCCATGAAATGGCGCTTTCCGAGCTGGATAGCCTGAGGGTTCAAGAAACTAGGCGATCAAATGAGTTTGCCGAATTATTGCTGCGTCAAAGCCGTGCAAAAGAAGAGATCGCCGAGCTCAATAAGAATCTCGCGGAACAAAAAGAAATTTTTGCTAAGGCAACGCAGACGTCGGATTCAAAAATTAAGCTCATTGAAATGCAAAGTGCAGAGAAGGATGCTGCGCACGCTGCTTCCTTAACTGAACTTTCAGAAGAAAAGAATTTACTAGCCGCGAAATTAGCGAACTCTAAGACTGAGTGCCAGCAGCAGGCAGAAAGCCTTGATAGCTTGCAAAAGGATCTGGAAGGATCCAAATCCGAAGTTTTAGAGCTTAGCGCAAAAATTGAAGAGCTTACACAGCGGCATGAAGTAGAAATTCAAGACAGGGCGCGCGATATAGTCAGGCTTGCAAGTGAAGCGGAGCGAGCGGAACTAAAACGTCAGGAAGGTGAGGGACTTCTTGCCGCAGCACAGCAGCGTGTTTCACATCTAGAAATCGATATAAAACGATCTGCAGAAGCCAATAATGCTGAGCGTGCGAGATCAAGAGCTAAGATTGAGGCTGCAGATGCCAAAGTCACTGAACTTCAAGAAAGTCTGCGGAAAACAGCTGAAACAAATTATGGACTTTCATGCCGCATAACCGAAATCTTAATAGAGCGCGATGCTGCTCATGATGAATTGCAGAGGTTAAAGTCCGAACTTTCTGAATCTGAAAAGCAAAGAGCTGATATTGCGACGCAGTTAGAACTTAAAGAGCGAGCAAGTGAAGTCTTACAAAGGGATTTAGAGGCTGAGCGAATCTCAAAACGTAAACACGCAGAGCAGTTAACTGACATTACCACTTTACATAATGCTTTGACACAAGAGCTCGCTGAGTTGGAAGAAGAAGTGGAGGCCGCAACCACTAAATCTATAAAAGAAATTTCTGCGCTCCAGGAACAGATTCTGAAAGAGAAGGCTGAGCTTCATAGCGCTCAAGTAAGGGCTGTTGATCTATCAAAAACGATTGAAGGTCTCAGTACGGAACTAATGACCTCCCAAAATGAAATTTCGAAATTAAAAGGAGAGTTCGATGTTAGCTCTGCTCGCTGTGTCAGGTTGTCTCATGAAAATTCTGACCTATTAGCTCAAATTTCTGAAAAAGAATCTCAGATTATAAAAGCTAAAGAAGTTCATGAGAAATCCTTAGTTAATTTGCGAGACGAAAATCAAAAGGCGCTTGAAGTTTCTGCCGCAGAAAAGAAGTTACTGCAAGATGCGCTCGACCATAAGAGCTTGGTTTACACAATGCAGGAAGGTGAGCTCAGGGAAGCTCGCGCATCGAATATTAATTTGAGCCACAAAGTTCAAGCCCTCCAAGGAGATTTCGATCATCATAAACGAGAAAATGAAGAGCTAAAAAAACAGATTATTGAGCAGCAGCGTCAGGCTGAACTGGATTTAGAGGCTGCGAAATCACGCGCAAGCGCTGAAACAATAGTAGCAGTTCAAGAGCAAAAGCGGCTGCAGGGTGCTCTTAAAGCTAGTCAGGATAGACACTCGGCGCTCGTAAATGAACTTGGTCAAGTTAAAGAAGTAAATGCAAAACAGGCAAAGCGGCTTACCGAACTTAAAGGTCAGCACGAAATTGCACAGTCCAAACAGGCGAATGCCGACGCTAAAATCCGCGAACTTGAGGAAGCTTTGGCGGCAGAGGTTAGTGCCCGCGCAAAAGAGGTCTCCGTTTTGAGTAACGCTCTTAGGGAGGCTGAGGAAATAAAGGCCAAGGCTGAAACTGATTGTGTTGCCGCAACATTATCTCTTACTACTACAAAGGATTCAGCTCGAAAAATTGAGGCAAGGCTAAGTCAAGAAAACGAAAATCTTAATCTACAGTTGGAACAAGTAAAGGAAAGGCTGAAATCCTTGTCGGATGTTGGTGCTGATAAAGCTAAGCTTGTTACCAAGGTTGCTAAGCTTACCTTAGATATAACTAAAGAATCTGAAAAGGTAAGAGAGCTGGAGGGGCAAATCCTTAGCCAAAAAAATGACTATGAGAGTAAAATATCCGAACTAAACTCTACTCAGCGACGTGCATATTCAGATTTTAACGAAGCAAAGCAGACACTTTTAGCGCAGGCAGCTGCTGAATTTGCAAAGCGAGAAGAGATGTTGAAAGACGAACTGCAAACTGCTCAAAACGAAGTGAATGCAATTAAGTTTGAGCATGCTTCCACCGCGAAAACCTTAGCCGCTGCAAAAGATGAACATACCTCCCAGATTTTGAACTTTGGAGAGATTCGTATCGAAAATGTTAGTCTGCGGGCGCAAATAGAAAAATTAACACGCTCACTGGATGAAGCGTCTAAGACTGAAAATGATTCCAGAATAAAAGCAGATGCTGCAAGGGCGGAAGCCGAAGAATTACGCAATTCTTTAACATTAGCTGAAGAGAAGCAGCGCCAGCAAGATGAGGCTTTAACAAAGATTCAGGCTGAGTTGCGTGAGCGTGATGAAGCCTTGAATAATATGAAATTGCAACTAGAGTCTGCTCAGTCGGCAATTAAGGCTTCAGCTTCATCACGACCTGCTGTAGTTTTGGGGCGCGATCCGAGAGCTGCAGTGAACGAAGTCCAAGTATCCGTTTTGGAATATGCCGGACGAAAGTTAAGCCTTAGCTATGCGCCATCTAAGCCACAAACGGTTTCCGTTGATTTTCAATTTTCTTCAGCTGATGACGCCCCGTCGATTAGCTTTACTATCGACTCAGAAGAGCATGCTTGGGGCTTTTCTGAGAATCTATCTAGGGTGTATAAAAATAAAGCCGAATACTTCATGCATAAATATTTCGCACCTGTTCTAGATGAGCCGGGTATTTTACTCGGCACTGAAAAGACGCTGCCTGACGTTTTCACACGAATACTTAACAAAGAAAGAGTTGCAGTGATCGAGGCTCATAATTTGGAATATGAAAGAACCGATACTCGAACTATTCTTGCATTGGAAAAGTATTTGAATCGTCTCGAGAGCGAGGGAAATGAACACGCGGTGGAAATAATGCGTTACGCCGATCCGTCCGAGAATTCATCAGTTGCAAATGGGGAGCTGTCTACCATTATTTCGGGCGTAAGGCCTCCATCTAGCACACGCCGTAGATTCACATCGCGTACTCGCAATGCTCCGCGCCGATTCGAAAGGCATAATTAATCGCGCTCCATGAGACAGATCATGTTGGCAGGCTTCGAGCGCATATAAGCTCAATTTAAAGGAGCTTATTATGCCGAAGAAGAATAAAGACGCTGAAGACTTTGAGAAGTTGCGTGAAATGGGTTTTGAATTAAAAACACCTCAAGATGAATATAGTTATCAACCAGATTCCGGCAGCGCGATTGGTGGGGTGCGGGGAAGGCAAGAATATGGAATCAACCCTGTATTGGATGCGGAAAATCCGCGCGCCCAAAGAATGCTGGGGAAGATGCAGGGCGCGGTCCTTGAAGCCGATACCGTACCAATAGAAGAAATCCTAGATGAAGCCAAGCCTGTCATACTTGATGATACGGCACTTACAGCACTTGTAAGTGATCGATTAGAGAAACATCCCAAACTACGCGGAGTTCATATTGAAGTGTTAGTGCATAATGCTGAAGTAACTTTGCGCGGGAAAGTTTCATCTGATTCTGCAAAGCTTTTAGCGGAAGAAGTAGTTGAGGCTATGCCAGGTGTCGCGGAAATTCATAACAATGTCCAGGTCGAGCTCGGACATGCCGGACCTTGAAAAGCGAACCGACAACTCTAGCCCTGAAATCTACGATTGTTTAATTATTGGTGGAGGTCCTGCAGGACTTTCTGCAGCTATCTATTTGGCAAGATACGATAGAAAGTGTGCTATTTTAGATTCTCAAGAGGGGCGCTCCACCTTTTCCCAAACCAATGAAAACTATTTAGGCTTTCCAGACGGCATTAGCAGTAAACAGCTTCGAGAGTTAGGAAGGCGGCAGGCACAAAAATTTGGAGCCAAATATTTTGACGCTGATATTACTTCCTTAGATTTTAAAGGCAACGCCTTGTTTGAAGCAAAAGCTCCTCAAGCAAGTTACCTGGGGAGGACGGTTCTTTTTGCAACAGGTGTTACAGATGTGTGGCCATCGATAGCGAATATAGAAAACTGGATCGGAAAGCAGGTCTTTTGGTGCATTACCTGTGATGGACACCGAGCCAAAGACAAGAAAGTGTTATGTATAGGCTCAAGCGCCTTTTCTTGCGAATCCGCGCTTAAGCTTCGGCAGTTCACTCGCGATATCACTTTTATCTTAAAAACCGAAAATCTATCGGAGCTCCATGATAATCTGCAGGACATGCAGGAAAAGGGTGTTACCGTATTGCGCGGCAAAGAGCGCCAATTCAAGTTACAGGGAGAGAGAATAGTCGCACTTCAATTGGAAGATCGGAGTGAGATTCCTTTCGATATGCTCTTTTCGTTTCTCGGGATAAATCCTAATAACTCGCTAGCAAAACATTTGGGTGTCGCTATAGATTCGGACGGATACATTATTATGAATGAGGATGGATTTACAAATGTGCGCGGAGTCTTCGCAGCAGGGGATGTAGCATCTAAATGTACACACCAAGTGGTGTCAGCAGCGCATGCTGGTTCTGAAGCGGCGCTTGCCGTTAACCGAGGGCTTTATGCTCTGGAAAAAGATAAATTGACGCCTTTTTAACTTTGGGATCCGATCAATTTTTTTACGCGAAGGCTTCGACGTGAGCTCAGCCGAACGTACGCGATGTACACGAAGAGAAATTTATTATTTTATTTTTATAACACCCCTTCGCGTACTTCGCGTTAAAAATCCTCATGCCACCATCAAGTAACATTGTGCTCACGCGAAACAAACCATCTCCTCACTTGTCCATGATTCATATCATGTCGAACTTGTGGCTTCTTATGGCTTAATGTACAAAAAAGAACTATATAACTGAGAGAAAAAATGTTGCTACTACCTTTTGCACAAATAAATGAAACCCACCAACTAGTTTATTCGGATGTATCTGCAGAAGAAGCTGAGCGTCTAGAGCGAAGACATTTCGCAGATTGCAGCACTCCTGCATTTCGCCAAATGGAGCGCCAACATAGATGGTCTTACATTCAAAAGCTAAGCCATCCCGAGTTGGAAGACTTCGAAAATCGAAATGCGAATGTAGAATTATTCGAATAGCGGTGAAGTCTAACCCCCGAAAGGGGGTAGACGGGCCCGCAGTTCAACCGCCTTTATGTATGATCCATCTGAACTTCTCCGCGCGGCTTCATCTATTTACGGAGATTCTGATTACCGTCTTTTCTTTTGTCCGGGCCGGGTAAATCTTATAGGCGAGCATCTCGATTATAATGGAGGCCTAGTAATGCCGGGCGCCATTTCGCTCGGAATATATGGCGTTGTCTCGAGACGCGAAGATCATCTAATAAAGCTAACGTCGCTACAGGCAAGCAGACCCTTTACGGGCTCCCTAACTGCGGAGTTGTCCTATGAATCAGAAGACGGCTGGGCAAACTATCCTAAAGGAGTAATTAAAGCATTGATAGAAGCTGGCGTAGATTTGCCAGGGGCCAACATTCTTTACGCATCCACTCTTCCGATGGGCATCGGACTTTCTTCCTCCGCTGCAGTCGAGGTCCTTACTGCGGAAATGTTTCTCGAACTAAGCAATTCAAAGATGTCTCGGACTGAAATCGCGTTACTCTGCCAAAAAGTTGAGAACAAGTACATCGGAGTTAATAGCGGGATTATGGATCAATTGGCGGTTGCTGCAGGGAAGAAGAATCATTGCCTACTGTTAAATTGCTTAAACTTAGAGTATGAGGAAATTCCGTTCGAACTTAATCAGTACGATTTAATTATTTTAGATAGTAAAAAAGCACGCGAGCTAACTCGGTCAGATTATAATTCGCGCCGAGGTGAGTGCGAGGCAGCGCTTGCAGAGGTAAGAAAGAAACGTTCCTTGGACTATCTTGCGCGGGCATCTATACAGGACTTAGATGATATTGTAGATCCTATTTTGCACCGCCGAGCGAAGCATGTGATCACCGAGCAAGCTAGAGTTATTACTGCAGCAGAATCTCTAAAAGCAGGAGAAATTCCCGCCCTTGGCGAGCTTATGCTCCAATCACATATGTCTTTGAAAAATGATTTTGAGGTCAGTATTCCCGAGCTTGATTTGTTAGTTGAGCTTGCAATGAAGCACGGAGCGGTCGGAGGGCGTATGACGGGGGCCGGATTCGGAGGATGCATAATTGCATTGTTGCCGATCGGTGCAGCGGAAACTTTTATGGCCCAGGTTGGGGCAGGGTATCGAGAGGCGACAAATCTTGAAGCAAATTTTTATGCCGTATCGTTAGAGGATGGTGTAAAAGAAATTACTGCGAGTGCATAGGCCTTACAGGAAAAATTAATTCTCTCTTCGTGCCGTACAGATGTTCGAAAAATTCTTAAGCTCGCTGAGTTTCATGCATATTCTCATCGAGCTTTTTCAATTTAACTTGAAAATCCTCAATCGCTTTAGCCAATGGAATATAAATTTCGCGATTTCCCTCTGCGTCTGCGTAATCCCATAAACCATTGTAGCAATGCCTGTCATCAAGCCAGCCTGGATGATTGAGTATGGGATAAGGGCAGATTCCGTGAATTTTAAATCCTTGCGAGATGGCAAGCAATGTCTCGTTTGCAATATGTGTAAACCAATCGGCGCGATCATCGTCTTCTGTGCCGGTCTCTGCGATGAAGACAGGACGATTGTAACGTTGGGAAACTTCAATTAGCATTTCGGAAAAGGGGCGATATAATCTTTCATCTCTATGTACTGGCCTGCCGTGATCTATCCACTGGTTTCTTGGATAATAATTTACACCAATGATGTCTAGATACTTCGGATTCCCGCCGATTTCCGGGTGTAGACGCCCTTCAATCATATCCCATGCGGCATATTGAACTTGGTTGTACGCATCTGCTTCTTTTTGTCCGCCGGGCTGAGCCGGATTTGCTTTTATATGTATCAAGGGATCTATGTGAACGGGGCGAGCTGCTGGGATGTATTTCCATATCGCTTCACAGGCGTGAATAGCGCAGCGTACGAGCTGCGTTTTAAGTTCATCGCCCCGACCGACTGCAAATGGATTTATACATGCAACGTCGCCTCCGCCCCAAGATAGAAAAGAAATTTCATTCACAGGAACGAAGAATAGGGGCTCTTCAGTTTCGTTTTTGTAGAACTTAGCGAAAGCCTCCACCATCGCGTCATACCTTTGTAAAAATTCAGGAGTGAAAATATCTAAGCCGTCAGGCCAGCCGAAATGTAGTAGATCCCAAATGACCTGAATTCCTTCAGCTCTCGCAGCCTCGAAAATATGGAAGAAGGTCGAAAAGTCGAAATTTCCCCTTTGCTTTTCGACTAAATGCCAGCGCACAGCTTCTCGGGCAACTTGCATGTCCAATGCCCGTAATCTTCGATAATCAGCTTGAGCAAAGATGTCATGCTTTGTTGATTCGGTTAGATCTAGGCGCTTTCCCGATGCAAGGCAATGCGTGGAGCATTCAAAGCCCCCCATCATAAAGCTTTTGAAGATACGCTCTGACATTCTAAACTAAGCTCTAGAAAGCTGAAGATGTCTCCTATTGCGTTTTTTGCCTTGATAGGTCCTTTGCATTAACAGGCTCATATTTTCCCAAGTGCTTTCCCAAGAATTATCGCTTAAGAAGTCGTCGACTTTCGATCTCCATTCGGCATCCTCTCTTTGCGCCAAAGCTGTTTCTATCCCTGTTATAAACTCACTTGGACCAGATGCTATTTGAACAAGTCCTTCTTTGCCATAAGGATTAACTACATCCGTTATGCGAGTTGAAACGACAGGTTTCCCTCCTGCTAAATATTCTGGAGTCTTAGTAGGACTAATGAATTTGGTTGCAGCATTTAGCGCAAAAGGAAGTATTGCTACATCCCAATTCGCTAGGTAGGTCGGCAACTCTTCATATTTTTTGCCGCCTAAATAATGAATATTGGTAGCTCGAGGTAAACTTTCAGGATTAATTTTAACAACCGGCCCGATTAAAACGAAATGCCAATCAGCACGCTGGGCAGCCATCGCTCTTAGTAATTCGATGTCTAAGCGCTCGTCGATTACTCCGAAAAATCCAATTCTAGGACCGGGAATCGAAGCTTGATCAGCAGGATCTTTCAAATTCTCGCGGGCCTTCGCAAAGTGTTCCCTATCAATACTGCTCGGTAGAGCATGAATGTTTTTGTGCAGATCTTTTTTCGCGTTGTAAAGAGTAACCCCACCTGTAAAGACTAAATCCGAAAGTTGGAAGAGTTTTTCTTCCCACATACGTATTTCCGGATGTGCTCCGTCGAAATGGGATAATTCATCCATGCAATCATAAATGGTGAGTTCTGAAGATAGTTTTGCAGAATAGGCTAGCGCCATGGGTGTGTAGTACCATTTTATTAAGCTGCCCGCTGTTTCTTCATGAGCAAATTTTTTGACCAGATAAGACAGAGTCCCAATCGTTTCATCGGCGCTTAGGCCTATTGGTAAATGAGGAACAACGACTTTGACGTTTCCATTACGAGGAATAATTTCTAATTTTGGGCTCCGGATCGCTGAAATCTTGGGCTCTTCGATAAAAAACACTCGCTGCTGCCTGCCAAAACGCGTTAGGAGGTGTTGTGGCCTTTGGAATACAAAATCCCAGCGCAGATGGGAGAAGCAGAGTATGTCAGCATGTCCTAGAATATCATCAGCATTTGCATAGAAATGATGACTTTCTGCTGAAAATAATTCTGCTCTTTCGGGTGTTGAAGGTAGAATTTCAGCGGTTTGGTTGTATGTTCTCATGGTTCCTTTTCTCTGAGCTAAAAATTTTGAGAATCAATCGAACTTCTGATGCTAGCGCTCGGCGCAGCGGATTGAATCTCCAGTCGAGCGACTAAACTAGCATTTCGATTGAAAAGAGATATGACGTCAATCACTTCGAGCGAAGAGTTTGCAGCTGCCAACTTACACGTAGGAAAATTCGGAATAGGAGATTAATAGACCATGAAGACTACTGAAGTGGAATCATTTATTGATGACGTGTGCGATCATCTGTAGAAGGTGCTACCTGAGAATTGTTTTTACCGACATTATCATAGCGCCTATCAGTCTCTTTCTTTTGATCGCCGTGCTTTTCTTGAATTTTATCACTGCCTGCAGAAGGATTGTGTTCGGTTTTCCTATAGGCTTCGTGTTCAAAACCTCCTTCGTGTTCTGGCCATTTCTTTTTTGAGTCAAGCTCATTGCTGTCGTACTTTCGATTCGAAGGGTCTTCGTATTTTTCGCGTTCTACAGCCATTACATGTTGCGGCACTGGCTGCTTTATTCCATCAGGGCCTTTCTGGGTATTATAGGCTTCTTCGTGATGAGGGTGATCACTTTTTTCGTAGTCCAAATTCCTAAATTTCATGACTCTCCTCCAGGGAAGTTATTGAGGTTAGCTTAACATCTTGCCTTGTTCGGAAAGATGATAGGCGTCATGTGTTAGCTATTTATTATTTTGATAATCCTTTGGGACTTTTCCGAATATTTTTCGCAGTAGTTCCAAATCAAACTTTGTTGAACGATCATAATGGTAAAGTCCATTTTGCTCTTGCTCAACATCTGTTAGCTGCGTGTAGCAATAGCCTGCTGCGTGTGACAAACCTACGATTGCATCAATCTGTCCTTCAAGTCTTGTGTAGAGTTCTTCGAGAGTGCGCGGCATTTCACCGTAGCCCCAAGAGCCCAATTCCTGGCGAGTCGCTTCAGAGATCCATTTAATGCCACCAAACTCATCTATTATATAGGGTTGTCCGTCATATTTAGCTTCTTTGTCACCTAAGGTTTGAAACACTCCGCCCAGTTTATCGGGTGTTAGCTTTTGAGCTAATATCTCTGGATCCTGTTCGTAAATATGGACTGTATATAGATCAGTCTTTACGTGGCATCCGCCGCTCGCATTATTTATCGGGCGCGAAGGGTCTAGATCTCGCGTGAGATCATATGCCTCAATGTGGAGTCTTCGATGCTGTTTTCGGCTACTAATATCCCAAGTCTCATTCAATGTCGTCCATGCAATGATAGATGGGTGGTTGATCGAGCGGACTACGATTTCCCTCCATTCTGAGAGAAAATTTCTTGAGCCTGCTTCGCTTTTATAATCCAAACCCCAGCTTGGCGATTCGCCCCAAGTTAAATAGCCAATCTTGTCCGCCCAATAATGAAATCTTTCTTCAAAGATTTTTTGATGCAGACGAGCACCGTTGAAGCCTGCTTGCAATGAAAGCTGAATATCGTGCTTGAGATCCTCATCGGAAGGTGCAGTCCATATTCCATTTTCATAATAACCTTGGTCGAGAATAAATCTTAGATAACAAGGTTCGTTGTTTATAAATATTTTATTGCCTTCGCAATGCACTTTTCTTAGACCAGCATAGCTTTTTACGGAATCAACTATCTGGCCATCGGGAGATCGCACGTCCAGTTCCAAATCATAAAGGAAAGGATTCTCCGGAGACCAGCTTCTTGGGTTGGGAATCTGAAGAGTTGAGGTGGTGCTATTAGCGATTTGACGTGAGATTTCCGCACATATTTTACCTTGCTCAAGCAATCGCACATGAAAACTATAGCCGCCTTTAATATGGCGAAAAACTGGGCGAACATGAAAGCACGCGTGGTCAAAGTCTGGTACGATCGCTAGATGTTCAATCGAATATGGGGATACTGGCTCGATCCATACAGTTTGCCAGATGCCAGTAACACGAGTGTAAAAACAGCCACTAGACCAATATTCTGAAGATTGCTTGCCTGAAGGCTGATGTCCTGAGCGAATGTCGTCTTGGACATAAACTGTCAAATCATGAAGCTTACCGGGCGAAACGAGAGCAGTAATGTCATAACTGAAACTTGAAGAGCCGCCCCAATGATGCCCAGCCGATTTTCCATCGATGAAAATTTCAGCTTCATAATCAACTGCGCCAAAATGTAAAATGATCCTCTGCTCGCGCCACTCAGGAGCGATGAGTAGTTTTCGGTGATACCACATCGCTTGTATAAAATCTTTGCTGTGCACCCCTGAGAGTGCAGATTCAGGGCAAAAGGGTACTAGGATTTTATTTTCAAATCCGGTGGATTTGTAAAAACCTCTCTGCATGCCAGAACGCCCGTGATCGAATGTATAAGTCCATTCGCCATTAAGGTTTCGCCAAACATTGCGTTCGAGCTGTGGGCGAGGATATTCCGGCCTGGGAATATTTGATTCAGCGTTATTCATGACGATCTTTTATGTTCGCTGAATATTAAGGCAGGAACAGCGATATGAGCGTGATCGCGGTCATGCGAAGAACTAAACTTTGCGGTGTTAGGAAAAGATTTCCAACTGGCGCTGAGGGCGCTTAAAAGTAGACGGACGAATTGTCCCGCAGCCCCTATTTAATTCGAATTTCTCACAACAATTTCCAAACATAAAATCTATGGCTTCCCATTTCGGGCCGTCCCCCTTCATTCGATTGTCAAAGTCAGCTCTATTTAAAACTCCGCCTTTCATCTCTTTAAGCTGATTCACAACTCGCGCGTAACGAGTTGGGTAGGCGAGTTTAAGGCGAGAAAGAAAAACATCTTTAACTTCGCGGGGCAGCCTCAATAAAGTCATAAAAGCTTTTTCGGCACCGCAAGACTTTGCCTGTTCTAAAATTGAAGGGATTTGAGATTCGTTAAGCCCCGGTATTACAGGAGCTATGCCGACGCCGACGGGAATTCCTGCGTTGTGTAATGCTTCCATAGCTCTAAATCTTACGCTGGGGCGAGGAGCAAATGGCTCTATCTCTTTGGACATCTTGTCATCGGAAAAAGCTATGCTCATGAATACAAAAACAGAGGCGCGCCTATTGAGCTCACTCAGTATATCAATGTCACGGCGAATCAATGCTCCTTTGGTAATTAAGGCGACGGGATTTTGGAACTCTAAGCAGACCTTTAGACAGCTGCGAGTTAACTCAAAGGAACTCTCAAGAGGCTGATAACAATCTGTTACCCCGGAAAAAACAATTGTGTCGCCTTTCCAAGATTTTTTCAGAAACTCTTCGCGCAGCTTTTCTGCGGCATTGACCTTGGCTACTATCTTTCTTTCGAAATCTGTTCCTGCGCCAAAATCTAGGTATTGGTGGGTCGGTCTTGCGTAACAATAGGCGCAGCCATGAAAGCAGCCGCGGTATGGATTAACCGAAAAACTAAAACCAACGTCAGGGCTGTCATTAGAGGTCATTGCTGTCTTGCAATGTTCCTCGTATACGATGAGGTTGCTTATAGGCGGACAATCGATCCATTCGACGTGCTGCGGTGAGTAGGGGTTTGGAGGGTTATCAATTTGGCGTAACATTTCGATATAGAATAAAACTCGAAATATACTTTGTCAATTTCTTTGGATCATGAGCGCAGAAAATTTCTTCGCGTCTTCTAACATGTAAACATTGTTAAAAAGCACATAATTTAAGTCGTTTAGATCAATTGCGTCTGCAAGTTCACGCAGTTCGCTGTCTCTATACTTTTGGTTTCCACGTCCTCGTCCATGGACTTTCCAGCACATTGGGATCCTAAGCTTAGAATTCCACGTGGACAAGTTGTCGCG